>ENA-OWLX01000480-OWLX01000480.1-metagenome-genome-assembly--contig:-NODE-480-length-14467-cov-7.657369_pt1 | contig 14467 bp, 16 predicted proteins | sample MGYA00245351_ERZ651106 | MGnify/ENA primary metagenome ERZ651106 (study PRJEB26857, sample SAMEA4031768) | metagenome | biome: human; feature: oral; material: saliva | place: Philippines | collected 2014... | reverse complement strand
CCTTTCTCCTTTATCAAAATGTAGTCAAGTAGTCCTGACCATAAGTCCTCATCAAATTCAGTAATCTCATCGTTAATACCATCTAAAGTTGTCATGAAATTTACTAACAGTGTTTTTCTGTTTTGTTTGATTTTGATTTCATTTTCTACTTCAGATAACATAGAATTTACTTCCGAGAACCTTCTCCTGATTTGATTTTCTCTTTGTAGGTAGTCTTCCTGATTTTGAGCAGTTTTTGCATTTTCCTTTATAATACTCTCCATCTCAGATATTATATTTTCAAGTTCTTTTTCAAGCCTGATAACCTCGATTTCCAAATCAGTGGTTATGCATATAGTATCTATAAAGATATATATTTCTTTAATAACCGTCTTTTTTACTTTCGTAAGTGTATTTAATGCCTTAAGAAATATATCCTTTATTTCATCTTCTGTAAAATGTGGTGACTTGCACGGCTTTCCCTTAGTCTTATACTTGTCGTTACATCTATAAATCTGTCTTTTATATTTATCTTTGGAATGCCATGTCTTAAGTCCATACCAAGCGCCACACTCACCACATTTTATTTTGTTTGAAAATATAGTAAGTCCACTTCCTCTGCCATTATTTTCTCGTCTTGCTATCTCTGCTTGGATAAAGTCAAATTGCTCTGGTTGAATTATAGGTTCATGATGTTCTTCCACATAATATTGTGGTATCTCCCCTTTATTTTCCTTTCTGGTCTTCTGTAAAAAATCCGATATATAACCTTTTTGCCATAAAGCATCTCCTTTATATTTTTCATTTGTAAGTATAGATTTTACTGTGCTTACGTACCACTTATTCTTACCAAAAGGTGTCTTAACCCCTCTGTTTGTAAGTTCTTTAGCTACTGCATAAAAGGAAAGACCACTCGCATATAATTTATAAATAAGTTTTACGATCTTTGCCTCTTCAGTATTTATGACAAAGCCTTTATCATATCCAAGAAAATGCTTGAATCCTAAACTACCCTTACCATTAGCAAATTGTTTTCTTTTACCCCATGTAGTGTTTTCTGATATACTTCTGCTTTCTTCCTGTGCAAGAGAACTCATAATTGTAATCAGAAGTTCTCCCTTTGCATCAAGCGTCCAGATATTTTCTTTTTCAAAATAGACCTCGATTCCGTTTTCTTTAAGTTTTCTTACAGTCTGAAGGGAATCTACAGTATTTCTTGCGAATCTGCTGACCGATTTTGTAACAATCAAATCAATTTTTCCATCAAGCGCATCTGAAATCATCTGCTTAAATCCATCTCTACGCTTTGTGTTTGTAGCACTGATGCCTTCATCAGAATACATGCCCACAAATTCCCAATCACTTCTGCTTTCTATATAATTTATGTAGTAAGCCATCTGTGATTTGTAGCTTGTTGCCTGCTCTTCACTATCAGTTGACACCCTTGCATAGCCTGCTGTTTTTCTTTTCTTTGTACTAACTATAGGTTCAAAACTAAATCTATTTATGGTTGCTGGGATTGTTCTCACTTTCTTTGCCATATTTTCACCATCCCATCTTTAAATGTAAAAGCCACTGTATCATCTTTAATATGAATCTTATCTATATACTCAACAACCTTTCCTCCATAATCATCACCAAGGAAACTCCTTGAAGCTTCAATAACCTCATTTTCCCTTATTCTCTTTACTTTGCAATCATCATTTCTCTTACTGCAAAGCCATACTTTTCCTTGCTTTTTCCAATTTGCCCTATGAAAAATATCACCACAATAACCACAGTATATTTTACATAAAAATGGATTACTTCCCCTTTCTCCGGAATACTCTCTTTTAACAGAAGAATTTTTACCACTAAGCAATATAAAGTCGATTCTATCTCCATAGACTAAAATCTTTTCTGCTTTTTTCTTAAAATCTTCTCTAGTAAATTCGGATTTTCCCATAATTTTTATAGTAGCTTCTTTTAGTTCATTTTCAAGAATAGGTCTGCTTGAACATACATTTTTTCCTTTTCTCTCTCTTGTATTGCAAACCCATCTGCCTGACGATTGACGTCTACTTATGCCACCTCCGCAAGCTCCACATTTAACAAGTCCAGAAATCGGAGTCAATTTAGGATTTTTATTAGGCATACTTTCAGCTCTTTTTTCCATGATTTCAAGTGCCTTTTCATGAACTTCTTCTGAAATAAGAGGTTCATACATATCATCAACCAGATACATAGGAAGTTCTCCCTTATTTCTTTTCCTAACTTGATTTTCAGAGATATAATATTTTTGTAGTAATCTCGTACCTGTGTATGATGGATTTGCTAAAATTAGCTTAACTGAGGTTTGCTCTATAAGCCTTCCGTTCTGACCTTTTATTCCCTGCTCAGCTAATTTTTTAGCTATGGAATAAGCTGATTCTCCATTAAGATATCTTCTAAAAATCTCTTTTACTATCTCAGCTTGTTCTTTAATAATCCTAAATTTCTCTCCATCCCATCTATATCCATAAGGTGCTTTAGTGCTATTTGCTATTCCTTTTTCAAAGTTTTTACGGATACCCCACTTTACATTTTCTGAAGTACTTCTGCTTTCTTCCTGTGCAAATGATGCCAGTAAAGTTAATAGGAGTTCCCCTTCACTTGAAATGGAATTAATGTTTTCTCGTTCAAAATACACATTTATACCAAGCTTTTTTAATTCTCTTACTGTATTTAGAAGATCTACTGTATTTCTTGCAAATCTACTGATGCTTTTCACAAGTATCATATCAATCTTTCTATTTTTACAGTCTTCTATTAGCCTATTAAATTCATCTCTGTGTCTAGTATTTCTTCCGGTAATGCCTTCATCAGCATAAACGCCGGCATATTCCCATTCTGGGTTATTTTGAATTAAAGTACTGTAATAGTTTATTTGTACAGATAGTGAGTGATGAAGCATATCCGTTTCCATAGACACACGGGCATATGCAGCAACTTTTTTCTTTGATTTTTCTATTGTTTTTTTACCATCAATTCTAGTAATTCTAGGCATAAAATCATCTCCTTTCCAAGTAACATATTCCCGTAATTTCCGCACTATATCAAGTCAATATCGCTATAAATAGAGCCTGCTATTGGCTTATATTTTTCTTTCATTTTACTTTCAAAGTCCATGTATTCTTCTTTTGAAATGAGGTTTTGCATGAACATTTTCTTAACATAATTCATAGTTATTTGATAGGTGATTTCTCTAATATCTAATGCTTTATTCATAAGCATCACCACCAAATCTAACTTTGATATAACAGCTATGACTACAAAACTTTCTATTAGAATTACCATAGGCAGAAAACTTCTTCCCGCAATACTTACAGGTAAAATCATATATAGCCCGATGATTTACCATATCCTTATGGTTATTCCACCATTCATTTCTGCATTTATCTGAGCAAAACCGTTTCTTTTTTCTGCCCTTTACTTGAATAACCGCTTTACCACAATTTTCACAGTAGCCTACTACGTCTTTATTCTTAATCATAGGTTCTTTATTTCTATTTCTATGAAAGAATGATTTTACTGTGTTTACTGAAATTCCAACTTCTTTAGCAATTTTGGTGTAACCAAGTCCTTCATTACGCAATTTACATATTTCATATTTTTGCTGTTCATTCATTCCTACGCTCCTTTCCAGCAAGGAATTTTCCTTGCTATCTATAAGCGAGAAATTTGATGGATTCGAACCCCTTAAAGAGCAAAAAAATAAAGCCCACCAAGGATTTATCCCCAGTAGGCTTAAAGTTAAATATTCAGTTATAAAAGTTCGTTCACTCTTCTTTGTACAGCGTTATAGTCATATCCGGCTCTTTCAAGTCTGTTCTTTCTATCCTGTCCATTACCCCAGTCGCCTCTGATGACCTCTCTTGCTAAAGTATCAATAGACTTTCCACTTGAATGGGTACTACTTCTTCTGGATAAGATTTCATTGACTCTATTTTGAACAGCATCATAATCATAGCCTGCAGCTCTAAGTCGGTTTGCTCTGTCACTTCCATTTCCCCAATTTCCTGCTAGAACTTCGTGTGCTAAGGTATCTACACTCTTTGATGAAGTAACATTGTTTGGATAGACTTCATTTCCACTTGCATCAAACACCTTATATCCCGCATTGGCATTGGCACACTTCTTTGCATTGTCGAAATCTCTAAAGGCACCTTTTTGACTCTTAGCATCACCCCAAGACTTTCTTACCCTGTATAAAGAAGAAGTGCTCGCTCCACCAGAAGATGAACTATTTCCTGAAAGCCTTTTATTTACCTCACTTGCAATATACGAAAACTTACCGCCTAGATATGGCCCCGGACAATTTGTATTGGCATACCACTCATGCTTTTGAAGCACCCCATCTTTTCCACCTGTATAGGTACAGTTTCTAATATCATTTCTTCTGCAAATATCTGTAACTAAATCAATCAGTGTGGCAAGAGTCCTATCACTTACTGGCCAATTTCCTCCATTTGCTGAATTTGCCACCTCGATTGTAACTGCTCTATTATCACACCATGAACTTGATGTACACCAAGAACGATTAGCCTCATCAACACATAAGACAATCTTATTATCATTTCCTATACCATAGTTACAAGATGCCTGCCTTGATGTCGGTCTAAAAATCTGACCGATTGTAGCTGCACTAATAGCACCTGCTGTATGGTGAATTGCGATTTTTGTAATCGGCTGATTTCTATGCCCACTATGATTTGGACTAAGCATTGTCATATTTACTAAACTACTATTACTCATGTTCCTTTCCTCCTCTTTCCTTATCATGTAGCTGTTCTAAAACTGCTTTTAATTTATCCGGTACCGGAAGTCCAAGATGTGCAGCGTTTTCAATAAGGGAAAGTCCCTCATTTGATAGATAAAAGAAAACAACTGCTGTTCTTAGCACACTTCCCGACTTAATAATCTGAACATCAATAATGTTTGCTATTCCTACGAGCATAAAAATAAGCACCTTTCTACAGATGCCCTTAAACCCAACAGAACTAGATAACTTCTTATCTGTTATCGCACACATCACTCCTGTGATGTAATCAATGACTACAAATAAAAGAAGTGTGAGTATTAGTCCATCACACCCTCCTAGAAAATATCCTAGCCATCCTCCAACTCCAGCCAATGTAAGCTGAATCATACCCCAAAATTCTTTCATATTAATTTCCTCCTAACCACATTGTCATATCCATAGATGCAAATAAATCAACTATAATCGGTAATTCATAAGTCGGTGCTGATGTTGTATAAATCACTAGCTCATTTGTTATACCTAATGGATATTTTAGAACGCCTGCTAATTTATTTGGCTCAAGCCTTAAAGTATCTATACGAACAAATATAGATACCTTATCAAGCTCGACATTTTGCATTTTTTCTTTTAATCTTTTAAACTTAAATACACCTTCTGTTTTCTCCCATTCGTTCGGCTTTATATTTAACTGTATATGAAATGCCGGCTTTTCCGATTCAATATACTGTACGATAAGGTCATACATCTTTGATACGTACTCTTTATTCACAACAACCTTACTTTCCGTTGTTCTTTCAAACTCCGGAGTTTCTACAGTAGGTCTTCCTTTGAATACCGGACTATCAAGTAGTGCAAATTTAGACTTTATCTTTTCATAAAATCTATCCAGCCCTTCCTTACTTAAAAACTTTTTAGCCATACAGAACACCTACACAAAAAGAGCATCAATCTCTTCATTTGTAATACTACTAATATCCACCGCTTTAAGGTAACCGCTAAGATCTACTGATGTTGTACCAATCTTTTCAAACTTATCATTCAGCCAGATAAATTCATCATAGGCATCATTATCACCTTTAGCATTTGAAACAAGATAAATAGTTGCCTTTTCACCACTAGCTGGAAGTTCTTCTACCACAGAAAACTCAATAGATTTTACAATACCAATAAGACCTTTGACTTCTTCAGTAAGCTCTGCTTTTTTTACAAAGTCTGCATAGTCCTCAAGTTCTGCTACTTTCTTAGGAATAGCCGCTACTTTAGCATAAGCCTCGATACCTTCCAACCCATCAATTCTATGTGGAATTTCTGATTTCTTAGCATAAGCACCTGCATCTTCTAGGCTCTCTACCTTAGTTGGAACACTTGATTTAAGTGCATAGTTTTCAGCATCTAATAGATCTGTTACATTCTTTGGAATAGCCGTCTTTACTTCATCAAGCTCTGTCTTTTTTACAAAGGTATCCTTTAGTTTCTTCCATACATATAAAAGTCCGTTGTTATCTAAATATTTTTTTGCCATTTTTCTTCCTCCTGTTATTTAAGTAATTCTTCAAGTTCAATATTTGTAATTGAATTAAGTCCGAGTTCTTCAAGACTTCTGTTTCCAATCAGCTTTACTTCGTTTATCTTTGGCTGATTGATTAAGCTATTGTAGTCAGATGAACCAGAGTCTGTGACCCTGATAATCGTTTCAAAAGATGTATCCATCGGTGCATCTCTTTTAAAGCTTGCATTAATTTCTGCCATTAAATCTCACCATCCTTTAAAATTTCATATGTGCTAGTTCGTATTAAAGATGATGCTATTGCACTTCCATCAGAAAACTTTGCTCTTATTTGGATTGTCACAATTCCCTCCATAAAAAGCAGCGTGTCTTTCTGAGATAGATAAACAGATATAATATTATTTTGTATTTTCACTTCATCAATACTCTTTTCTAATATGACCTTGCCATTTTGTTTGTAGGTAATAAAAAGGACAGATGCATTTGTCAAATCCACATCTGTCCGAAATATATTGATTGGTGTTGTTCCTCGGTGCATTGGTCACCCTCCTATGCTTTTTCTTCATTTTTTGCTTTCAGTTTTAGGATTTCATCATTAAGTTCTTTTTCTATATCTTCATAGTATTTATCTAGGTTTTCTCTAAACGCATCAACTTCAAGTGAGTTTTCACTTATCACAGCTGACCTTACATCAGCGAGTATTCCAGCAAGTATTCCTTCTACCATATAGGTTGGAATAGGTATTCTTTGCTGTATAGCTGCTATATGTGAGTTTAACTCTCCTCTAAATTTTTGATAGGCAAGAGCGTAATTAATAGTTGGTTTATCCATGTCCTTCCTCCTTATCTTTTAGTAGTAAATCCAGCTTCCTGTTGATTTCTTCAAGAAGAAGTATATTTTTATCTTCTTTTACTTCCTGTTTTTTTACTACATCTTTTTTTAGTGTTCCTTCATTTATCACTACTTCATTTGTATTAATAATCAGTTCTGGCATCTTTACCTCCTATTCATAATAATTTAAATCCATTAAAATCCCGTCTTTAAATACCATGCGTCCATTTGGTCCCCAGCTTGCTACTGTCCCATTTGAGTTCATACTAAGTATCTGTACAAAATTAATTGTTGCATTAACCCCAAAGCCATCTCTCCACTGTGGATCTACAATTTTAAACCCATGAGCATAAAAATTACAACCAAGGTGAATACCATAATCACTATAGATACTTCCTGAACGTGAGAAACACAGCATAGTAGTGTAACTTCCTGAATTTGCGTATTCTTGTTGGGAAAAAGCCATATATTTACCTTCACTGTCAAGATCAAAAACTAGACCTTTATGTGAACTGTTTGCACTCCATACATTTGTACCAATTTTACCTATATACTTCCCATCACGATAAAAATGGTTTCCGTTTTCGTCAAAGGAAGCTCTCTTATGACTAGAGTCAATCATACCGTTGTATAAGCCAATTTCTCCTGCCGTTATCTGAACATAACTGCTTGCACTATTAAACCCAAGTAAGAAACTGCTATAATTTTGTCTCATAAATGTTCCAAACTCACCTTTTTGAACCATTGAGGAAATAGAGCCTTCTACCACAGATATTTTTGAAATCGCAGTTTCTGCCTTTTCTTTAGCTGCCTGTATGTCCTTATCTTTTACTCTCACCCATTCAAAAGATATGGAAGAACTGATACTCTCAGATGACGAATATTTCCATAGCATTCTCGTACCATCTTTGTATGGTGAGTGTTCTGATTCAGGATAATTACTACCAGAAAGGTTGATTATCTCTCCTGCATCAGTTGGTAAGCTAGAAACACCCCCTATAAGTTCCTTATAAGAATCCACTTTTTTAATGTAGTCAATCTTAAATCCATAATAGTCATGCCCCGAACCGTCACACCTCCAGTAGAGCCAAAATTTATCAGATGGAATGAAAACTATTTGACCTGCTATGCTTGTTCCACCATACCTTGGAAACGCATAAATCTTACCGTCAAATTCATAGAAGATTTCTACCCAATCATAATACTCACTTTCTGTCCTAGAACTTGCATTAAACTTTAACTCAAGTCCATGTTTTTTCATAATATATCTATATGCATATCCGGTGGTTGTATCATAGAAAAAATCTCCTACATGGCTTTTTCTGACTACATCTGAATTCCAACTATTTGCCGGTGCTCGTGATGAATTTGGTTCATATGTTCCATAGTAGTTTCCATTCTTTTGTTCTAACCTCTGATTTACAGTTTCTACGCTTGCTTCAATTTTTCTATCTGTAGCTGAGAGCCTAGTATTAATCTCATTTATGGTGTAGTAGCTTTTAAGTTTCCTATCTGTATCAGATATTGCCTCCATCTTTGAATCAAGGATTTGTTTTTCTACCTGTGATGTATATGAAACAGATAGTTTTTCAGCATCGATAGAGTGGCTCATGATTCTATCCCCATAAATCATCCCATCAAGCGTCATACCAACAGCATATGGTCCTTCATATCCGTTATGACTTCCTCCGATACCATTCATATTAACTTGAAGCACCTTAGTAGCAGTTTTTTTATCCGGTGTATCCATATATAAATCTCTTAACCATCTGCCGGAGGAATCATATTCTGTTAGTTTATATCCACCTTCAGATATATTCATCTGAGTCTTTAGATTATCTATGGCACTCTTCACTCTTTCATTGTCAATCTTTCTTGTTACTAGGTTTTCTTCTTTTAGCTGCCTTACTGCATCTACTGAACTTTGGATGTAACCTTTAGCTTGATTACTTCCTAGAACCACCTTTATTTCTCCAGGCTTTTGAAGTGGAATAGTCTGTTTCATTACTGGAAATACTCGATCCATTCCAAAAGGATAAGCTATACACCTTACTCTATCACCACATTCAATGGTTTCTGTAGGTATTCCAAACTCCGATAAGTCAACTGCAGATAAAGCTAGTTCTACCATCTCAAACTGATTATCCTTAAGCCACGCTGCTCCTTTTCTTAAAAGATTTGCAGGAATTGTTACGTCATCCCATCTGATTACCCTACATACCCAGCCAAATTCATCTTTTGCCTCTTTTGAAACAAGATAGTTTTTCCCATCGTTTACGGATTGAATATCCGTATACTTTTTAAGAATATCCTTTTCATCTCCATCTATTTCTTTGCCAAGAGGTATAATGGCTGTAGTAATATCCTCAGCAGATAAATCTTCCGTATAATCAAGAAGATTTACCCCAAATTCAATAGACTGCTCTGTGGCTTTTCCCATTTCTTCAAGTCTTAGATAATCAAGATATAGATGCTCTTCTTCCCTTCTTAACTTCAAATATCCACCCAGTTTATCAACCATTTTTGTCATGATAACTTCCATTGTGGTTTCATAATTGGTGAATCTATATAGAGAGTTATTTGGATCGGTTACAGTTACTCTTCCAAGCATTATCTTTTTCTTGTCATCCACCTGTTCATTATGGATTTTAAGAAATTTGGAAAGTAACTGATAGGGAGTTTGGTCATGGTATTCCATCTGAGGCTGAATGCTGTCAGCTAGATATGATAAAAGACCTACGCACTGGACTTTCTTATTTCCACGTAGGTCTTTTGTTTGTTCTCTAACTTCCCCTATAAATATTTCTTTTTCGTCTCTATACACACTTACAATAGACTTTCTATTATAGATTTTTTCATAGTAAGGATTTTCAGGCGGACATATAAAGCTAAGTGAACCTGCCGTATTTAGTTCAAGATTCAGTGTAGAACTAATCAGAACTGCCTTCCCATCACTTGGATAATATATGGTATTCCCATCCATTATAATTTTATACACTTATAACCACCCCCTTTTATATGAAATATCTATGGTGCTGTTACCTGTTAAAGAAAGCACTAAATCTTTTCTTTCTCTTACTTCCGGAAATCTATTTATCCCTTTTTTGATACTGAACTTCTTTCCTTTAAAATTTAATGTCACTATATTTTCTGTTTTATTATTAAACTCAGGAACTATGCTCATATCTGAATCAAATGGAATTGTCACAGTCTTGCTGTTTGTAATAACAATGCTTTCAAGTTTATGAATAATCTCTCCACCATTTACCAAATCAGAAATCTTATATTTATATGGCTCAAGCTTGTAGTCCAAAGTAATCAGTGAATAATTTTTATCTGATTTAAATTCACTCACCCACATCCTGCCTTGATATACATAGTCTTTTTCCGTATCAAGTACAATATTGGTCTTTTTCCCATGAACCATGCTTAAAAGTTTCCTATAAACCTCTTGCCATTTTTCAGGATCTGATACAAGAAATTCAAATGAGCCTGTTCTCATTTCATATAAAACCTCTCTCCCAAGGCTTTCTGTAATATCTATTTCCCCTTGCATGCCGGGCATATCAAGATATTCTAATTTTGGAGATGGTAAGTTAATAATAGGCTTGCTTGTCGGAACAAGACCAAAGTCTTTATAACTATGAAATTCACCAATTTTCATCCCATACACACTTACCACCCCCTTGCCTTTCTATTTTGTAATTTATAAAGTTCCATATCTATCTTTGGTGCAATGCCTCCAACCAGTTCTCCTGAATCAAGGACGATACTTGTTTGTGCAAACTGCGGAAAGTATCTATCCATAATGGCAAGAACTCTCGTCATTACACTAAGAAGTTCTCCATTTGCTCCTGCAGTCATATTGGAAAGTGTATCAAGTCCCATAATCACTTCAGGCCCTGCCTCCCCTCCACCAAGAAGATGACCGCCTTTACTACCGAAGATAGTAGCACCATTTAAGAGCATAGGTTTATTCATAGCCTTCTTATACCAGTCAATTGATAGATGTGGTACAGATGGCGGGGCTAAAGAAAAATGACCCTTGATACTAAAATGTGGTAGTTTGATATGAGGAAGTTTTAGACTAATACTTGAAAAGAACCCTTTAATCGCATCAACCACTGATTTCACTTTATTTTTAGCCTCCTCAATCGGAGTAACAATAGCACTCTTTATTCCATTCCAAATAGAAACTGCTGTATTTTTGATTCCATTAAATATGGAACTTACTGTGCTTGACACTGCATCAAAGACTGAGCTAATCTTATTTTTTATTCCATCTACCACCGCAGATATGACTGATTTAATAGCATTCCAAACAGTTGTTACTACATTTTTTATGCTGTTAAAAATCGTAGTAATAACTGATAAAATAGCATTTATAACTGTTGTAATAACGACTTTTATGGCGTTCCAAACAGTTGTTATCACAGTTTTTATGGCATTCATAATGCTTGTAATAACCTGTGAAATACTGCTAAGCACAGTGCTTACAACAGTCTTAATTGCCTCCCACACCGTCATAATAGTTTCTTTGCAGTTTTCCCAAATAAACCTAAATGGCAGAGTAATCAGTTCAAAGTATCCTTTAATTAGCTCTACTATAAACATGAGTGCTACAGTCAATACATTCTTAATAGTTTCCCATACTGTAGTAAAAATGCTAACTAGTCCTTCCCATATTCCCTTAAAGAAATCTGAGATGCCTTGCCAGATACTCATGATGGCAGTTGATACCTTTTCCCATAAGCCTTTAAACCACTCAGTGATGGCACCCCAATTTTTAATAATAGCTATGATAGCCACAACGGCTGCTATAATAGCTGCGATAATAGCTATGATTGGAAGAAGGGAAACATTAAGTGCTCCAAAACCTACAGCTGCACCACCTGCTGCAGTACCTGCGGCTGCTGTTCCTGCTGCACTGGCTCCTCCTGCTACACCTACTGCAGTAGTTGCTGTAGCTGTTCCCCCAAGTAGTCCAATAAGACCTCCAAGAGCGGAGGTAATAGTTCCAACTGCAGTAATGACTTTTCCAATTACAACAAGTACCGGTCCTACCGTTGCCGCAATAAGTGCTATCTTTACAATAGCCTGCTGCATAACTGGAGATAGACTATTCCACTTTTCATTTAATGACTTCATCATTTCAGCAAATTTTTCTAGCATTGGCTGAAGGACCGTCATTAGAGAATTTCCTACATCAGCACCTACAATCTTTAGACTGTTCATAGAGGTCTTAAACTTATCTATAGGGTCTAAGGTTTCATTAAAGGTAGAATCCACATTCCCAAGATTATCTTTTAGAGATGTTCCAAGTTCTTCAAAGGAAAGAGAACCATTTTTACAAGCTTGATATATTGCACCACCTGCTTTTTTACCAAAGAGTTCATAGGCAATTTGCAAACCTTCTGTATCAGACTTTGCATTGACCATACTATCTTGTATATCTTTTAAAGCCTCTTTCATAGGCTTTCCCTTTGCAGTTGCATTGGATAGAGCCTTTGTTAACCCAGTCATTACCTGCGATGTATCGGCACCTGACATTTCAACATTTCCTAGAAAATTAGCTGCATCTGATGCAGAAAATCCTAGTTGCTGAAGGGCTGCAGAATTTGTCACCATACTCTTTGCAAGGGTATCCATGCTGATGCCTGTTCTTTGTCCAACAGCATTCATAGTATCAAGTAAGGCTCCTGCATCTTCTGCCTTAAGTCCAAAGGCTGATATAACTTTCTGAGTATTGTCAATAGCAGTAGATACATCTATATTATTTAGCTGAGCAAACTTGATGAACTTTCCAGATAGTTCCTCTAACTTTTGACCTGTAAGTCCAAATCTAGTATTTACCTCTCCAATAGCTGCGCCTGCTGTTTCAAAGTCTGTTGGAATGGAAGTAGCAAGGTTTTTCATGCTATCTTGCATTTCTTTTAAAGCCTTACCGGATGCACCTGTTTTCTGAACAATGATATCCATTCCTTTATCCACTTCATTAAAGGCAGATAAAGATGCAGCACCTATCGCTACAATAGGTGCTGTTACATGAGTAGATAGACCTTTACCAACTTCAGTGGTCTTATCTCCAACTTCTTTAATTTTATCTCCTGCCTCTTTCATGGAAACAGATAGTGCTGATGGTACCATTGAAGCTTCTTCCTGCAGTGCCTTTAGGTTGTTTTCTGTTTCAATAATTTCTCTTTGAAGGGCATCATACTTATCTTGTCCAAGTTCTCCATTTTCAAGTTGCACTTTTGCTTGCTTATCTGCTTCTTTTAAGGCATTTAGCTTTTCGCTAGTTTCAGAGATTTCCTTTTGCAGTAACTGCTGTTTTTGAGCAAGTAGCTTTGCATTGGAAGGATCAAGTTTTAATAGCCTATTTGCATCACGAAGCTGTGACTGCGTATTTTTTATAGTAGAGTTTACGCCTTTTAAGGCTTTATCAAGACCGGTGGTATCTCCACCAATTTCAACAGTAATTCCTTTTATTCTATTAGCCACTTGACCACCTTCTTCCTAAAAATGAGCATTAAAAAAGCTCAGATTACTCTGAGCAAATTGTATTACTAGTTTATAATATTCTACTGCTTAAAATAGAACACTTGTAAACGACCTGTATTGCTTACATAGTTTCCAACTCCATGATGCTTTGCTTCAGCTATTTTATTGTCCATTGCAAATGAATTCAAATCCTCTTTGCTAATCTGACGAATATTAGATATTTTGAACCAGTGTAGATTCTCATCTTCTACAAATGGTTCAGGGGAAAATAATATAGCATCTTCTGGTGTTCCTTTGTCTTCAAAATTTTGATATTCATCTAAATCTGCAAGATATGAAAAATTTTTACTAACAAGCAGAACATAATCTACATTTTTAACCTTTTTAAGCGATATACGATTATCAGTGCTGAAATATACAAATCCGTCACTTAAGGATTTTTCCAAATGTAAATTTAACACTTCTTCTGCATCATAAAATCCAGATTTTGTAACAGGTAAAGCTATTCCTACTTTCATAAGAACTTCCTCCTTGTAAAATTAAATTTAGCGGCAGCTAGCATTAGCTAGTATATACTAGTTAATACTAGTATATACTAGCTATTTAATTTTGTCAAGCGACTCTAACTAAAACTTGTCAAACTCAGCTTGTCCCGCAACCTTGCTGTACTTTGTCCCATCATTTGATTTCTCAGTCCAAATATCAAGTACCATACCTATGGTTAATAAATCCAGTTCAGAAATGTTTATCCCTATTTCCACACATCTTAGTAAAAATAGGGCTGTTGTCATTTCCCTGCTACTTTTTGGAAGTTTTTTTTAGACTGAACTTCCGTCTCAAGGTTTGCTCCCCAAAGTTCAAGTATTTCA
>ENA-OWLX01000479-OWLX01000479.1-metagenome-genome-assembly--contig:-NODE-479-length-14483-cov-19.584766_pt1 | contig 14483 bp, 13 predicted proteins | sample MGYA00245351_ERZ651106 | MGnify/ENA primary metagenome ERZ651106 (study PRJEB26857, sample SAMEA4031768) | metagenome | biome: human; feature: oral; material: saliva | place: Philippines | collected 2014... | reverse complement strand
TTTACAAAAAAATCGTAGAATACTACCAAACACCAGAAACAGCTAAGAAAATCGAGGAAGTTTCAAAAGGTGCTAACGTACCAGTTTGGGAAAAAGCTAAATTAAACAACTAGGATGCGAGAAAAGGCGTTAAGAAACGAATCACTGGAGACAAATAACGCAAAGGACTGCTTGCAGTCGTGCGGCTATTTGTCGAAGTGGACGTCGTTTCTGCTTTTTCGAGTTCGAATGCCTAGGATATGAGGCAGAAAGACAGAAGCTAAGAATGAGTTCACAGTGTGAAGTCATTCTGCTTCGTAGTCTTTCGCCCGCAAAGTTTATTAGACTTTCTTGAATCACGAGTGATGAAAAGAAAGTCAATAAACCACTGCGAAGAACGCTCAGGGACGAATCATTGGAAACAAACACCGCAAGGGACTTGGAACAAGTCGTGCGGATGTTTGTTGAAATGGACGTCGGCCCTGTGAGCCCGAGTTCAACTTCAGGATACGAGCCATCGCGTTCAGAAATGGAACGTTGGACCGGAATACCGTAAGCGGCTGGAACAGCCGTGCGGATATTTCGGGAAACGCACGCCATTTCTGCGATGGCGAGTTCAACTACTCAGGATACGAGGAAAAGCGTTTAGAAACGGAACACTGGACCGGAGCGACGTAAAGAACGTGAAACGTTCTGCGGACGACTCCGGGAAGTGGACGCCGTTTCTGCTTTTCCGAGTTCAACTACTCAGGATACGAGAGAAATCCTTCACAGTGCGAAGGATTTGGGTGTGGGCATTGCTACTCGTATCATAATTCGTTCCTTTAAGACAATACTCTACTCTGTTTTAGCAGTATTAACTCATCCTCAAGAAAGTCAATAAACCACTGTGTCAGACTCAGTGCTCATACAAATTTGGATTTTTTTCAAAGCAAAAAAGTGCTAACAGGAAGATTCACCCAATAATACAGACAATTAAAACGAACATAAAACAATTTGCCTTGCAACAGTAAAACACCCAGCTCTCACTAGGTGTTTTGCTACTATTATTCTTCTACCGCTTTCGTTCCCTCAAGCGTCCATTTTAAGTACGCATCCATAAACGGATCCAAGTCTCCATCCATAACCGCACCAATATTTCCTGTCTCATATCCAGAACGTAAATCTTTTACCATTGAATAAGGATGGAACACATAGTTACGAATTTGAGAACCCCAGGCGATATCCTTTTGTTCTCCACGAATGGCTGCCAATTCTGCCGCCTTCTTCTCTTCTTCTAATTGGAATAATTTCGCCTTCAACATCGCCATCGCTTGGTCTCTGTTTTTAAATTGAGAACGTTGCGCCTGACTCTGCGTCACGATTCCAGTTGGAATATGCGTAATACGTACCGCAGAAGACGTCTTATTAATATGTTGTCCACCGGCACCACTTGCACGGTACACATCTACTTTTAAGTCATCTGGATTAATTTCAATATCAATATCTCCGTCCATTTGCGGAACGACATCCACTGAACAGAATGATGTATGACGTTTTCCAGCTGCATCAAATGGAGAAATACGAACGAGACGATGCACCCCTTTTTCAGAGCGTAAGTACCCGTATGCATTTAACCCTTCAATCGACAAGGTTACAGATTTAATCCCTGCTTCATCCCCATCTTGATAGTCCACTGTTTCAACACGGTAGCCATGTTTTTCAGCCCAACGCATATACATACGAAGCAGCATGCTTCCCCAGTCTTGCGATTCCGTACCACCAGCACCTGGATGGATTTCTAAGATGGCACTGTTCTTATCATGTGGACCGTTCAGTAACATACTTAATTCGTACTGTTGCAAATCCTTCTCAAGAGAGCGAATCGCTTCAACGATTTCCGCATGCACTTCTTCATCTGGCTCTTCTTTATACATTTCAAATAACAAACTCGCCTCTTCATGCGCCAATTCCATTTTATGGAAAGTATCATAAATCGACTTTAATTCATTATTCTTTTGAATGACTTGGTTCGCTTTTTCGCTATCATCCCAAAATGATGGTTCAGACATCTCTTGCTCATAGGCTGCGATATCTTCTTCTAAGCGATCTAAGTCAAAGAGACCTCCTATAACTGATGATTTGTTCGTTCATGGCCTCAAGCGCATTTCTAATTTCACTAATTTCCATACTAACCTCTTTCTAAAAGAAAACGGCGAAATGCTTCGCCGTCTCCCTTTGTTATTAAGCTTTTTCTGAATCGTCGTCAGAAGTTCTGTCGTGACCTGTAGCCACTACACTACGAACTCCTTGTATTTGTTCACGTTGTAAGTTTTGACGAATTTGAGATTTCATCAAGATACGTGTTACATCATAGTCGATTGCAGCAATCATTTGTTGGAATCGTTCGTAACCTTCTGTTTGGTACTCTGTCAATGGATCGATTTGAGCGTATCCACGTAAACCAACGCTTTGACGTAATTGGTCCATATCATCGATATGATCTGTCCACTTACGGTCAACCACACGTAAGATCACTACTTTTTCGAACTCAAGCATTTGATTGTCGCCATTCAATTGCTCTTGTTTTTCTTTGTAGATTTCCATTGCTTTTTCGTATAAGATTTCTTCGATTTCAGCAGCTGTTTTGCCTTCTAAATCGCTAATTGAAAGCTCATCTGGAGCACAGATTGAGTTATGAGCAAAGTCCACAATTCCCTCTAAGTTCCACTCTTTTTGATCTGTCAATGTATGACTTTCCACAACACGGTGAATCGTACGACGGATCATTCCTTTTGTCACTTTCTCAAGTGATTGCTCTTCATTAATAATTTGTAGACGTTGTGAGTAGATGATTTCACGTTGTTCACGCATAACCTCATCGTACTCTAGGACGCTTTTACGAGTATCGTAGTTGTTCCCTTCAACACGTTTTTGTGAAGATTCTACTTGTCTTGTTAACATCTTACTTTGGATGAAGTTATCATCTTCTTCATCTGTTAAGTTTAGACGTTCCCAGATGGCTTGCATTTTTTCTCCACCGAAACGTTTCATCAAATCATCTTCTAATGATAGGTAGAATTGCGTTGCACCTGGATCCCCTTGACGTCCACTACGTCCACGTAATTGGTTATCGATACGACGACTTTCGTGACGTTCTGTACCAATCACGCAAAGTCCACCAAGTTCTTTCACGCCTTTACCAAGCTTGATGTCAGTACCACGTCCGGCCATGTTTGTCGCGATTGTTACAGCGCCACGTTGACCTGCTGACATGATAATTTCTGCTTCTTTAAAGTGGTTTTTCGCATTTAATACTTCGTGCGGAATTCCTTCTGCGCGTAATAAGTTTGAAAGCAATTCACTTGTTTCAACCGCAACAGTACCCACAAGAATTGGTTGTCCTGCTTCATGACGTTGTTTGATATCTTTAACAACCGCACGGAATTTACTACGTAATGATGGGTAGATTAAATCGTGACCATCGATACGTTGAATTGGACGGTTTGTTGGAATCGCAATAACGTTCATGTTGTAGATTTCTCTGAATTCTTCTTCTTCAGTCTTCGCTGTACCTGTCATCCCTGACAATTTACGATACATACGGAAGTAGTTTTGGTAAGTGATTGTCGCCATTGTCTTAGACTCGTTTTCAACTTCAACGCCTTCTTTAGCTTCAATCGCTTGGTGAAGACCGTCTGAATAACGACGTCCTTCCATAATACGTCCCGTAAATCCATCAACGATTTTTACTTTACCTTCATCTACCACATAGTCGATGTCGCGTAACATAATGTAGTTCGCACGTAACGCTTGGTCGATATGGTGAACAAGCGCTGAGTTATCCACGTCGTAAAGGTTTGGCAAGCGGAATGTTTGTTCAGCTTTGTTAATCCCTTCGTCTGTTAATGAGATTGTCTTAGAAGTTAAGTCGATTGTATAATCTTCTTCCTCTTTTAATCCTTTTACAAACATATCTGCACGTTGGTATAACACTGTTGATTTTTCAGCTTGTCCTGAAATAATCAATGGAGTACGCGCTTCGTCGATTAAGATTGAGTCTGTTTCATCGACAACTGCGTAGTTTAATGGACGTTGTACCATTTGTGATTTGTAAACCACCATGTTATCACGTAAGTAGTCAAATCCTAATTCACTGTTTGTGCTGTATGTAATATCTGCAGCATAAGCAGCACGTTTTTCTTCTGAAGACATTCCTGTTAAGTTCAACCCTACAGTCAAGCCTAAGAAGTTGTATAACTCACCCATTTCGCGAGCGTCACGAGAAGCTAAGTATTCGTTAACGGTAACTACGTGTACTCCGTCGCCTGATAATGCATTTAAGTATACAGGCATTGTCGCTGTTAAAGTTTTACCTTCACCAGTACGCATTTCCGCAATGTTCCCGTCATGAAGTGTAATCCCACCCATGATTTGAACTTTATATGGGAATAAGCCTAATACACGTTTAGCTCCTTCACGTACTAAAGCGAATGCTTCTGGAAGTAATGAATCTAGAGACTCCCCTTTAGCATATCTTGCTTTATATTCTTCAGTTTTCACTGGAAAATCAGCATCTTCTAATGCAGCCATTTGAGATTCTAACGCAATTACCTTATCCGCTAGTTTTCCTAAACGACGTAATTCACGCTTATCATTTTCAACTAACTGTCTCAAAAAATTTGCCATTTAATTAACTCCTTTTTTATTTTCACCACTGTTTTTAAATCGGTGAACATTTTAAATCTCATAAAAGTACTACAAATAGGTGGCTACACCTATTGCATCTTATTCATTTTACCATTGTTTAGCTAATTAAGAAAGCAAAAAAAGGCGACTTTTTTCAAAGTCACCCGATTTTTTTAAGATTTTACGTCGATGAAACCCGATTTCTGTTCCAAACAGAGAGTTATTGCTGCTTTTTCTCCATACGTAATAATACTTTCTTTCAGAATTAAAGTCTTATAGTAACATCATATTTTTTACTATTCTCTGATTCCGAACGATGTGAAATATGAATCAACGTTAATGAGGAATCGTTTAGTAATTGATTTTCAATCAGTTCATAAAGTTCCCTATCTAATGCGGACAAAGACTCGTCCAAAATAAGCCAATCTTTGCGTTCTAGTAACGCGCGAATCAACATCAAACGTTGAATTTGACCACCCGATAAACTGGATTGCTCACTATAAACTTCTTCGAGAGACTCCAACGTTGGAAAACGATCTTCTAATCTAAAGCGTTGGATCCATTCCATTAAAGTATGTGAATCAACATCACCACTATAATACGTCAGATTATTCCGTATCGTATCATGAAATAATCCGTCTTGTTGTGGTATATAAGCAATCTGTTGTTGAATCGTTGAATATGAGATGTTTTCAATAGGTCGCTGATTGAATAAAACTGTTCCTGTATAGTCTCTAAAATTGCCGGTAGCAACTAACATGAGTAGCGATTTTCCTTTACCACTTTGACCTGTAATCAAATACTTTTTCCCTTTTTCAAAATTCAATGGCACATTTTGTGTAAAGGTTTGATGCTGGAAATGAATTTTAACATCCTTTAACTGAAGAGTTTTTAAAGTTTCAACCTGATTTTCCCGTTCTTCCAATGCAGTATCTTGATGCATTAACTTATCATGAATTCCTTTGACAGACTGCAAGTTGCTAATGGAATCAGCAATTAGATTAGCAGGCAAAGTTAACTCTTGAGAAATTGAAAAAACAGCCACCAATGCGCCAATTTGTAATTGTCCTATTAATACTTGATAGCCACCCAGGAACAAGATGACAATCATCGTCGAATAAAAGCCAAAACCAACCAGAATATTCACAAGAGCTATTTGTTTTTTCTTTGACAAAGTAGCTTCATTCATTGTTTCGTATTTTTCAACGGCTTTCTTCATCACAAGTGGATAATGTCGACTATTTTTTACAGACAATTTGCTTTCTAACAAATCCGTTAGAAATGTTACATATTGCTTTTTAGAATGAGAAATCTTCTCTTGTTTTTGTTGAAGTGATTTATTAAATAAGAGTGGCAGACCAATTGGTAAAAACATCGTTACAATTACTGCAGTTGCAACTCCTGCATGAATCATATACAACGCTATTGTAGAAAACACAAACGAAATAATCCCTTGAATCATTGAAATCTGTGTATCGTAATGAAGATCCTTAATCATCTCAATATCATTATTAATTTCAGAAACTTTCTCACCTGTAACTAATTGTTTCTCTGATTGTACCTGCACGGCACTTGCAATTGCAGAATATAAAGACTTTTTATGAAAGAAACTCCCTACTTGATTCAAATATTTTACATTCCATACTTGCCTAGCATATTCGAATACTAATAGTAATAAAGTTATCCCAATCAAATAACTAATTTGCATAAAAAACGAGGTGGTGTCATGATTGGAAATCGCATCAACGACAAATTGAATCTGATAATTTAATCCGACAGATAAACCCGATACAAGCATTACAAATAATACAGTTGTAAATAATAAAGATTTCTTCATTTTGTTCCCCTTAAAACTCGATATATTTCATCACAGATACTTTGAGTTGATAATCCTACACTATTTAATTCTTCTTCCCATTCTTTTATTGAATTAAATACCTGATTACTCCTATTACACGTTACATATTTCTTATAATCTAACAAACCATATTGTGTAAAATAATTATCGGGAAAGAAAGAGCAAGGTTTAATCCGACCTTGTTCCGTAATATTCCACTCTAGAACACCTGCACCGCATAATAACATTTTAGTATTAGAGATACTTTTCAAAAAAGTACCATGGTTTGCACTCCAATTGGCTATATTAATTGATCCCTGATATTTAATTCGATATTGCTGTAATATACTTTCGAAATATACTAACTCTTCATCAACAAGATTCCATTCCTTTTGCACTTCACTACCTCTACCGAGGCTTGATAATATTCCAAAAGATACCCTTGAAACTTTTTGACTAATCAAAAACTCAATATACTCTTCTATATGATTGAGTAATTTCTTTCTAACAATATTAGTAACATTATAATTAACATTATTCTGATTCATTAAATTTATACCATTTAAAGTCCTTACAAACGACCCTTTTTGTCTTGTAATAGAATCATGTACATTAGGATTTGATGAATATAAAGATACTTGAATATCGTTAAAATTTTGTATCAGGTTTATATTTCGTTTGTTTATAAATGCACCAGTAGTTGTAAGCGATACATTCTCAAAATTATCAACACATAATTCTCCGATTCTTTCAAATTGTGGGTGAAGCATCGGTTCTCCACCTGTTAATTGTACTGACGGGGTAAATTCAGAGAGTTCTTGAATAACCTCTTGGTAAGATAGTAAGTCAAATTTTTCCCCTTTTAGTGGTGAACATTCTTTAAAACAATGTTGGCAGTTCAAATGACATTTATTCGTTAATTCCAAAGTAATTTTTAACGGATAAAAAAAACCTTTTTTGCCGGAAAATGAAATAGCATCGGTACCTCTTTCAAGGATATCCATTTTTACTAACTTATCAATAAATCCAGTGATTAAAAATTCAAATTTATTTTTATCATTTATAACTTCCCCAAGTTTAATACTTTTTACAACATCCTTAAGACTGTGTTTTTTGTTAATTAATTCTAAAATTTCTGCTTGAACTTTATTCAAGAGATAATTTCCATTTTTAGAAAATAATATAATTTCTTCGCCAAAATAATGCACTCGACTATCTCTTTTAAATTGATATTCATCCATAAAAAAATCTCCAATATTTGGAAGGCTACTAATTAATCTAAAACACTTAATTAATTTTTTACTAAATGTTTTGCTTCAGTATTTTCTTTAAATTCTTTTTCACAAAATCCGTAATCAATCTCTCTGGTACTTTTTGTTCTTTTAGTACCACAACCACTTAATACAATTTCCTTATCTTCCATGCTGAGTAAATCTTCTAAGTTATCAAAATCTAGTTCTAACATATTTGCACCTCTTGAATTTATTAGCAGCCTTCCACCTACTCAAAGTTTATCGCTATCCTTAGCTAGTGTCAACGCTATCTTATACATTTTTGAACATTTTTTCACGAATTTAGAGAGTAAAAAAAAAAGGTGGCTTTTTCAAGCCACCTAAATTTTTATTAATTTGTTTCAATCAAACCATATTTTCCATCTTTACGACGATAAACAATGTTTGTTTCGTTCGTTTCAGCATCTTGGTAGATAAAGAAGTTATGTCCTAACATGTTCATTTGAAGAACAGCTTCTTCGCTATCCATTGGTTTCAAATCAATTCGTTTAGTACGAACGATTTCTAATCCTGTTTCCTCCTCTTCAGGCACTTCTGGAAGTGGTGGTAACACAATATCGAATCCTTTTTCGCGAGATTTACGATTGATTTTTGTTTTATGTTTACGAACTTGTCTTTCAAGTTTATCGACTACCAAGTCAATACTTCCATATAAATCAATTGAAGTTTCCTCGGCGCGTAGAACTAAATAAGGAAGTGGGATCGTAACTTCAACTTTTGCAGTCTTTTCAGCGTAGACTTTCAAGTTGACATATACAGTCGCATTAGCAACGTCAGTAAAGTATTTTTCTAATTTGCTAATTTTCTTTTCTGCGTATTGACGAATCGCTTCTGTGACCTCAATATTTTCTCCACGGATATTATATTTAAACATAATACTCTCCCCTTTCATCTGGAAAACCAGATTTGAAGAAATACCCTAAGGACCACTCTTAGGAATTGCTTCGTTTGATTTCTATAGTTTTATTATAAAGCATGTACAGGGCTTTTACAACCGTTTCCAAATATTCTTTCATTAAGAATTGTTAAGGAAAAACGGTATTTTTGAGGACTTTTCTTTGGCGAAATTTTGTTTTCATGAGATGAAAAATCATACAGCATTGAAGATTAGAATCATTCCCAACAAGAGTCAATCTCTTCCCCTTTCTCGAAAGTCTCAGATTCCTAGTTAAAACAACACAGAATCTCCATTGACAGAAATCGTTTTCAACGATATAGTGAAATTGTAAACAAAATATAAAGGAGTTATGCTTATGGAAAAAGTATTTGCTAGTCCGTCTCGTTATGTTCAAGGGAAAGATGTTCTTAAAACTGGTCTTTCTCACGTGTTGGCTCTGGGGGATCGACTTCTCCTTCTTTGCGACCCTATCGTTTATGATTTAGTCGGTAAAGAACTGGAAGAAAACCTCGTAAAAGAAGGCGCATTTGTGCATCGTGAAATCTTCCATGGTGAAGCTACTAATGATGAAGTTCGTCGCGTTGCTGAAGTTGTGAAGGAACATCAACTAAACGTAGTCATCGGTTTAGGTGGTGGTAAATCGATCGATACCGCCAAAGCGATTGCGGATGACTCCAATTGTCCGGTAGCTATTTTACCAACGATTGCTTCAACGGATGCTCCAACTTCTGCCCTCTCTGTTATTTATTCAGCAGAAGGCGTGTTTGAACGCTATCGTTTCTACAAGAAAAATCCAGAATTAGTATTAGTCGATACTAAAGTCATTGCCAATGCTCCTGTTCGTTTATTAATCTCAGGAATTGCCGATGCGCTTGCTACTTGGGTTGAGGCTCGTGCAGTCATTGAAGCACAAGGAGGCACAATGGTCGGTCAAGTGCCAACAATTGCAGCAGAAGCCATCGCTCGTGTCTGCGAAAGTACTTTATTCGAAAATGGTCTACAAGCCGTAGCCGCAGCAAACGCCAAAGTAGTTACTCCAGCTTTAGAAGCTGTGGTAGAAGCGAACACACTACTCAGCGGTATCGGTTTTGAATCAGCTGGTTTAGCAGCAGCGCATGCCATCCATAACGGATTCACTGCCATCCACGGAGACATTCACTCTCTAACTCACGGTGAAAAAGTAGCTTATGGTACATTGACACAACTGTTATTAGAAAATCGTCCAAAAGAAGAACTCGATAAATACATTACTTTCTATCAAGCACTTGGATTACCAACAACGCTGAAAGAAGTGAAATTGGATTCTGTACCATATGAAGACTTACTCAAGATTGGAGCCCTTGCTACACAAGAAGGCGAAACCATCCACCAAATGGTTGTTGACTATACTGCCGAAGATGTCGCAAATGCTCTCCTCGCTCTTGACCAATATGTCACTACAAGATTCTAAAAATGACTAAATAGAATCGAACAGCCCAAGCAGAAATCTGCTTGGGCTGTTTTGTTGATTGGTTTTGTATCATACATGATACACTTTTTATCTAAATAATGTCAGAGACTCCACTTCTTCAACACCCATTTCCATTAATACTTTTGCGGCAAGGTGGATTGTTGCGCCTGTTGTATAAACGTCGTCCACCAATAAGACTTTTTTTGGAATCACGACTCCCTCTTTGATTCTAAAAGGTTGTTTTAGTTGCAGCCGCTCCTGCCTTGTCTTCTCGGATTGCTTCTTCCCACTGCCGATATGTTCTAAAAGCGAAACGGTAGGCACACGGCACTGTATCAGTAAAGTTGGAATCGTCTCGAATTCCCTTTTTCTTAGACTCGCTTTGGACGACGGTAATGGGCAAAGAACAAATCCTTTCTTTTGATACCCAAGCAACTCTCGCCTCAACTCTTTTATGACCAACGCCGTCACTCTTGTATCTCCCACAAATTTGAATAACTCCATAAACTTTCGCCCCGCCTCGTCATAAGCATACAAGGCAGTATTCTTTAACAGCACTGCTTCTTTGACTTGATGCCATTTTTGACAATCCGGGCATACCTCTACTTTTGTCATCAGCCGTCCACACTCTAGACAAGTAGGTTGCTGTTTTAATGGCATAAAGGGCTGTTCACAATTGACGCAAATGCACTTTCTATTGGCTCCTAGTAAAAACGAGAGTATTGGCTGAGAGTGTTCCACTTCTTCTCCGCACCATAAACATTTCATTTGGACTCCCTCCCTCGAAGCGCTTGTCGATTTAAGTCTTCAATTTCCCTAACCGCCTGGATCATCGCTTTTGTTTTTCCATTATGAAAATACACCACTTCTCCTGTTGGACACTCTGCGGTTCGTCCAACCCGTCCTGCGATTTGCACGAGTACTTCCCTTGAGAATTCCTCTTCGTGCGCATTGATGACGCAAACATCTACCCCCGGAAAAGTCACTCCTCGTTCAAGAATGGTGGTCGTTACCAAAAAATCGAGCTTTCCTTCTCTCATTTGCGCAATTCTTGCTTGCCGATACGGTTCTTTAGAACTAACTGTCTCGAATGTTGCATTTGGAAATTGTCGTCTAAGGGATTCTTCTATTGGCTTTAGTAGTGTAATTCTGGGTACAAATAACAAAAATCGTTTCCCTACTCTTACATGTTCATCGATAAACCGTTGCAAAGGTTTAGGGATTTTCTTCTTGCGTAATCTTTTTTCTAAGTCACCGATATACGTCATCGTCGGAACTACTAATGGTTTCTTATGATATCTCTCTGGAAGCAAGGATACCGACAGCTCTTTTCGTTTGATTCTTTTTTCCAGCGTCTGGGAAGGTGTCGCTGTTAAATAAAGCAAACAGCCATCCTCTTTCACTGAACGATGCACTGCCCGAATGAGCAATTCATTATCCCGATATGGGAATGAGTCTGTCTCATCAACCACGACCAAATCAAATGCACGGTAGAATCTGAGCATCTGGTGAGTCGTCGCGATTGTCAGTGGCACTCTTTTGTATCCTTCCTCCGACTGTGAATGCAAGACGTTTTGTTCAACTGTAGGGAAAGCTTCCTTCAAACGAGGCGCTAACTCCACACATACATCAATTCTTGGTGCTGCAATAGCGACTCTCTTTCCTTGTTGTAACATCCATTCGATGCTTGCAAAAATCATCTCCGTTTTCCCTGAACCTGTCACGGCCCAGAGGAGGTGCTCACGGAATCCTGTTTGCTTTACAACATTCAAGCACTCCAACGATAGCTGTTTCTGTTTTGCACTTAAGGTATGTTTATAGTGCGCTAATTTCTCTTCTCTTTTTGGGAAAGGCTGACTTTCTTCAGGAGTCGCAATCAACACACTACACGCCTTCACCTTTCCCATTCCAATGCACTTCAAGCAATACCAACATTTCCCACCTTCGCAATTCAGGCAAGGCCCTTTAGCAAATTCCACCTGATCGGTATTTCCACAAAACTGGCACTCTTTCTTCCCATTTTTGATGGTAATTCCAACGTCTAGCACTGCATTTTTAGGCACTTCATGCTCTTTTAGCATCGATTGATAGACCGCTTGAATACGTCCAACGGCTCCTTCCATCTCACTCACCTCACCCCTAACTACGCAAAAAAATCAGAAGAAGATTTCTCTTCTTCTGATTTTTGTTTGAAAGGAGTGCTTCTATTATGAGAAGAATGCGAGTAATACCCCTGCCGCAATCGCACTACCGATAACTCCGGCTACGTTTGGTCCCATTGCGTGCATTAATAAGTAGTTACTTGGGTCTTCTCTTTGTCCTTCTTTTTGTACAACACGAGCGGCCATTGGTACGGCAGATACCCCTGCAGCACCGATCATTGGATTGATCTTACCGCCAGATAATTTGTACATTAGTTTACCCATTAAAACCCCTGCCGCAGTTCCTCCAGCAAAAGCGATTAATCCTAATAAAGTAATTTTAAGAGTCGATACTGATAAGAATAATTCCCCTGTTGCTTTCGCTCCAACGGTTAATCCTAAAATAATAGTAACTCCGTACATCATCGCATTTTGTAGAACTTTTGTAATGTTTGGAACAACTTTAATTTCTTTAATTAAGTTACCGAGCATTAAGCATCCTACTAATGGTGTTGCACTTGGTACTAATAAGCTGACGAAAATAGTAACAATGATTGGGAAAAGAATTTTTTCCGTTTCACTCACTTTACGGTTTTCTGTCATCTTCACAAGGCGTTCTTTCTTCGTTGTGAGCGCACGAATAATTGGCGGTTGAATAATTGGCACAAGCGCCATATATGAGTACGCTGCTAGGGCGATTGCTGGTAATAAGTGCGGTGCAAGTCTTGTTGTTAAGAACAAGGCTGTTGGTCCATCCGCACCTCCGATAATCCCTACTGAAGCAGCTTCTTGCGGTGTCATTCCCCACATTACTGAAAGGAAGAATGCGACGAAAATACCGAATTGAGCTGCCCCACCAAGCAAGATGGTCTTTGGATTTGCAAGTAGCGGTCCAAAGTCTGTTGACGCACCTAAGCAAAGGAAAATCAATGGTGGATAAATACCAAGGTTTGTTCCTTGATATAAGTAATACAAGAGTCCACCAGGTCCATTTTCAGTAGGGGCATCCATTAATCCTGCTAATGGTAAGTTTACAAGGAGCATCCCGAACGCAATCGGAACCATTAAGTATGGTTCATACCCTCGTTTAATCCCTAGATATAGAAACACGCAGGCGATAATTAACATAATGACATTTTGAATCGTTAAGTTATAAATCCCACTTGTTTCAATCAACTGTTGAATGACTTCCATAAACCATCGCCTCCTAAATCGTTAAGAGTGGTTGGTTCGATTCGACAGATTCATTACTTGATACATGAATTGCTTTCACAACACCGTCAGCGGGAGCAAGGATTTCATTTTCCATCTTCATGGCTTCTAAAATCACAAGTACATCTCCTTTTTTCACTGCATCACCGACATTTTTGTTGACCGATAATACAATCCCTGCCATTGGAGCTGGTACCACTTCACCGTCTCCTGTTGGAGCAGGGGAAGAGGCAGCTTTCTTTTCTTCCACTGGCGCACTAGGTGCTGGAGTTGGAGCAGCCGCTAATTTTTGTGTTGCTTCTTCATTTGAAATTTCTTTTAGTGAGACGATAAATGTTTCGCCATTCACTTCTACTTCGTATTTTTTCATTTAGTCCACCTTCTTTTCAATCGATACAATTTCAAAGTGCTTGTCCGGAACATCCGCACTCGCTTTTGTTAAAGCGACCAGTGCGGCAACTCGAGCAAGTTTATTCGTTTCAAATAGTGTTCCATCATTTGTTGAAGTTTCAGGATTTGCCTCAACTGGTTTTCCTACAACTCCGGCATTGGAATGACTCTTTGCTTCCAATATTTGGATAACTTTAGAGCTTCCTTGCATGAGGAACATTAGAATCGTCAACATCACAAACACGATTCCCATTGAAACGATTGTGATCCATAGGATTTCTAATAAACTTAAGTGCATAACTCTCTCCTCACTTTACAGTCGCAAAAATCTTCACGATTTCAGATGGTTTTTGCCATTGTCCATTCTTCTTGAGCAAGAATTCTTTGCCGACTTTAGGGAAGAGTGCGTAAGTTAAGACATCTTCGTCACTTCTTGCTAAATCTCCAAGTTCTGCTTTGAGTGTTTCGAATTCAGGTGGTAAGTGGTTCGCTGGTCGATCACTGATGACTTCTTGGTCACCAATGATGCTTCTTCTAAAGCTTTCTTGAATTGGTACTGGCGATTGACCATAGGAACCAAGTAAGTAAGCTTTCACTTCGTTAGAAACCACTTTGT
>ENA-OWLX01000478-OWLX01000478.1-metagenome-genome-assembly--contig:-NODE-478-length-14484-cov-8.012752_pt1 | contig 14484 bp, 17 predicted proteins | sample MGYA00245351_ERZ651106 | MGnify/ENA primary metagenome ERZ651106 (study PRJEB26857, sample SAMEA4031768) | metagenome | biome: human; feature: oral; material: saliva | place: Philippines | collected 2014... | reverse complement strand
AGCGTCTGCCTTACAAGCAGAGGGTCAGCGGTTCGAGCCCGTTAGCTCCCACCATTTTTATTTGATGTAGAAATACATCTTTTTTTATTGTTTTAGTAAATTTCCGGTAAACAATTGACTACCTGCTTTTGTATCCATATAATTAGTTTAGATAACTTATTAGAAAGGATATAATATGGCAGCAGAAGTTAAGCGTATTAATAATGTATTGGATGAAATTATTCTAAAAAATGAATATTTAGAAGTTCATACATTAAATTTAGGATGTACAATCACAAAGATACTGGTTAAAGACAAGTATCATAATCTACAAGATGTAGTATTAGGATATGATGATTATAGCGATTATTTAAAGTATGACGGCTATCTGGGAGCATTGGTAGGAAGAGTAGCTAACAGGATAGGAAAAGGACAATTTACTTTGAATAACCGACAATATCATCTTGCGATTAATAATGGTCCTAATACTCTTCATGGTGGAATTCACGGCTTCTCTTATCGTTTATTTAATTATAAAATTGAAGATGATAGCGTTATCTTTACTTATCTATCACCGGATGGGGAAGAGAATTTTCCGGGTAATTTATTAATGAGGACTACTTATCGCTTAAATAAAGAGACATTAGAAATCTCTTATCAGGCATCCGGTGATCAGGATACGTTGATTAATATTACCAATCATTCTTATTTTAATTTGGATGGTATACCTGATAATATAGATAATCATTATTTAAAGATTAAGTCATCGGTTATGGCAGAGTCAGATACGAATGGACTGGTAACGGGAACTTTGACTGCTGTGGATGGTACACCTTTTGATTTTCGTCATGAAACAAAAATTAAAGATATGATCTATCAGACTAATAAACAGCTTGAAATAGGGCATGGCTATGATCATCCTTTTATTTTTGATGATTCAAAAGATCAAGTCACTTTGTATAGTGAAAAAACCGGAATAGAGCTCACTGTGAATACAACTTATCCATTGGCTCAGATTTATAGTGCAAACTATCTTGATGGCAGAATAGGAAAGAATAATAAACCATTAAATGCCGGAAGTGCTTTATGTATAGAAACACAGTATATGCCGGATAGTATTCATTTAGAAGAACATTCAAAAACAATATTAAAGAAAGGTCAGTTATATGATGAAATGACATCATATACATTTAAAACAAGATAATGAACATACAGACATTAATTAAACAGTTAGAATCTCAGAAGCATAATCGGATCTTATTAGATCTTTATGGAGATGCTTCTTTAATTGATTATCAGAATAAGCGTTATATTCAGGCATTAAAAGAATATCAGCATTTATATGGTGATGATGATATAGAGATGTATACGGCAGCCGGAAGGAGTGAAGTAGGAGGTAATCATACGGATCATCAGCATGGACGTGTACTGGCAGCAGCTATTAATTTAGATGCGATAGCGGTGGTAAGCAAACAAAAAGATATTATTAAGGTTGTATCAGATGATTTTAATATTAAAGAGATAGATATAAATGATTTAGAAAAAAAGAAGGAAGAAGAAGGAACATCAGCTGCTTTAATTAAAGGTGTTGTTTCAAGATTGAAGGAACTAGGCTATTCTGTTGGCGGATTTAAAGCTTATATTACGAGTGATGTTTTAATTGGTGCAGGACTTTCTTCATCAGCAGCATTTGAAGATCTTATCGGAACTATTATTGATGGATTATATAATAATATGTCTATTGATATGGTGACTATTGCGAAAGCGGGACAATATGCTGAAAATGTTTATTTCGGTAAGCCATGTGGTTTAATGGATCAGTGTGCCTGTGCAGTAGGCGGATTAATTTCTATTGATTTTAAGGATCCTTATTCACCGCTGGTAGAACCTATAGATATAGATTTTGGAACATTCCATCATAGTTTATGTATCGTAGATACAAAAGGATCTCATGCTTCACTTACTAATGAGTATGCTGCTATTCCTAGAGAAATGAAATCTATAGCTCATGTCTTTGATGAGGAATATTTAAGAGATGTTGATGAAGAGAAGTTTATGGAAAGAATTGCTGATCTGAGAATCCAGTGCGGCGATCGTGCTGTTTTAAGAGCTTATCATTTCTTTAAAGAAAATAAACGAGTAGAAAAGCTTGTAGAAGCACTTAAGAAGAAAGATTTTAATTTATTCAAGCATTTTATTGCCTCATCAGGAAACAGCAGCTACAAATACCTTCAGAACGTCTTTACAACAATAGAACCTCATCATCAGCCTATTTCTATAGGATTAGCTATAAGTGAAGATATATTAGGTGATAAGGGCGTTTGTCGCGTTCATGGCGGAGGTTTTGCCGGTACAATACAGGCTTTTGTGAGTGATAATTATGTACAGATATATCAGAAAGAAATAGAGAAAGTATTTGGTAAGGGAAGCTGTCATGTGCTGAAGATAAGAAAATATGGAGGAAAGAAAATCTTTGATTAAAGCTAATATCTTTGATTTTAACGGTACTCTTTTTATTGATAATGATAAGCATATTAAAGCCTGGAATCGAATTTCTCTTCTATTAAGAAATAAGCCAATAGAAAAAGAGGAATTATATACATATTTTAATGGTGTTCCTAATAAAGAGATTATTTATTTTCTTTCAGGTCAGTGTTTAGATGAAGAAAGAATTCACTATTATTCTTTACTTAAAGAAAAGTATTATCGGGAATATTGTTTAGAGGATCAGAAAAACTTTCATTTGATTAAGGGAGCAGAAGAATATTTAGAAAAGCTTTCTTTACCTCATACTATTGCGAGTGCCTCCATTAAAGAGAATATTGATTTCTTTATTAAATCATTTGATTTAGAAAAATGGTTCGATAAAGATCTGATTATTTATGATAATGGAGATTATCATGATAAGAAAGCAATGTTTTTACAGGCTTCTTTGAATCTTCAGGTTCCGATTGAAGATTGTCTGATTTTTGAAGATTCAAAGAGCGGTATTGAAAATGCTTATGCCTGTGGCTGTCGTCATATTATTGTTTTAGATACAGCAGGTAAGGGAGAAGAGTATCTTCATTATCCCGGAGTTATAAAAGTTATTACAGATTTTAGTGAATTATAAAGCAAAAAAACATTCAGATTTTTTCTGAATGTTTCAGTGTTTTATAATAGTCTATTAAGCTATTTTCAACTTGAATAAAAGTTTCATGTACCCAATTGAAACGTTCTTCCGGAATATAGCGTCTATAGATTTCTCTGATTTCTTTATGGAATTCATCATGAACTTCTAAAGCTTCAAAACCTTTACTGGTGAGTCTAAGAAAAGTGAAACGTTTATCATTTTCGTAGGTTTCTTTATATAAGAAACCTTTTTTTATGATTGTTTTTACATTTGTAGTAAGAGTACCCAGAGTGATTTTTAATCTTTGAGAAACATTGCTCATGGTTGGAAAAGGTTCTTTTGCGGCCGCTTCAATAACATGTATTTCAGTTAAAGACAGTTCAGGAAATTTACTGTTTTTTAGATAATCTTCCTGAGTCTTCATCGCCAGCTTAAAAACATTTGTTAACACATCCATAAATTCTTCATCACGTGTGTCCATTAATTTATTCATTCTCTCCTTTAAATATTACTTTATAGTAAAACTCTTTGTAATTCAACATATATCTACTCTTTTTGAGATAAAGAGAGCTGATTTAAGATAATATGATGTATTTTCTGATGCTCATCTAGAATTGTAAGGGTACCATCGGTATTTAGATGAAGAAACTGAGTGATTCCATAATTTAAATAAATAACTTTTTTATTTTTGAGATATGAATATTTGTTGATGGTATGAATAATATCATCTAAAGACAATGATTCCAGAAATGTATAATATGTCATAATTTTATTTAGTAAATCTTTTGATGAGATTTGATATTCTAACAGATGATTCAGACTAAGATAAAGGCTATTAGTGATATTAAGACCGGTACCGATGATTGTATATTTATTTAGGGTTTCTGTTAAGATACCGGCTATTTTCCGGTCATTTATAAAGATATCATTAGGCCACTTAACAGTAGCTTTTAAATGATAGAAATGAAGAGTATAAAGAATTGATAAAGCCATTTGCATAGAAGCATGAAAGGCTTCTTTATCTGTCAAATAAGAAAACATCAAATCATTTTCAGAGATCCACTGATGATCTCTTCTTCCTCTTCCTTTTGTCTGAATATCAGTATGTATAATACAGGGAGGGGTTAGCTGATCTAAATGTTCTTTAACATAGTCATTTGTGGATGGAAGACTCTCAAAATGAATATAATTCATTTTATTGTATCGCAAAAGTTAATTCCGCCTTAACTACAATTTTATCATTAACTTTTGCGATTACCTCTCCAATACCAATATTTTTTCGTTGTCTTACTAACTTGCATTCTAAGGAAACGACATCGCCCGGAATGACTTGACCTTTAAACTTACAGTTATTGATACCTGCAAAGAAGACAAGCTTACCTTTATTTTCTTGCTGTGATAATATTGCAATACATCCTGTCTGAGCTAAAGCCTCAACAATTAAGACTCCCGGCATCACATGATGTTCGGGAAAATGTCCCATAAATTGCATTTCATTAACACTGATACATTTAATACCTTTGGCATATTCACCGGGTTTGTAATCAGTGATTTTATCTACTAAGGCAAAGGGATAGCGATGAGGATTGATAGCTTGAATTTGATTACTATTAAGTTCCATTATTTGTACTCCTTAAAAATAATTGAAGCATTATGACCGCCAAATCCTAATGAGTTACTCATACAATAATGCATGTCTAATGCCTGTCCTTTGTTTGGGGTGATGTTCAGATCACATTCCGGATCTTTTTCCTGATAATTGATTGTGGCCGGGACATAATTGTTTTCTAATGCTTTGATACAGATTACAGCTTCAATACCTCCGGCTGCACCTAGGCAATGACCGGTATTTCCTTTTGTAGAACTGATGAACAGTTTTTTAGCATGTTCCTTAAATACTGTTTTTATAGCAGCTGTTTCTCCGGAATCATTTAATAAAGTAGATGTTCCGTGAGCATTAATATAATCAATATCATGATAATCAATATCAGCATCTTTTAGGGCATTATCCATTGCATAAGCTCCGCCTTCTCCATTAGGAGAAGGGGCTGTCATATGATAAGCATCACAGCTGACTCCATATCCAATTATTTCTGCATAAATAGAGGCATTTCTTTTTAAGGCATGTTCCAGCTCTTCTAATATAAGAATACCGGCACCTTCCCCCATTACAAATCCATGTCTTTGAGCATCAAAAGGAATAGAAGCACGATTCTTATCATGACTTTCACTTAAAGCCTTCATAGCAGTAAAGCCACCGATGCCTAGTGGGGTAATTGAACTTTCACATCCTCCAGCCAGCATAATATCCAAATAGCCATCTCTAATTATTCTAAAGGCTTCACCGATTGCATTTGTTCCTCCGGCACAGGCAGTTACAGGACAGCTGGCCATACCTTGAGCTTTAATCGCAATCGCAATCTGACCGGATGCCAGATTACTGATAGCCATAGGAATAAAAAAAGGAGAAACACGATCAAAGCCTTTTTCTAAGCCTTTCTGATAATTATCTTCAATAGTCTTTAAGCCGCCAATACCGCTGGATACATTTACGCCAAAGCGACGAGTATTAATAGTGCTTTCATTGAGTCTTGCATCTTTATAAGCTTCTAAGGATGCAATCATGCCAAGCTGTGTAAATCTATCCATTTTACGTGCTTCTTTAGGATTAAGATAATCCTTTATATTTAAGTTTTTTACTTCACCGGCCAGCTGTACTTTCATATGACCGGCATCAAATAGAGAGATTGTATCAATACCATTAATACCGTTCTTAATACTTTCCCATGTTTCCGCTACATTGTGTCCAATCGCATTAATACTGCCCAATCCTGTTACAACAACTCTTCTTTTCATAATCTCCTCCTACATGGCCATTCCGCCATCAGCTTGTAAGACATGTCCGGTAATATAAGATGCTTCATCACTTGCAAGGAATGCGACAGCATAGGCGATGTCTTCAGGCTTTCCCAGTCTTTCTAGTGGAATATGATGAATCATATTTTCCAGATATTCCTGATCTAATTTCTTAGTCATATCTGTTTCAACAAATCCCGGAGCAACAACATTTACTGTAATATGACGACTTCCCAGTTCTTTAGCAAGAGATTTACTCATACCGATAATTCCTGCTTTACTGGCGGCATAGTTTGCCTGACCGGGATTACCAATAATACCGGTTACTGATGATAAAGAAATGATTCTTCCATATTTTTGTTTAATCATTATTTTGCTGGCATATTTCATGCATAGAAATGTTCCTTTTAAATTGGCATCTATAACCTGATTAAAATCCTCTGTTTTAGTACGAATAATCAGATTATCTCTGGTAATACCGGCATTATTGACTAAAATATCAAGTCTTCCAAAATGATCCTTGATCAGCTTAAATATCTCTTTAACATCCTCTTCATTTGAAATATCACCTTTTGCAAGCAGTACCTGAACGCCTAAAGACTCTATTTCTTTTTGTAATTTTAAGGCTATTTCATCATTATTAGAATTTTTTCTATAATTAAGAACAATGTTTGCTCCTTTTGATGCCAGAGTAAGAGCCGTTGCTTTACCTATACCTTTAATACCGCCTGTAATTAAAGCTATTTTACTTGTCAGATCCATAGATTTCCTCCTTACATTTTTCTAATGATTTCATATCTTCAGCTTGAAGTATTTTTACATTTCTATTTATTTTCTTAACAAAGCCGCTTAATACTTTACCTGGACCTATTTCAATAAATGTATCAACTCCCTGATCAATCATATAACGAATAGAATCTTCAAAATAAACAGGACTCATAACCTGCTTTTCTAAAAGCTCGGGAATACTTTCATTTTCTTTTTCTTTTCCTAAAGTATTAAAAACTACAGGCACTCTCATTGGCTTAAAAGTAATAGTTTTAAAATAGTCATGTAATACCTGTGAAGCAGGTAATAACAGTTTGGTATGAAAAGGACCGCTTGTCGCCAGTTTAACAGTTTTTCTAGCACCTTTTTCTAAAGCCAGTTCAGCAGCTTTTTTAACTGCCTGTCTTTCTCCACTAATAACAAGCTGTCCGGGACAGTTATAATTTGTTATAGAGACAACACCTAAAGAAGCGGCTTCATCAACAGCTTCCTCTAAAAGAGAGCGATCTAATCCTAAAATAGCCTGCATTTCACAGTCAATATTTTTAGCGGCTGTTTTCATTGCCCATCCTCTTAATTTTAAGGTATTTATTAAAGTATCAGAGTCAAAAACACCGCTCGCAAAAAGAGCACTGTATTCACCAAGTGATAAACCACAGACATAATCCGGATAAATATTATATTCATTAAGCATATGAGTAGTCATTACAGCAGCTGCACCCATACATGGCTGGGTATAGGCAGTCTGATTTAAAAGATCATTCTTTTCAAACATGATTTTTTTAAAATTAAAATCCGATGAAGAAAGCTGATCTAGAAAATCATGACAGAATTTATTGTTTAAATAAAAATCCTGACCCATTCCCTGATGCTGACTGCCTTGACCGGCATAGATAAATCCTATTTTCATATAAAAGCTCCTTTCAATTCATTGATGAGTTCTTTAACAGAAATAATTTTATCAATACGATATCCATTACTTCCGGTAAAGATCAGTCCGTTATCTAAATCTCCATTTACTGCACGAATAAGAGCTTCAGTAATACAGTATGGAGCATGGATGACATCACAGGAAGATATACATCTAAAACAGTGATGAATAGGGATTTTACCTTTTTCAGTTTTTAGAATAAAGACGTTTCTCATAGCTCTTCCCGGCATCCCGACAGGTGATGTAACAAGTGTAATATCTTCCTTTTTGGCTTGTATAAAAGCCTTTTTATAAATCGGTGAGGCATCACATTCATGAGTTCCTATAAAGCGTGTTCCAATCTGAACACCATCAGCATTAAGCATCATGAAATGTCTGATATCTTTACTGTCAAAAATACCTCCAGCCACAAAGATAGGAATAGATTTGTGATATTTCAAAGCAAATTCTAGAATTATTTCTTTTACATCTTTAAGTATTTCTTCTAATGACTGGCAAGTCTGATTTATTAAATCAGTTTTTTTGAATCCCAGATGCCCTCCGGCTAGTGATGATTCAATCACTATAAAATCGGCAATACGATGATAATGACGATCCCAGCTTTTTAGGATCAGTCCGGCAGCTTTACCGGAAGAGACGATCGGAGCAATTAAAGTTTCTTTATTAACATACTCCGGCAGCTTTAATGGCAAACCGGCACCTGAGATAATAGCATCTGCACCGCTTTTAACACTTTGCACAACATGATCCTTATAATCACTTAAAGCTGTCATAATATTCATAGCAATTATGCCATTGCCGGAAGCAATCTGTTTAGCTTTTTTAATCTCCTGCTCAATAGCTCTTAGATTAGCTTTCTTAGTATTGGTATAAAAGTCTTTTTCTTTAAAACCGATTTGAGCACTGGATATGACACCCATACAGTGATTGAAAGCAACATGACCGGCCAGATTTCCTAATGAAACACCCACTCCCATTCCTCCTTGAATAAGAGGAATCTTCAATTCATAAGGACCTATTTTCATAATTGCACCTCTTGGAGCTTCTCTTTTTCTTTTTTGAGATCATTAAAGAGTTCTTCAATGATTATATTTAATGGACGAATAGAATGAAGCATACCGGCTGTCTGACCGGCCATTAAAGATCCTGTATCAGTATCTCCTTCAATAACAGCTCTAGCCAGTCCTCCTAATGTAAACTTTTCAAGTTCCATTAAATCAGCTCCTTCTTTTTCTTTTTGAATATAAGCCTTTGACATTTTATTTTTTAAAATACGAACCGGTGTACCGGCAATTCTTCCTGTTACAACTGTACCGGTATCTTTTGCTTTAAGAAGTGCTTCTTTATAATTAGGATGAATAGGTGCTTCTTTACTTGAAAGCAGAATTGTTCCTACCTGAAAGCCATCTGCACCTAAAGCTAAGGCGGCTAATGCCTGTTTGCCTGAAGCAATACCGCCGGCAGCAATGACAGGAATAGAGACTGCTTCTTTAACCTGTGGAACAAGAGTTATTGTAGTTAATTCACCTACATGACCGCCTGATTCACATCCTTCGGCAATGACTGCATCAGCACCGGCACGTTCCATTCTTTTTGCCATTGCGACACTGGCAACAACAGGGATTACAGTAATACCTGCCTGTTTCCACATCTTCATGTATTTTCCGGGGTTTCCGGCTCCGGTTGTTACTACTTTGATTCCTTCTTTGACAACAAGTTCTGCCTGTTTATCTGCATCCGGATTTAAAAGCATTAAATTAACACCAAATATTTTATCTGTATAAGTTTTTGCTTCATCAATAGCTGATTTCAACATTTCGAGAGTCATTCCGCCGGAACCTATTAATCCTAGAATACCTGCATTGGCACATTGAGCTGCAAAATGACCTGTTGCAACTCTTGCCATTCCTCCTTGAATAAGAGGATATTTCAAATTGAATTTTTCATTTAACCACATAATTTTCTCCTACCATTCGACAATGTTCCCGCCATAAGTCAGACCACCGCCAAATCCTATCATCATTAAACGCATTCCCTTTTTTAGAAGTTTTTTCTGATTCATTTCATCAAGAGCTAAGGGAATGCTTGCTCCTGAAGTGTTGCCATATTCTTGTAAGTTTGTATAGAACTTATCCGCCGGAATATGCAGTTTTTTATAAACATGAGCAATAATACGTTTATTAGCCTGATGAATAATAAAATAATCAATATCATTTATATTCAGCTGACTTGCATTAAGTAAGTCAATAATACATTTCTCAATTACATGAGTAGCAAAACGGAATACAGCACGTCCCTGCATGGAAAGATATTCTTTAGCATATAAAGCTTCTAAATTTCCCTGAGATCCTGTGATCTGATAAAAAGGGCTCTTCTGATATGCTACGATTGCACTGCCTGCTCCATCACCAAATAAGATACATGTTGAACGATCTGTAAAATCTATAATAGATGAGAGCTTTTCTGCTCCTACAATTAATGCATAAGGCTTTTTACTTGAAGATAATAGACTATGTGCGACATGACAGCTATAAACAAATCCTGAACACGCTGCATTCAAATCAAAGGCTAAAATATCTTCCGGTAAGCCGAGTTTTTCTTGAATAAGACAAGCTATTGAAGGAGTATGATAAGGATTTGTGATAGAAGCTGCAATAATGATTCCAATCTTCTTTTTATCAATAGTCTCTATAGCTTTTAAAGATGCTAGAAAGGCTAATTCGACAGTATTCTGATCGGAAGCAAAATGGCGATAAGAAATACCGGTACGACTGGTAATCCATTCATCGTTGGTATCTACCAGCTTACTTAAGTCATCATTGCTGACTCTTTTTTTCGGCACATAGGAACCTGTACTTATGATTTTTAATCCCATAGTTTTCTCCTTTTATTCATAGATTTCACCAATCTTACGATATTTTTTATAACGCTCATTGATAAGCTGGTTTTCTGAAAGTCTAGTTAATCTTTCCAGCTGATCAAAGAGAATATTTCTCATCTTACGATAAGAGTAAGCCGGATTGTTTTGAATACCACCCGGAGCTTCGGGAATAATCTCATCAATAATAGAATATTCTAGAAGATGAGAAGCAGTAAGCTTCATCACTTCACAGGCTTCTTCAATACGTTCTCCTTTAACATCTTTCCATAAGATAGAGGAGAATCCTTCCGGAGATAATACTGAATAGACAGCATTTTCCATCATCGCAATATAATTACCAATAGAAAGTGCTAAAGCACCTCCTGATCCTCCTTCTCCAGCCACAAAGACAATGATTGGCACTTTTAAACTGCTCATCATCATTAAAGATTGACCAATAGCTTCACCAATTCCATTTTCCTCAGCATGAATACCCGGATAAGCACCGGGAGTATCAATAAAGGTAATAACCGGACGATGAAATTTTTCTGCCTGTTTCATTAATCTGATAGCTTTACGATATCCTTCAGGAGAAGCCATACCAAACTGACATTTCATGTTATCTTGAAGATTTCTGGCTTTCTGGTGCCCTATAATAGTTACAGGAATATGATGAAAATAAGCAATTCCGCCTACAATTGCCTGATCATCTTTAAAATATCTATCACCATGCATTTCAAAAAAATCATCAAATAGATTGTTAATATAATCATGAATATGTGGACGTTCTATTTTACGGGCTAAATAAACATGGTCATAGGCACTTAATGACTGATAAGCTGTCTTTTTATAAGCATTAATAGTTTCTTCAATACGATTAATATCCAGATGATCTTTATAAGCTTCATCATTTTTAATAATAGAAAGCTTCTTTTCCAGTTCTTCTATTTTTATTTCTTTTTCTTTTAAGTTCATGATTAACCTCCATGAATGGTTAAGAGTTTACTCAGTGTATCCCTCATCCGACTTCTTTCAACAATCAGATCAATAAATCCATGGTCTAATAAAAATTCAGATGTTTGAAAGCCTTCCGGTAATGCTGTTTTCATTGTACTTTCGACAACTCTTGGACCGGCAAATCCTATTAATGCTCCGGGTTCAGCAATATTAATATCGCCCAGCATTGAAAATGAGGCAGTGACACCGCCAAAAGTAGGATGTGTTAAATAAGAAATATAAAGTAAACCGGCATCTAGATGTCTTTTTAAAGCATTACATGTTTTACTCATCTGCATTAAGGAAAAAATACCCTCCTGCATGCGTGCTCCGCCGCTTGAACTAAAGATAATAAGAGGGTATTTCTTCTTGGTAGCCATTTCAATGCCACGGGTTATTTTTTCTCCAATAACACTACCCATGGAAGCCATCATAAAACGATTATCCATCACAATAACGACAACTTTTGTTTTAGCAATATTTCCTTTTGAAACGATAATACCGTCATTCATGCCGGTTTTCTTTTTAGCAATATTAATTTTATCTTTATATTCCGGAAAGCTTAAAGGATCTTTAGTATCAAGAAAACGATAGTACTCTTTATATTGATGTCCATCGTATAGTTCATATAAACGCTCCTGACTGTTTATAAAAAGATGATGATGGCATTGAGGACAGACATGAAGATTATCTTTAAGAGTGCTTGTAGGTATGAGTTCTCCACATCCCGGACATTTTGTATAAATGCCTTCAGGTATTTCTTTAGTTTTGGAAAAATCTTTTTTACCCAGATAATCTTTGAATGATTGTAGTTCCTGTTTTCTTCTTTTTAACAGTTTATCCATTTGAGATCATCTCCTCTAAATGATTTTCAATAAATGATGTATCAAACTTTCCTCTAAGATAGTCTTTAGAATAAAGAATATAAAACTCTAATGTCTGAGTTGTATGCGGTCCTTCAATTAGCAATTCACTTAACGCTCTTCTCATACGATGAATAGCTTCTAAGCGAGTAGGTGCATGAACAATAATTTTTGCGAGCATAGAATCATAATGAGGGGATATCTGATAACCCTGATAAATAAAAGAGTCTACACGTACTCCCGGTCCTCCGGGGAAATGTAATGATTGAATCTTAGCAGGACTGGGAGTGAAGTTATGATTAGGATCTTCAGCATTGATACGGCATTCAATCGCATATCCTTGAATATGAATATCATTCTGAGAGTAAGAAAGCTTCATACCAAAAGCAATCCGCAGTTGCTCTTTAATAAGATCAATACCGGTAATCATTTCAGTAACAGGATGTTCTACCTGAATACGTGTGTTCATTTCAATAAAATAAAAATGCTGATTTTCATCTAATACAAATTCGACTGTACCGGCATTTGTATAGTTAGCACTCTTAGCCGCCATAATAGCTGCTTCCCCCATTTGTTTTCTTAATGAATCATTAAGCATACGGCAAGGTGCTTCCTCAATCATTTTCTGATTTCTTCTTTGCAGAGAACAGTCTCTTTCTCCTAAGTGAATAATATGTCCATGTTCATCAGCAAGAATCTGAAATTCAATATGCTTAGGATTTAAAATCAGTTTCTCGGCATACATATCATCATTACCAAAGCAGGCTTTAGCTTCTGCTTTAGCGGTTGTATAAGCTTCGTAAAGCTCTTCTTTAGAGAAAGCTTTACGCATGCCTCTTCCGCCTCCGCCGGCACTGGCTTTGATTAAGAGAGGATAACCGATTGTATCTCCTAATTTTTCCAATTCTTCATAACTGCCAATAGAGCCATCACTGCCGGGAACAACGGGAACATGAGCTTTTATCATCAATTCTCTTGCTTTTGATTTATTGCCTAAGGCATCAATAGTATCTCCATCAGGTCCAATAAATTTTAAATGACATGATTTAACCAGACGAGCAAATTGGGCATTCTCAGATAAGAATCCAAATCCCGGATGAATAGCTTCACATCCCGTTTCAATTGCAGCTTCAATAATTGCATGCATATTTAAATAACTATCTGCACTCTGTGGACCGCCGATACAGATTGCCTGATCAGCTAAAGCAACATGCAAAGAGTCTTTATCAGCCGTAGAATAAACTGCTACAGTAGCAATTTGCAGTTCTTTGCATGTACGGATAATACGAACCGCGATTTCACCACGATTCGCAATAAGTATTTTTTTAAACATTTTCTTCAATTATCATTAAAGTCTGATCAAATTCTACAAGATCACCATTTTTTACAGAAATCTGTTTGATAGTACCATCAGTTTCTGCTTTAATCTCATTCATAACTTTCATAGCTTCAATGATACAAAGGGTTGTTCCCTTAGAAACATGATCTCCTGCTTTCACAAACGGCTGAGATTGTGGAGAAGGGGAGTCATAAAATATACCAACCAATGGTGAATGTACCGCAATGCCTGTTTCTTCTTTAACAGATTCTTTAACAACTTCTGCAGGCTGTTTGATAGAAGGCTGAACAGTAATCACTTCACCCGATGCTTTTTCTAATTCAAGTTTTAAGTCTTTGTATTCGACTTTCATTTTAGTAATGGATGCTTTTTCAAAAGCATCCATTAGTTCTTTGACTGAGTCCATATTGACCTCCTTTTGAAATTCAAAGTATTTAATTAAAAAAATTACTGATGACTTTCAATATAACGGACAATATCTCCAACTGTCACAAGCTTAGCAGCTTCTTCATCAGAAACTTCTACACCAAATTCATCTTCTACTGCCATTACTAATTCCACAGCATCTAATGAATCTGCATCAAGATCTTCTTTTAAAGAAGCTTCCATAGTAACAATATCTTCCTCACAGTTTAATGATTCAACAATTAAGTCTTTTACTTTTTCAAATGTCATAATCTTTTCCTCCTTGACGAGCACATTATATCCGAATATTTTTATTTGTAAAGATTTGAAATTCAAAATATAAATAAGTAGATATAACTAATTTATCATATTTAC
>ENA-OWLX01000470-OWLX01000470.1-metagenome-genome-assembly--contig:-NODE-470-length-14569-cov-15.723991_pt1 | contig 14569 bp, 10 predicted proteins | sample MGYA00245351_ERZ651106 | MGnify/ENA primary metagenome ERZ651106 (study PRJEB26857, sample SAMEA4031768) | metagenome | biome: human; feature: oral; material: saliva | place: Philippines | collected 2014... | reverse complement strand
TCCTGCTCGACGAAGCCACCGCCGCCTTGGACGAACCGACCGAAGCCCTGCTCTATCGCGCCTTAAAGCAAAAACTGCCGCAGAGCATCATCATCAGCATCGGCCACCGCAGCACGCTCAACGAGTTTCACGATTTCCAACTTGATGTCGGCAACGTAGCTTGCGATTGAATGTAAAGCAACGGGGTCGTCTGAAAACCCGTAAGGGTTTCGCCAAAACGAGCGCAGCGAGTTTCGCTAAAACTTTTTCAGACGACCTTTCTGCTAAAATCCCACTCTCAAACAAAAGGGAAACCCGCCATGCACGAAATCAAATGCCCGCACTGCCACACCGCGTTTACCGTCAACGAAGCCAGTTACGCCGACATCCTGAACCAAGTCCGCACCCAAGAATTTCAAACCGAAATCCACGAGCGCCTGCAACAGGCGCAGATGCAGTTTCAAAGCGATATGCAGCTTGCCCAAGCGCAGGCGCAAAATCAGTTCGACAAAATCCTAGCCGACAAAAACCACGAAATCGCCGCCCTGTCCAACCAAATCAACGCCTACGAAAAAGACAGCAAACTCGCCGCTGCCGAAATCGAAGGTCGTCTGAAAGCGCAAATCGCCGAACAAGATAAATTGATTGCCGAACTGAAAGCGCAGGCAAAATCGCTGGAAACGGCGAAAAACATGGAAAAAGAGCTGGAAATCACCAAAGCCGTTGCCGAAAAAGAGCGCGAATTGGGCAATCTGAACACGCAGCTTATGCTGCAATCCAAAGAAAACCAGTTGGAAAAACAAAGCCTGCGCGAAAAATACGAAGCCGAACTCAAACAAAAAGACGAAACCATCGCCTTCTACAAAGACTTCAAAGCCAGACAGTCCACCAAAATGATAGGCGAAAGCCTGGAGCAGCACTGCGAAACCGAATTCAACCGCATCCGCACCACCGCCTTTCCCCAAGCCGTCTTCGGCAAGGATAACGACGCCAAAACCGGCAGTAAAGGCGACTACATCTACCGCGAAACCGACGAAGAAGGCAACGAAATCATCTCCATCATGTTTGAGATGAAAAACGAAAACGACGAAACAGCCACCAAAAAGAAAAACGAACACTTTTTCAAAGAGTTGGACAAAGACCGCAAAGAAAAAAACTGCGAATACGCCGTCCTCGTCTCACTTTTGGAAACTGACAGCGACCTCTACAACAACGGTATCGTCGACGTGTCCTACGCCTACCCGAAAATGTATGTCGTGCGCCCCCAATTCTTCATCCCCATCGTCTCCCTGCTGCGCAACGCCGCGCTCAATTCATTGAAATACAAACAAGAATTGGCACAAATGCGTGCGCAAAACATCGACATCACGCACTTTGAAGAAGACCTAGACAAGTTCAAAACCGATTTCGCCCGCAATTACGAACTCGCCAGCCGCAAGTTCCAAACCGCCATCGACGAAATCGACAAAACCATCAGCCACCTGCAAAAAACCAAAGAAGCCTTGCTTTCTTCGGAAAACAACCTGCGCCTCGCCAACAACAAAGCGACCGACCTGACCGTCAAAAAATTAGTACGCAAAAACCCGACCATGAAGGCCGCCTTTGCCGCGTTGGAGAAAAAAGAGGATTGAGGCTCATATAAAGCCAAGGCCGTCTGAAAGCGGTTTTCCCCGTTTCCAGACGACCTTTCCCGAGTCAAAGCCGTTTGAATATTTCCCGCGATACGGCTATGATGAACCCTGTCCCTACACATTGATAATGAAAGGAATCCCGCATGACCGCTTGGTTTATTGCCGCTGCCGCCGTCCTGATTGTCGAACTGTTTGTCGGCACCGTGTATCTCTTGGTGGTCAGTGCGGCCCTGTTCGGTGCGGGATTGATGTATTGGCTGACCGGTGATACTTCGATTGCCGTTGCAGCGGCAGCCGTTTTGTCTGCCGCCGGTATCTGGCTGGTACACGGCAAGTTCAAAAAAACGGCGCCCCGCCAAGAATTGAATGATGATTTGGACATCGGACAGACCGTTCATATCCTCCGCCGCCTGCACGGCGATTGTTATGAAGTTTCTTATCGGGGGACGCGCTGGCAGGCGCAGGCTGAAAATGCCGATGCCGTTCAGACAACCTCCACCGCCGTTATTACCGGTAAAAACGGTAATGTTTTACTCATTCGTTTGAATTGATTCAGTAATCCGCCCTGTTGTGGTCTAAAAGGAAAAACAATGGAATTTCTATACAGCTTCCCCGTCATCCTGCTGATTGTCGTCGTGATTTTCGGCTTCAAGTCGTTTATCGTCGTGCCGCAACAGGAAGTTTACGTCGTCGAACGTCTCGGCAGATTCCACAATGCGCTGACTGCCGGTCTGAACATCCTGATTCCTTTCGTTGACCGTGTCGCCTACCGTCATTCGCTCAAAGAAGTGCCTTTGGACGTTCCCAGCCAAGTTTGTATCACCCGCGACAACACCCAGCTTACCGTTGACGGCATTATCTACTTCCAAGTAACCGATCCGAAGCTCGCGTCTTACGGCTCCAGCAACTACATCATGGCGATTACCCAGCTTGCCCAAACCACGCTGCGTTCGGTTATCGGCCGCATGGAATTGGACAAAACGTTTGAAGAACGCGACGAAATCAACAGCATCGTCGTTTCCGCGCTCGACGAAGCGGCAGGCGCATGGGGTGTGAAAGTATTGCGTTACGAAATCAAAGACTTGGTTCCGCCGCAAGAAATCCTGCGTTCTATGCAGGCGCAAATTACCGCCGAACGTGAAAAACGTGCCCGCATCGCCGAATCTGAAGGCCGCAAAATCGAGCAAATCAACCTTGCCAGCGGTCAGCGCGAAGCAGAAATCCAACAGTCCGAAGGTGAAGCGCAAGCCGCCATCAACGCATCAAACGGTGAAAAAATCGCCCGCATCAACCGCGCACAAGGTGAAGCCGAAGCCCTGCGCCTGGTTGCCGAAGCAAACGCCGATGCCATCCGCAAAATCGCGGAGGCAGTCCGCGCAGAGGGCGGCTCCGAAGCCGTCAACCTGAAAGTTGCCGAACAATATGTCGAAGCCTTCAGCAATTTGGCAAAAGAAAGCACCACGCTGATTATGCCCGCCAACGTCGCCGACATCGGCAGCCTGGTTTCCGCCGGACTGAAGATTGTCGACGGCAACAAAGCGGCAAAATAAACCTTTTGTTTTGCCACGAGGTCGTCTGAAAACGGGTGCAGCGCGTTTCGCTAAATTAACAGCGAATTTTGCCGAACCGTTTTTCAGACGACCTTTATTCACATAACGGCAGACAGAATGACCATTTGACCAAATTCTAACACATTCGATTGTTACCGAAGACTGATTCAATGACTCAGAAAACACACACCATCAAAACCTACCTCGTCGGCGGTGCCGTCCGCGATTATCTTTTGGGTTTGCCTGTCAAAGACCGCGACTGGGTGGTCGTCGGCGCTGACGCGCAAGCCATGCTGGCTCAAGGCTTCCAGCCGGTCGGAAAAGATTTTCCCGTGTTCCTCCACCCCGACACCCACGAAGAATACGCCCTCGCCCGTACCGAACGCAAAACCGCCAAGGGCTATGCCGGTTTCAGTTTCCACGCCGACAAAGACGTTACGCTGGAGCAGGATTTGATGCGCCGCGATTTGACCATCAACGCAATGGCTCAGGATTCAGACGACCTCATCATCGACCCCTTCGGCGGACAACAGGATTTGGCGGCGGGCATTTTGCGCCACGTCTCACCCGCCTTTGCCGAAGACCCCGTCCGCATCCTGCGCACCGCCCGTTTTGCCGCGCGCTACGGGTTTGAAATCGCCGAAGAAACCATGAAACTGATGCGGCAAATGGTGGAAAACGGCGAAGCGGACGCTTTGGTTGCCGAACGCGTCTGGCAGGAATTGGCGAAAGGTCTGATGGAAAAAAATCCCCGAAAGATGATTGAAGTGTTGCGCGAATGCGGCGCGCTCAAAGTCTTGCTGCCCGAAGTCGATGCCCTCTTCGGCGTGCCGCAACGCGCCGACTATCATCCCGAAATCGACAGCGGCATCCATACCCTGATGACGCTGCAACGCGCCGCCGATATGAGTCTGACGCTACCTGAACGTTACGCCTCCCTGCTGCACGATTTGGGCAAAGCCAAAACCCCGCCCGAAATCCTGCCCAAACACCACGGACACGACCTTGCCGGCGTCGAACCCGTACGCGAAGTCAATCAGCGGCTACGCGCTCCGAAACACTGCGCCGAGCTTGCCGAGCTGGTCTGCCGCTGGCACATTATTTTCCACCAAGTCGGACAGCTTAAAAGCCAAACTATTCTGAACGTGTTGAAAAAAACCGACGCTTTCAGACGACCCGAACGCTTCGCCGCTGCCCTAAACGTCTGCATTGCCGATACGCAAGGTCGTCTGAACCGCGAAAATACGCCCTACCCGCAACGCGCGCACTGGCTCGCCCTGCTCGAAGCCGCCAACCAAGTGGATTCGGGCAAAATCGCCGCCGAATACCGCGCACAGGAAAAAGCGCACCTTATCGCCGAAGAAATCGACCGGGCGCGCTTGGCACAAATCGCCCCGTTGCAAAAAGCGTTTCGGGCGGCGCAAGACAAAATAGAAAGGCATTAAAACGCCCAATGCAGCCACTTTTAAAGTTTTGAGGACGATACCCAACCCAAGCTTTAAAACAGCCGCCGCCATATCCGCTATAATCTGCCTCTCAGCCATTCCGTTCCAAACATAAAAACCATGACCCTACAAACCGATTTATTGCCTAAAATCAACAACGAAGATTACCAACGCCTCATCCTCAAACACAGCGTAGAATTCAGTGAAGGCGAAATCCGCCTGTTGAACGAAATCCTCGAAAAATTCACCTTCGACGTCGTTCAGGCGCAGGCATTGGCGCAGGCAGTGATGCAACAAGTTCGCTTCGACCCCAACGCCTACCACATCGACAGCGACGACGAAGACACCACAGGCATCTGCCCCCACTGCATCAACCCGCCCATGCCGCCCCTGCGCGATTACCTCGTTTGGCGCGAAACACGCGGCTGAATCCCTTTCAAAAAGGTCGTCTGAAAACAGCAAACCGATTTTCAGACAACCTCAGACACACCGGAAAACCCATGCTGCAAACCGACAACCTGACTGCCGCCCAGCCCCAGCGCATCATCACCGCCCAAAGCATCTCCTCGCAGGAAGAGTTGCTCGAACGCGCCCTGCGCCCTAAAACACTGGACGACTATATCGGGCAAGACAAAGCCAAAGAACAGCTCGCCATCTTCATCCAAGCCGCCAAAAAACGCGGCGAAGCCCTAGACCACACCCTGCTCTTCGGCCCGCCCGGACTGGGCAAAACCACACTGGCGCACATCATCGCCAAAGAGCTGGGCGTCAACCTGCGCCAAACCAGCGGCCCCGTCCTCGAACGCGCCGGCGACCTTGCCGCCCTTCTGACCAACCTCGAGCCGCACGACGTATTGTTCATCGACGAAATCCACCGCCTCAGCCCCGTCGTCGAAGAAATCCTCTACCCCGCGCTCGAAGACTACCAGCTCGACATCATGATAGGTGAAGGCCCTGCCGCCCGTTCCGTCAAAATCGACCTTCCGCCCTTCACGCTCGTCGGCGCGACTACCCGCGCAGGTATGCTGACCAACCCTCTGCGCGACCGCTTCGGCATCGTTGCCCGTTTGGAGTTCTACCAAAATCAAGACCTTGCCACCATTGTCAGCCGTTCCGCACAATTACTGCAACTCGACATGGGCGAAGAAGGCGCGATGGAAGTTGCCAAACGCAGCCGCGGCACGCCCCGCATCGCCAACCGCCTGCTGCGCCGCGTACGCGATTTTGCCGATGTGAAAAACAACGGCGTAATCGATGCCGCCGTCGCCGATGCCGCTTTAAGCATGCTGGATGTGGACGCACAAGGTTTGGACGTCATGGACAGAAAATTCCTCGAAGCCATCCTGCACAAATTCAGCGGAGGTCCCGTCGGCCTCGACAACGTTGCCGCCGCCATCGGCGAATCCACGGATACCATCGAAGACGTTATCGAGCCTTACCTCATCCAACAAGGCTTCCTGCAACGTACCCCGCGCGGCAGAATGGCAACCGAACGCGCCTACCTGCACTTCGGCTTGAAAATGGAAAAATAAGCGTATTGAAATGAAGAAAGGTCGTCTGAAAACCCGATTTTTTGGTTTTCAGACGACCTTTTTGTATCCATTCAAATGGAAGACTTGAGTAAGGATAAAGGCAAGTGCTTTTCTCGCAAGCTAGTGTTTGTTTTCACCCTCTTTGGCAGTATCTTTTCCGCCGTCTTTATCTGTCTGAACCGGCGTAACCGGGAAAAACAAGATCAGCGGGTTTGCCTTAATCTGCTGCCAGAAGCTTTTGCACAAATTGCCGACGCTGCCGATTTTCGTGCCGCGCGAACGCAGGGCGACGAAGAGGGCGAGGGTGAAGCTGACGATGAGGTTGACCAAGCCGATGGCGAGGACGCTGCAAATGCCGAGCATAAATGTACCAAAGCCGACATTGCCGCTGACGGCGGCATAGCCGAGGTTGGCGGAGGAGAAGGCGACATGGCGGATGTCCAGCGGCAGGCCGAGGAGGTGTCCGAAGTAGCCGGTCATGCCCAAGAGCATACCGAAGATGAAGTTGCCGGCCAGCGAGCCGTAGTGTTTGTGGATGTAGGCGGCGAGAACGCGGCGGGGTTTGGGGCGCATGATTTTGCGCAACAAGGGGTTAAAGGGCAGGCGTTGGCGCAGGTTGAGGTAGTCGGCGCGGTTGTCGAAGAAGCCTGCGATGATGCCGGAACAAAACAGCCACAAGCCTGCGATGGCGGCATACCATAGGGTCGGATGATGGATGATGTCTATGGATTTGAACTGGTAGGCGGTGGTGTGGGCATCAAGTATGGGCTGTTGGTTCAGATGGGCATAGCCGAACGATATGGCGCACGCCAAAAGGATGGCGATGGAAACGTTACCGAAGACGGCGACGCTTTGAGAGCGGCATACGTCGATAAGGAGCTTGGCGAGCTTGTTGTCCACCGCTTTGCCGCCTTCATTGAGATCAACTTGTTCGGCGAAGCTGGCGGCAGTCATGGCGGGCTGTTTGGTGGCGACGGTACAGTGCAGCATGTGGATGATCATGAAGCCTATGCCGTAGTTGAGCCCTGCCAACAAGGAGGTAACGAAGGGGCTGAAGCCGAGTGAGCCGATATGGATTTTATGCAGCGCCATCAGGGCGATGATGACGCCGCCACCTGCCGCGGAGTAGAACATTTTGAAATATTCTTTGCGGTTGCGGGTGATGTAATGCTCGCCGTGGTGGCTTTTGTTTTCGCTAATGCTGCGGGCGAGCATACGGATGCTGCTGCGGCGCAGATGGCGGGTGCTGTATTGCTCGACCGCGGCGTAGATGAGGGAATTCATCAGGGTAATGGTGAGGCGGTTGCGGTTGCCGGCATCGGTTTGGATGTCGGTGAGCAGCTTCAGGCGATCTACGGTCTGCTGAAGCCTTTCGAGCAGGTGGGCGACTTTGACAGACGAGCCTGAACCTGCGCCCGTCCCTTTTCGGCGCAGATAGTCGATTTGCTTGCTGCACTGGTCAAACATGACTTCGAGGTGGGCGGTGTCGTAAGGTGCGGTATCGTTGCGGTAGTGTTCGACCAATTTGGCGGTTTCGCGCTGGAGGGCGACGAAGGGCGAGTCGGCTTCGAGCAGGCGCGGGGCGATGCGGATGAGGTCGGGTTCGATGGCTTCGGAGGCAATCCAAATGGCAAGCATTTCGATGGCGCGCAGACGTGCGTCAACCAGCTGGCGGCAGGCGTTTTGCAGCAAGGCGGGATCGGCACTGGTGCGGATCAGGTCGTACAGGCTCAACCATTGGCGGATGCTGAGGGTTTGCAGCCATTTGTCGTCGTTTTCCGAATGGAAAAGATAGAGGAACACTTCGCGCAGGTTGGCAAAATCTTTGTAGGACGGGCTGAAGCGTTCGTATATGCGTATGCCCATCTCGCGGGTGAAGCTATGGCGCGAGAAGATGCCGAGTTTGATCAAAGCCGGATAGATGTGGACTTGCGAAAGCCAGTGGTAGAAGCGACCGCTGAAGTTTTTTGCGAGTGCTTCGTCTTGTTTGAGCGTAGCGATAATCAGATCGAAGCGTTCTGCCGCCTGTTTTTTGCCGCCGCGCCGCAGGAATTTGATTAAGGCATTGAGAATAAGGACGAAATCGGTATCGGTCAGGCTTTTGGAAAGTAGAGGATGTAGATTTTGGTGAGTAATTTTTTCCATTGCAGTATTTTTACACAAAACGGCGGGTTTGATAAGTTCGGGTAATTTATGCAATCTGCTGTAAGCACATTCGATATTTTGGAGCAATGTTTGACGATTTCAACCCTCTTTGTTTTGAAAAGGTCGTCTGAAAACCGGTTTCAGACGACCTTTCGCTTATTTCAGCATCTCTTCGGGAATTTTGCAGACGGGAATCGGATTGACTTTGTGTTGCATGGCTTTATGCAGGCGGGTGTAGATTTCCAAGACTTCGCGCTGCCTGCCTTCAAACTCTTCGGGACGGCGCGTACCGTAAACGCTCATCGCCCATTCGAGTTCGGGATAGCTCGCGCCCATCTGCTCTTCGTCCGTGCGCTCGGTATCCCAAAGTCCGTCGGTCGGTACGGCTTTTTGGATGGACTCGGCGATGTCCAGTTCGGCGGCAATTTGATAAATCTGCGTTTTGGTCAAGTCGGCAATCGGGCTGATGTCCACGCCGCCGTCGCCGTATTTGGTGAAGAAGCCCACGCCGAAATCTTCGATTTTGTTGCCCGTGCCGGTAACCAGCAAACCGTTGAGTTGCCCGTAATAATAAAGCGTCAGCATCCGCAGGCGGCTGCGGGCGTTGGCAAGCGCAAGCTGTTTGGCGGGGAACTCGGTTTCATCGACTTCGACATCGGCGGCAAAAGTATCGAAAGTCGGCGTCAAATCCACGCTCATCCCGCTGACGTTGGGAAACGCCTGCTCCAATCGGCGGATGTGTTCCTGCGCGCGGCTGACTTGGTCGGCTTTTTGGCGGATGGGCATTTCAAGCAGAAGAACTTTCAGCCCCGTCCGTGCCGCGATGGTGGAAACGACCGCAGAATCGATACCGCCGGAAACGCCGACGACAAACCCCTTGGCGTGTGCGGCGGCGGCATAGTTTTTCAGCCAGTCGGCAATATGGCGGATAACGGCTTGGGTCTGCATAGTCAGGCTCCTGATTTAAAGGGGGAATCATACCCGATTTTGAGAGGCAGCGGCATATGGACGGGTCGTCTGAAAATCAACTTCACAGCTTTCAGACGACCTTCCACCTGTTTTTATCGGCAATAAAATCTTACTGAGATTTCGCAAAACCTTTCCCAATTTGAAACAATCCCCTGATTTTGTTATTATTCCTTCAAAAAAAGAAATAATCATCATCCATTTTGTCTCATCCGGCTCTCATTACGGCTCATTCATCTGTGCGTTTTTACTCCCTTTTCCCCTTGTTTTTTTCATCCGGCAGGACGGTTTAAACGCCATTCGTTTTTTGTCTGCGTTTTATAGTGGATTACCAAAAATCGGGAAAGTCTCGGACTCTGTCCGACAGACCATGTTTTATTCCCAGTTTTTGTTAATCAACCATATACAGCCTTGCGCCCGTATCCGCCTGCCTCACCATCTCAAAGGAGGTCAAGGTTTGTCTTTATTTCATTTCTTACGCAACCGCTCTTCGTTCAATCCCTTCGTCGTTTCCGTTACGCTGTCCTTCGTGCTGCTGGTCATCGGCATCGCACTTTTGATTCCGCAGCAGGCTGAAACCGTCCTCAATGCCGCCAAAACGGGCATTTTCAAAAACTTCAGTTGGTTTTACATCTTGGCGTTTTCAGCCTTCTTCTTCTTCCTGCTCGCACTTTCGGTCAGCAGCTTCGGCAACATCAAGCTGGGCAGCAACGAAGAAGAGCCTGAATTTAGCTTTTGGTCTTGGCTCGCCATGCTGTTCGCGGCGGGTATGGGGGTCGGGTTGATGTTTTTCGGCGTCGCCGAACCGCTCACCCACTATCTGTCCCCAATTACCGAAGGCGGCAGCGGCGCAAGGCAGCAGGATGCGTTGCTCCACACCCTCTTCCACTGGGGCGTACATGCCTGGTCGGTTTACGCCGCCATGGCGTTGGCGCTCGCCTATTTTGCCTTCCGCTACAAACTCCCACTTTCCCTGCGTTCCTGCTTTTATCCGCTGCTAAAAGAGAAAATCGACGGTAAGGCAGGCGACATCATCGACATACTCGCGCTGGTCGCCACCCTGTTCGGCATCATCACCACGCTCGGTTTCGGCGCGACGCAGTTGGGTGCGGGCTTGGCACAAATCGGCTGGATAAGCGAAAACACCTTTTCCGTACAAACCATCGTGATTTTCGCCGTCATGGGTTTGGCAGTCGCCTCCGCCGCCTCCGGCATAGGCAAAGGCGTCAAAATGTTGAGCGAGATGAACTTGACCCTTGCTTTTGTACTGATGGTCTTCGTCCTCGCTACCGGCCCCACCCTCCACCTGCTCTCCGCCTTCAACGACAACCTCGGCACTTACCTGAGCAACCTCGTACAACTCAGTTTCAAAACGTACAGCTACGAACAAAACCATACCGAATGGTTCGGCGGCTGGACCATCTTATACTGGGCATGGTGGTGTTCTTGGGCGCCTTTCGTCGGACTCTTCATCGCCCGCATCTCGCGCGGACGCACCATACGCGAATTCATTTTCGGCGTTTTGGCGGCTCCCTCCCTGTTCTGCGTCATCTGGTTCACCATCTTCGGCGACACCGCCATCTGGATTAACGACCATGTCGTAGCAGGCGCGCTCGGCGCATTGACCGGCACGCCTGAAAAACTCCTCTTCCGCTTCCTCGAATACCTCCCCCTGCCGACCCTCACAGGGCTTGTCAGCCTCATGGTTATCGCCCTCTTCTTCATCACCTCCGCCGACTCAGGCATTTACGTCCTCAACAACATCGCCTCCCGCGACAAAAGCCTGATCGCTCCGCGCTGGCAGGCAGTGATGTGGGGGCTGTTGATGTCCGCCGCCGCCATCGTCCTTTTGCGCTTCGGCGGACTGCCCACCCTGCAAACCATGACCCTCATCGTCGCCCTGCCTTTCGCCCTGCTCATGCTGATCATGTGTTTCAGCCTATGGCGCGGATTAAACGCCGACCACAAATACTTCACGACCGCCGTCACCCCCTCCAGTGTCTATTGGAGCGGCGACAATTGGCAGGACAGGCTCGAGCGTATGCTGAACCAAACGCAGGAACAAGACATCCTCAAGTTCCTCAAAACCACCGCCCTGCCCGCCATGCGCGAACTGGGCGAGGAGCTGTCCGACAAATACAGCCTGAGCGTCAACATCCAAACCCACTTCGACCGCGAAGAGCCTGCCGTCGAATTTACCATCCACAAAGAGTCCCTGCGCGACTTCATGTACGGCATTAAAACCATCAAGCGCGAAGTGTCCGAACAGCTTATCAAAGACGGCCACCTCCCGCACATCCGCCACAACGTAACCTACGAACCCTACACCTACTTCTTCGACGGCCGCAGCGGCTACGACGTGCAATACATGAACCGCCGCGAACTCATCGCCGACATCCTCAAGCAGTACGAGCGTTACCTCAACCTCCTGACCAATGTCGGACAAGAACTCATGTCGCACCAGCAAACCGAATTGGCGGAATAAGTTTTGTTGGAATAAGTTGCAACAAAGGTCGTCTGAAAACGGATTTCCAGTTTTCAGACGACCTTTCTTCATTTGTTCAATCAAACCACTCGTTCCATCCACAGCCCTCCCGTAGCGTGGGCTTTACCCGCGAAAAAACCACCACCCAATACATCTTTTAAAAACCCAAATAAAAACGTCGTCTGAAACCCCAAAATCCGTTTTTTCAGACGACCTCTTTCTTCACTAACTAACTATTTTCTTTTCTTCAACAACCTCAACGCGTTGCCCACTACAAACAGCGAGCTGATGCTCATGCCCAATGCGGCGATCCAAGGTTTGACGTAGCCTAAGACGGCGAGCGGGACGGCGATGATGTTGTATGCGCTTGCCCAGGCGAGGTTTTGGCGGATGATTTCGCGCGTGCGGCGGGCTTGGGCGATGGTGGCGGGCAGGATGTTCAAATCGTCGTTGAGCAAGACCAAATCGGCGCCGTCGCGGGCGACATCTGCACCTGCTGCGACGGCGGCGGATACGTCGGCTTGGGCGAGGACGGGGGCGTCGTTGATGCCGTCGCCGACCATCAAGACTTTTCTGCCCTGTTTCTGCAAGTCTTCAACATAAGCGAGTTTATCTTCAGGCGAGGCTTCGGCGCGGTAGGTGTCCAAACCGACTTGCTGCGCGACTTGTGCGACGGCATTTGTGCGGTCGCCGCTGAGTAGGTGGGTGCGGATGCCTTGTTGTTTGAGGATGTCGAGCATGGCGGCGGCGCTGTCTTTGATTTGGTCTTCGAGCAGGAAGACGGCTTGGAAACCGCTTTGGTTGCCGAGAAACACCATGCTGCCTGCGTGTTCGATGTCGACGGCTTCGTCAGGCAACACGCCTGCTATTCCGGCGACGAAATCGGCACGTCCCAATGCCCAAACTTGGGTTTCGTCTTTATAGGTCATTTGCGCGCTGACGCCTTGTCCGATGCGGTTGACGCGTTGGGAGACTGCGTATTCGGGCGCGGGGCTGGGGTCGTCTGAAAAGGTGTGGTTCAAGATGGCGCGGGCGATGGGGTGTTCGGATTGATATTCTAGGGCTTGTGCGGCGGCGAGTGCTTCTTCTGTTTTCAGACGACCTAAGTTGATGATTCGGCTGACGGAAAGCTGTCCTTTGGTCAGCGTGCCGGTTTTATCGAACACGACATCGTCGATTTGGGCGAGTGTTTCGAGGCTTTGTTTGCCGCTGATTAACACGCCTTCGTCGGCAAGCGCGCCTGTGGAGGCGGCAAGCGCGGTCGGCGTGGCAAGCGAGAGTGCGCAAGGACAAGTGATGACCAGCAGCGCGACGGTAATCCACAAAGCGGTTTGCGCGTCGGCATACCATGTCCAGCCGATGAAGACAGGGATAGCAAGCAGCAGCTCGCCAAACACGAAGCTGGAGGCGTATTTCTCGGCAAGTTCGGCGGCGCGCGGTTTTTGGGCGAGTGCGCGGTCGAGTAGTTTGACGATGTGCGACAGGCGCGTGTTGTTGCCGGTGCGGTCGGTTCGGATAACAAGCGGGCTGCCTGTATTGAGCGTGCCTGCGGTAACGTTTTCAGACGACCTTTTAACCACGGGCAGGCTCTCGCCCGTCAACATGGCTTCGTCCACTTCGCTCTCGCCGGACAACACCGTGCCGTCCACAGGAATGACTTCGCCCGGCTTGACGACGATCACGTCGCCGGTTTGAAGCTGTACAACTGCCGCTTCTTCGATTTCCTCGTTATCGGGATAAGACGGAAGACGATGGCAGAACGCGGGAACGAGTTTTACCAGCCGCTCCGCCGCATCCCCTGCCCTGCGCCTTGCGATTTGTTCCATAAACCGCCCGCCCAACAGGAAAAACAGCAGCATGGCGATGGACTCGAAATACATCCCCTGCCCCGCGTTGACGGCAAGGCTGTAAATACCCGCGACAAAGGTCATCACGACCGCAATGGCAATCGGCGTATCCATGCCGACGCGGCGGTTTTTCCAATCGCGCCACGCGCCGCGGTAAAACGGCAACGCGCTGTAAAACACGACGGGCAGCACCATTAAAAAGCCGCCCCAGTGCAGAATTTCCAAAAACAGCGGCTCGATTTCGCCGCCGTAAAGATAAGTCGGCACGGCAAACATCATCGTCTGCATCATGCCCAAACCCGCCACCGCCAGTCTGACGATAAACTGTTTGCGCTCTTTCTGCGCCTGCGCCTCGACTTTTTGCGCATCGTAAGGCGCGGCGGTATAACCCGTTTTGCGGATTTTCAAAAGAATGTCCGACAGCGCGATTTTGCCCTCGTCCCACACCACGCGGCAGCGGTGCGTACTGTAATTCAAATCCACGCGCACCACGCCCGCCGTCCGCAAAAGCTGCTGCTCAATCAGCCATACGCACGCCGCGCAGGTAATCCCGCCCAGCATCAACACCGCCTCGCGTTCATCCCCTTCCCCGACCTCGACAAAATCCGCCTGCACTTCGGGCAAATCGTACAATTTCAGTTGCGACAACATTTCCGGCGGCGGCAATTCGGATTTTTCCGCATCGGCGGTACGCTGTTTGTAATAATTGCCCAAACCTGCATCAATAATGCTCTGCGCCACCGCCTGACAACCCGCGCAGCAGGTTTCATGGTCTTCATTTTCGTAGCGGACGGTCAAATGGAGGTGTTCGGGGACTTCCAGACCGCAATGGAAACAGGTTCTTTCCGTTTGATTCATAATATTTGCCTGATGGTGTGCGGCAGGTGGTTTGCCGTTTGAAACTTGGATTTGAAATGTTTAAAAATGTAAATTTTATTAAAGTGTCGCTTTTTAGCAGATTTTTAAAAATATTTTACAAAATGTTTATT
>ENA-OWLX01000467-OWLX01000467.1-metagenome-genome-assembly--contig:-NODE-467-length-14610-cov-13.598008_pt1 | contig 14610 bp, 8 predicted proteins | sample MGYA00245351_ERZ651106 | MGnify/ENA primary metagenome ERZ651106 (study PRJEB26857, sample SAMEA4031768) | metagenome | biome: human; feature: oral; material: saliva | place: Philippines | collected 2014... | reverse complement strand
GCTCTTCCGATCTGGTGTATGCCACGTTGCACACGCCCTGGCGTTGGTACAGGACGTTGTACTGGGGGCCACGGATGCGCAGCATGTAGGACTGGCCTGCAGCGGTGGGGCAGGCGGCAATGCTGATGCCCGTGATCACGCGGCGCTGTGAGGGTTGGAACACTTGGCGGAACACCTTGCCGGGGCCGGCCGTGAAAATGAAGCGCCCCTCAATGAACCCCCCTTCCATGCATCCGTTGCCCTGGCCGTGCCCGTTGGCGTAGGTGAGCTGAAGGATGGGCCGCCAGCGCTTGACCGCATCCCCCAGCGTCAGCTGCTGCCAATTGCCGTTACCGGCGCGGAAGAGGGTGGCGAAATCGTCCGGGGCCAGCCAGTTACTCGGGTCCGGGTTGCTAAGCGGGCTGGCCACATTGTTGGAACTGATGAAGTTCGCCCCTTCGTTGCCGTCCAGGTTGCGCTGCACGATGTGGTACAGCCGGCCGCGCACCAAGTTTTCACGCTGCCCGTGGAAGTACAGCTCGTCAAAGATGTTCCGGGAACCATTGCCTACGTCCAGGTGCGGCCGGTAGGTGCATTGCGCCAGGGGGGCAGCGTTGAGGTTCGGCACCCCACCGGCATCCGGGTAGATGTTGATTTGCAGCGTGCCGCCGTTGCCACCGCCATAGCCGGTGCCGGCCTGCCAGTAGAAACGAGCGGAGCTGATGTAGCTGTCTTGCGTGGCACGGAAGCGGAAACTGACCTGCAGGTTTCCGTTACCGACCCGCGTGTTGGCCAAAGCCGAGCAGAGGAACATGCCGGGGCCGTACAGCTTGTTGAAATCGAGGCTGGTCCAGTTGATGGTACCCATGGTGTTATGCCACCCTGACGGCAAAGACGCTGCGCGGGGGAATGGGGAAACCCACACAGCAGGAGTTGATGTTAAGAATCTCGCGCTTGCCCTGAATGAGCTCGGATGCATCGTAGGTGCCGGGGTGCTGCACATACCAGCAGTCCACGTATCGCCGCGACCACCCCGCGATGTTCGGCAGCGCCATGCTCACCTCTTTGGCCTCGTCATTGTTGTTAACGAAGACCGCGCTGTACACGTTCCCGTCTGTGAACATGAGGCTCATAACGTTGTCACCTTGAACAACCTCCGAGCACACATAGGGCATCTGTGCAAAGCGGATTACCGTCAGCGCCTTGGCCAGGATGGACATAATGGGCCGGCCCTGGGCATCCAGCTTCACCATGGGAATGGAACCGTCCGATGGCCACAGGTTGAGGCCCGCAGTGCCGTTCCTCAGGTGGTAGAGCACGGTGTTGGCGCACGAGATGGCGTTGCCCATGGTGTCCGCCGAGCGGAAGAACGACAGGATATCGTTCTTGCCCGCAGAGCCTTCACGGTGCTGCGGGTAGTAGGTGTCCATGACCCATCCGCCATAGCCGTAATCCGTGGGCTTCGTAGCGAAGCACCAGAACGTGTTCGTCGTGGTGGCTTTGTACCCACTGGGGGCCAGCTTGACAGCTTGGTTGGCAACGTTGACGGCCACACTGGTGGACGGGATGCCGGGGCGCACCGCAGGTGTGGTCATCCTTGGCGGCGGCAGCACCACGGGGCGGTCCCATGCGTCACGCTCGGCGTCCACGGGGTAGGCGAGCTGCGGGAAGCGGTCCACGTAGTTCGCACCGCTGGCGTTGGATTCCACCGCCGTCTGCGTGCCCCCACCCGTGCCGCCGGGTGTTACCGGCGGCTTGGGTGCCGGCACCGGGTTGTCCGGCTGCGGCGACGTGCTCCCATCCTTGCGCTCGAAGGTGGCGTAGGTATAGTCAATGTTGGACGGGTGGATGCCGGCCTGGTAGTAGGGTTTCCACGCCGGCAGGTTGCGCTTGAAGATGTGCATGCGGAGCATGGGCGTGTTCAGAACGGACAGGCTATCCACGTGATCCTTATCCGTCAGGTGCCACAAAACTACACCGTCCGGGATTTCGTTCTCGTAAATCTGGATAACCTTCTTGACACGATCGTCCGCTTCTGCCTCTGCATTGCTGAGCCATTTCATCGCCTTGGCATCGAAGAAGCGGATATCGTACACCATGCCGCCCTTACCATCTGACACCAGGAACGGCCAGATGCCTTCCTTGGTGTAATCAGTATGGGTGCCAAGGTTGCGCATGCCCCAGTAATACGGGTACAGCAGGGGCTGCTGCGGCACCAGCGGGGAACTTTGCGCGTCCACCAAGCCGTTGGGCGGGAAGAGCGTGGTGTTGGTAGGATCCGGCATTGCAACGCTTCCAGCGGGCCGAGTATCGGGGTACTCTCGGGGATGCTTGTAGGTATCCCACAGGCTACTACCGCCACCACCGCCACCACCGCCACCCGGGCTGGGCGGCGTGGGCAGGGGTGCGCTACCCACCAGCCGGGTTTCCGACAGGTCTTGTGCATTGAGCTTGTCCTCGTGGATGGCGCTCTGGTAGTAAGGAGTGACGAACCTCACATCCTTGCGTTCCATGCGCACGGTGGTCACGCTGTAGTTACCCGCAGGACTGGGCAGCTCGCCTTCCGTCTTCACAATGGCCGGCCACTCTTTGACCCCTTCCCACTCACGCTGGGAAACGAGCGCCTGATAGTTCTGCTCCACGTCCCAGTCGTCCAGGAACTCGCCGTCTTTGTAGACCTTCCACTGAATGGTCTTGTACCCCGGCGTGTTGGTGTCCGACTTGTTGCGAATCCACACGACGTTCATCGGTCCGTTACCCAGCCCTGCCAGAGTGCCGGGAATGGCTGTGCCTGGCGCGCTGGGGTTCGGCGTGGCGGTGGTACCTGGCGGGAACCACGACATGTTATCCTTGTGAATCACCGCCTCGGTGTACGGGGCCACCGTGCCAATGGGGTCGCGCAGCATGCGTGCCGTACCCACGGCCACATTACCCACGTACCCGCTGGCCGTACCGGCTTCCAGGAACGCCGGGAAGTCCTTCCACTCGGTCCACTCCCGTTCGGCAACGAGGTTCTGATAGGACTTCTCCACCACGCTGTCGTCAACCACGGTGCCGTCACGGATAACCACAAACTTCACGCGGTACGTCTCACCGTTCGCGGCGGTGGGGGTGTACTTGATCTGCACCGCGTTGATGGCCCGCCCCGCGGACAGTGTGGCCAACGTCGCGCCCTGCGGGATGGTGGGGTTCTGCGGCTGGGGCTGCGGCTGGGGCTGCGGCTGGGGCGTGGGCGGCACATAGTCCAGGCTGTCGGCCATGGGCACCTTCGTGCTCAGGAACCGCGCATGCGAAATGACACGGTCCGGGCTCTGGATGTCCTGGGCACCGGCCAGGTTGGCAAAGCAGATGCGCTTCCAATCCCGCGTCAGCTCCACCACCTTGCTGAGGCCAAAGCCCACGTACCACCACGCCGCGTCCGCGCTGTTGCTGCCGTTCTGCTTGGGGTCGCCGCCCAAGTGGATACCAATCTTGGACCCTTGGGGGCTGGTGGGCGCAATGCGGGCCTCGCACGTTACCATGACCCCTTCAATGTTCCACGGGGTGGCCGTGCGCCAGCGCTCCGCGGTGAAGTGAGTCACGGGCTTCGGTTCCCCCGTGCGCAGGCTCACCCGCGTGCCCTTCTCGCCGCCGCCAATGGGGTACTTTTCCGGTTCCCCCAGCGCCCAGTGAGTGCGACCGCGATAAGTTTCCTGGCGGCCGTTCTTGTCAAACTCGCCCGTCCAGTTTGTCAGATCCTTACCCATGCTGGGGCCGAAGTAGGCAATCCAGCCCACGCTGTCGCTGGACATCACCTCTTCCCATTCGTTCTTGCCCTTCCACAGGATAAACAGCTTCATCTGGCGGATGTCTGCCAGCGGCTTGGCCGCAGTGTTGCCCTTGAGGCACATCATCACGGCCCACCAGTCAAACACGTGCCACCAGACTTTCCGGCGGGCTTCGTACTCAGCCCGGTTCTTGAACATGTCCTTCCACCATTCCGGGATGGTGGGGGGCTCATTGCCCATGAGCCATTTACCGCCCAGGATGACCGCCGCGCCACGGCCCTGGCCGCTGGCCCCGTTGGTGACCGCGTCCCAGCCGTCCCAGCCGTCCACCTCGGCTTCGTTGTTCCCCGTGCTGTACTCGATAATTTGCCGCATGCTCCGTTCGGTCAGGTACGGGGTGGGCGTGGGTTGCGGCGTGCCACCACCGCCGCCGGGGTTAGGCTGGGGTTGGGGCGTTGGCGGCGGAGTGGGGTTGACGTATGCCTTGACGTACTTGAAGGTGTGGATGTAGGGCTGGAAGCTGGCCTTGCGTGCCCCGTCCGTGAACTGCGCCTCAATGCGCACGGTGAGGTATGTGCCATCCGCCAAGCTGAACGACGGCAGGTCGAACGCAGTGCTGGTGCCCTCAATGCCCGTCACGGTGCGGAAGGGGGCGGTGGTCTGCACGCCCAGGAAGAGCTGCACGTTGTACCGCACGTTGGCTTCGGGCGGAATGGGCGTGTCTGCAATGAACGGCTGCGCGTAGATGTTGTAGAGCGCGTTGCGGTGCTTCCACGTAATGCGCAGCTGCTCGTTACCCACCTCCTCCGGGTAGTACTTGCCGTTGATCTGGATGTCGCTCGGGCCGTAGGGGCGGCTCCGGCGGTCCTGTGTGGTGATGGCCACGGTGGTTCCCTTGTCAAATGGAAGACAGAAATTGTTGTTACACGGCCGAAGCTTGCTCGTGTAGTAATCCCTCGCGTTGGCGGTGCTGCTGTACCAGTTAATCTGGAAGTCTCGGAGTAGCCACACTCTTTCTCCTGCCGCGTGCACCTGCGGGTACGTATCGCAGCAACCCCGCCGCACGGTAAGTACCCTGGTGTTGGTGTCGTACTGCACAATCTGGACCAGTTCGTTCTGCCCCAGGAACGCAGCCTTGCCAATATCTCCGCTGGTGACGCCGAAGTCCTTATCTGGCACCACGCTGAGCTGTGTGGCGTGCCGGTCAATCGCCTGCAGCAGCTCCGCGCTTATCTGGTACACCCCGTTCTGTTCCTGACCCTTGTCGTCCGTGAACTTGAAGTAGGTGTCGCTGTCACGGTTCTTGCTGGCCAGCACCAGCAGGCTACTCTGTTGCGTGTGCCGCGCAGCATTGTTGATACGGTTCAACCACCCAAAGTACCACGGGGCCTCCACCATCGTACTGTGTACGATGCCGGTGAGCTGCTGGGAGGGGTCGTCCCATTCCGTGCTCGGGGCGTTGGCCCAGCTGAGCGGCAGCGAAAAGACGTCCTGCATGGCAGTGATAGTAATCCTGCCGTCAAGCATGGTGCCCAGGTTGAGGTTAGCCACACGCATTACCATCTGCCCCTGTTGCCCCAGCAACTGTGGCCATCTGAGAATGAACACGTCCCCGATGTTCATGCGTGCGGCCGTTCTGTTGCACTCAATCGTACAGCTGGCCAGCGGGGTACTCAGCGACCGCAGATCCCGTTCCGCTACCGTGCGGGCAATGTTCTCGCTCGTGAACCCGGTGTATTGCTTGGTGACGGAAACCTCGCCGATCTGGTCCTTGAGCGCCAGATTATGCGCCGTGTAGGTGGCCGTCTCGTTCTGCGGCCCCACCCGGCTGTAAACCACGGTGACACTGGACACCAGCTCCCCGGGGCTGCTGCGCTTGAAGTCGCTGACCTTCACGACGTTGGTTTCGTCCAGCACCACGGCACCATTCGGCACCGTGTAGTAGGCCCGGATGGCTTTCAGCACGAACTTGCCCGTGTTGGCGTGCACGTACAGGTCCGCGTCAATGTGCTCCAGGACGCTCTGGATGAACGTCTTGATTTCCGTCTGCTTATCCCACAGGATGGACATCCCCATCTTTTCCTGGTACAGAATGTCCGCGGTTTCCCGGAACGACGTTTCGTCAATGTCGTTGTCGGTGTACCCCATGCCCCATTCCTCATCCGTCAGGCATTCCCGGATGATGTGGGCGGGGTTCATGTTGTCCATGCTGTGCAGCTTGCCATCGTGCCCCGTGTAGTTACTGGAAATGATGGCCTTCTCTTTGTACCATTGCTCCCGGCCCCAGTACCCACGCTGCAGGATGCGCACAGCGGTGAATGCGAACCGGGGGAACACGTTGGTGTAGCCAATGACCATGTCCTTGAACAGGACGGTAGCCACCCCCCGGTAATTCGGCTGGTACTGATTGTTGACGGTGACATCCCGCAGGAACGGGATGTGCCCCTGGCCAGGCGAACCCGTCAGCACCTCATAGATGCCAACCAACCCGCCGTTATTGTTGGTGCCACCAAAGAAATCCGGGGAGGCAATGGAATAGTTATACCCCGTGACCCACGTCTGCCGCCCCAGCTGCACGACGCCCAGCTTGGCCTGATTGTAGCCAGTTTCCACGGCTATGCGGTCGTCGCAGTAGATCTGGATCAGCCCATCAATGGGGCCGAGGCACAGGGCAAAGTGAACGCTGATGGTGTGCTCGTAGGCCACCACCTGATCCCTGCCGTGGCTGAGCAGCCCGCCGCCCGTGCGTATGGTCTTGGCGACGCTCTTGTTGTTACCCCACCAGATGATGTTGGGGCTGTCAATGATCTTGGTGCCAAAGAGCACAGGAATGGCGCGGCCACTGGTGCTGGTGGGGCCTTTGAACTCCTGATAACCACGGGGCGGGGTGCGGTCCGATTTGGGGATGCGGCTGCTGACCAGCAGCAGGCTGATGGCGTAGAAGGCGAGCTGCAGCCACATGATTAGTACGGTCTCCCGTCAGAGATGTTTCGCAGGGGCATCCAGCTGAACCCACCGAAGTTCTCGATGTTGTTCATGGCATCCTTGCAGTATTCCTTGGTCTTGTCGCAGCCAGCATATACCGTTACCGCAGCACCCGTGTTCAGTTTGCACGGCCTGTCCAGCGTTATGTACTGCCCGGAGTGGGAAAGAATGCTGTAACGGTCTGTGCCGTCGTCCATCACGCCACCCGTCAGCCCCGGCTTGTTCTGCAGCACGTTGGCCGGCAGGCCGTTGAGCTTGGCGCTGAAGGCCGTGGATGGTTCCGCCAGCGTGGCCGAGTACTTGAAGTTATCACGTATCAGGCGGCAGGGGCTGCTGAACAAAGCGTGGCGGCAGTACAGGGTGTACTGCTGGCGCAGGCCCGCCCTGGCGATGCTGCTGAACACGCTTTCACATTGAAGCGTAATGTGGTTATCGTCAAACCTCGCGCCCAGCACACGGCCTTTCCAGTACACCACGCTATTCCCTTGCGTGTTGTCCGATGCGTGAAAGCGGTGGATGTTCAGCGTGCAGCTGTTGCTGTTGCCCTTGGTGATGTAGTCCCGGGCGAAAGTGATGTTGTCAGGGATAACCACATCCAGGGCGCTCTTCTGATTATCCGAAGTGTACACCACCTGGCCCCGGCTAATGGACAGGCTTTCGCAGCGGAAGCCGTTGAACGTTACCTGATCTGCAACCCCGCCGCTGCTAATCAGGTACCGCTTGTTTGCCATGAAGAACTCGTAGACTTCTACCGGCGAACCTTCCTGCTCGCTGGCCTCTGTGGTGATGTATGGCACGTGCGGTTACTCATTGACGTTGACGCATACCATTTCAACCGTGGCGCTGCGGTCTGCGTGATACGTAATTGTAACGGTATCACTATCAAGTCGCACCTTGTTGATAAAGACCACAGAGCGTATACGCTCCACGGGCACCGTGTCCGTCAACGGCTCTGTGAAGCTTATCTGCATGTTCACACCGTTGACACCGATGCCGCTGATCTTCGCGTAGAGCATCTGCGTGGTGCAGCGGCTTTGGTACTCGATGGCAACCCATTTGCCGCTCAGGTTCTCGTTGACGTTGCTGAACCATTCCACCGTCATGCTGTTCTGCCCTGCCACGATGCCGCTCTTCGGCTTCAGCGCGGCACCCCAGATGGGGAGGTAGAAGAACTTGCAGCGCCCCTTGATGGCTTCCAGGAAGTAGAAGAACTGTTCCAGCTCAAAGCCCACCTTGAAGCGAAGGCTGAAATTGTATTTGTAGGTCTTCCACTTGGTCTTGGGGCTAATGTACTGCGGCTCAATCTCGTTGTCGAGAGTAATGACGTTGCGCGACCATGTGGAACTGCTGTTGCCGGTGTAATGGTGGCGGTGGTGCAGCACATACCCCGTCGTGGTGCCGCCCGACAGCTGATCGTAGGAAGGAGTGCCGGTCCAGAAGGCAGGAATCTCGAACAGAAAGAACGATGCCGAGAATGTCACCCTGTGGTTATCGTAGGTGGTGATGCGCAGCGGCTCACTTAAACGAGTGGCCACAGTGGGGGCCATTATCACGCGCTGGGGCCGCATCCCCGCCCACAGGCTGTTCACCTCGCTGCGCAGCATCCATATCGAGCCGCCCAATTTGGTGGCGGTGAACTCCCCGACGTCCCACAGCCCCTGATTGTTGGTCAAGACCATGGTCTTGGTGCCGGCCCACTGCCGCACGGGGTTCTTAATCCATTTCCCCTCTTCGTACATGGCCCAGTCTATCTGGGTGTAATCCCCGACGAAGAAGGTGGTGGCCGGGTTGTTCCCGATCAGATTGGCGTAGGAAATGTAATCTGCGTTGTTCGCTTCAAAGTCGTAGCGCAGCGTGCGGCGTGGACGCTGCCGCAACGCTATGCGCTGCTCCCAGCTGTAGCTCTGGATAATGTCGGTTTTCCATTCCAGTACCTCCTGGAACTCCCACTCCGGCACCAGCGTCCATGTGATGGCCACAGTTACACCCCCAGTACGCCCTTATTACGCTGCATGATGTTCACAATGGTCTTCTCGCCCTGGGCCGTGCCAAGGTAATCACCCACAAGACTCGGGTCCAGCACGTTCACAATGCGCGGGTTGACGGTGACGTTAGGCGCGCTTTGCTGTCCCTCGTTGACCGCGGACGTGCCCTTGCGCACCTGCGCAGGAGTGGCCACAGTGACACGCTCGCCCGGGCTGGCGCGGAAGCTTACCATCTGGCTGTCTGGGCCGCCGGTGCCGCCAACCTTAAATGTGCCGCCCGTCATGAACCCTGGCTGCTGGGAACGGATGTTGTTAACCTGCACCATGGCGCTGGCCAGCGTGGCAGCGGCAAGGGCAGCGCCGTAGATGCCACCCTGTGCCCATGCCTTCGTAGCCGCCTCGTTGGCGTTAATGATGGCCTGTGCAACGGCCGCCGCCTTACCCATGGTAAACAGCGTCTTGCTTCTGCTGCGCATCAGGTTGCCCATCTCGCTGTACAGCGTGTTGGCCTGTTCAATTTCAATGTCGTGGGCGCGCCTGGCTGCGCTGGCCTTGGCCTGCTGGTAAGCCTCGTAAGAAATCAGGTCCGCATCCCGCATTTTCTGGATGGTTTCAAACAGGGCCTGAGTCTGGTCAATCTGGTTCTGGAACGTGTCCGGGGTGTCAACCTTGAACAGGTCGTTCATGGCTTGGGTGAGGTCCCTGCGCGTGAACCCGGCGGCATCCTTGCTGCGCAGCTCACTCAGCGCCTGCACCATGGTGGCTGCCTGGCGCTGCTGGCCACCGAAGCTATCCTGCCGCAGCGTGTCCATTGTCTTGGACAGCTCGGCCAGCTCCTCCATGGCCCGCACCTGTTTGCCCAGCTCTTGCGTCTGCTCTTTGGTCAGCGCCACCCCCGCCTTCTGCAGCTGCTGCTGATACTCCATGAGCTTGCTCTGGACCTCGCGGTCCTGGGAGTTCAGCTTCAGCAGGGAGGTCTGCTTCTGCATGTCCTCCTGGATCTTGGCGAGCGGCGTCAGCTGATCCTTGTACAGGTTGTGCAGGGCGGCGGTGTACCTGGTGTGGTCATCCGTGCCCTTCTTGACGTACTCGTTAATGAGGGCCTGCCCCTCTGCGTACTTCCGTTGCGCCGCCAGCACCGGGTCCAGCTGGTCCAGCAGCTGCGCCCACCGTTCCCGCTCCTTCTCCGCTTCGCTCTTCTTGGGCTTGGTCTGCTTCGTGTTCAGGAGGGGCGGAATGGCCGGGCTCTTGGCGGACAGTTCCATGGCCTCCTGGGCACGCTGCCGGCGTGCGGCCAGGATGCGCCTGCGGCCGATGGCTTCAATTTCCTGCCACCCGCCCAGCACCGCCTTTTCCAGCGCCTTGCCCTGGCTGTTGTACCCATCCACGGCCGCCTTGGCAATGTCCGCCCCCAGGTTCTTCCAGAGCTCGTCGTTGGTCTTGAACTGCTCCGGGCTGAACAGCTCGAAGCGCTTGTCCACGCCGATCTTGCTGTTCAGGTTGTTCATGGCGCGAAGGAAGCTGTTGGCGATTTCCGCTGCTGTGTTCTGCGCAAAGTTACCGATGCGCCCGAAGATGTCCTTCCACAGGTCAATGAGGGTAACGAAGTATTGCGTGATGGCACCGAACGCGCCCCGCCACAGCGCCACCACCCGGTCCAGCACCCGCGCCGTGCCCACCGTAAACCCCTTCAGCCCGCTGCCCGCCCCTTCAAAGAACTCCCCGATGGGCTTGAGCCATTCCGGGGCGGCTTCGTCCCAGAGCTTGCCCACGGCGGCAATGCCACGGCTGAAGAGGCCGGCGATGGATTGCCACATGGGAGTAAGCCAGTCCAGGAACGCTGCTGCTGCGCGCTGACCGCCCTGCCACACATAGGTGAACACGTCCGCCAGCGTCACCAGTCCGTTGGTGGTGAGCTTGATCTTGTCCGCGAACAGACTCATGGCCGTCACCACGCCGATAACCACAGCTGGGAGGGCAGACAGCACGGCACCGATGGCACCGAACACAGCAGCGAGGTTGGCGGCACGCACGATGGCAATGAGGCGGCCGATTTGGGTGGTAAAGATGGCAATGGCGGTAGGGGCGAACGCCACGGCAAGGCCCGCCGCCACGCCGGCCAGCACCGCCATGAGCTCCTTGATGTGCGCCCCGATGTACCCCAGAGCGCGGCCTACCGCGTTGCTGATGCCCAGGAACTCGTCCATGGTCCCTACGAACTTCAGGAACCCGGTCTGCAGGTCCTGCACGCCCTGCGCGATGCTCACCGTGGTGCGCTTGAACGCAGCGTCCACCTTATCCTTGCTGCCCGCAATGGCGTCCCAGAACTCTTTGCTAGTCAGCTTCCCTTGAAGCATGATTTGCCGCAGGCGGCCGATGCTGCCGTTGGCCCCCTGCACCTTATCCGCCACCAGCTGCAGCACCTGTGGTAATCCTTCAACCACGGAGTTGAACTCTTCCGCCTTCACCACCCCTGTGGTTAACGCCTGGCCGAGCTGCAGGAGCGCCCCCTTGGCCCCCTGGGCGGTCAGTTTGTTGATCGCCAGCACCTTGTTGATGGTTTCCACAAAGTCAATGGCGTCCTGCCCGCTGCGGCCAAGATCCTTGGCAGCCAGCGCGACCCGCTGGTAGGTAACAGCCACGTCACTGAGCCCCGTGTGCGTCTTCATGGCCACCTGGTACAGCTGCTCAATGGTCGCTCCGGCCGCCGTGGCGCTGCCCGCCACGCTGCGGATCTTACCCGCCACGACCTGCCACTCGTTGGCCCACCGCACCAGCTGCCCCACCGCCAGCACGGATGCCAGCGGCTTCAGCGCCGCCTCCAGCAACGCAACCTGCCGCGAGCTCCTTTCTGCTGCCCCGCCAATTTCCATCAGGTCGCGGGCAACGGTCTTCGTGCCCTGTGACTTGACCAGTATGTTTAGGGTTTCGGTTGCACTCATGGTCGGAACCTGAATCCTCTGTTAACCACACTGCGGGCACGCAGGATGGCGTCCTGGATGAACCCGGCGGGGGCCTGCGCGCTGTACCCCTCGTTCAGCCGCGTGAGGTAAGGAATGGGGTTGCGCACCCCCAGCGGCTTGCTCAAGTCGTGGTAGGCATCAATGCGCCGCCGGGCATTTTCCAGCGCTACCTCTGCGTTCCTTTCCGGCGGCGTGCGGGGTGCCCATTCCACCACGTCATGTTCCCCCATCGTTACCTGCCAGTTCCGCCTGGCACGCCCCGTGCGTATGGGGGTAGCGGGCACGAGTTCGTCCATCATGGCCGCCACCATGTTCTTAGTGATGTCGCGGACGCCCTGCTGTACCTCCTCGTTGCGCTTGAGGAGTCTCTTGATGAAGAATCTAGCGTTGATTCCCATGTTGCGCTGCCGCCGCCAGGAGTTTCTTGGCCTTGTGCTCCAGGTACGCCGCGTCCATCACCTGCACAAAATGGAACACGTCTTCACGCTGCTCGCCCCACACACCGTTAACCACACACCATTCATGGATGGCGAGCCACGTGATAGGCCCTTCGCTATTGTACCCCGCCCCTCTGCACGTAGTAAGCTCCGCGAAGGCCGAATAGTGAAACTCCAGGCCCATTCGTAGTTCAGGGGCTGCAAGACCTTCCGGTACCGGCAGCCCCTGGGCGGCACACTGCCGCAGAACTACCTCTTGGGTAGCCCCACGGCCCTCCAGGTTGTACAGCAGCAGCGCAATCAGTTTTTTGCGTCGGCTTCCCGTTCCTCTTGGCGGAAGGTGCTGGCGCGCTGGCTCACCTCCAGCAAGTCCTGGTACAGCTCGGGCAGGTCTTGCATCAGCTTCAGCGCCGCCGCCTTGCTGTACGGCAGAGCGTTGCCTTCAGCGTCTTCCACGCCACTCCAGCCCAGGACCACAGTCTCTGCAAACGTCTGCAGCACCAAGTCTTCCAGGATGGCCACATCCACAGTACCATTCTGCAGCTGGCGGCGATACGGCTTAGTCTTGAGGTCCAGAACCCGGCGGTACTCCGTGTTGGCACCGCCGCTGCGGGCAATGCGGAACGTAATGGGTTCACCCGCGGAGTTTTTTCCATAGACCACGTCCACGCCATCCGTTTCCAGATGGCGGTCAGTTTGGAACTGTTTGTAGAGGTTCATTTCTGTGCGAAAGCGGCTTTCGGCAGCCAGTGGAACCATTGCATGCAGAGCGTGTGCCCGAAGGAGCTTTCTGCGGCGTTGATTTCCAGCGGTACCGTGATGGCTTGGTCCTGTTCAATGTTGATACGGCCGTTGCCCAGCGTCAGCAACGGAATATCAATGATAACCGCTTTGCCATCTTTCAGCATAATGATGTCAAGCGTCACGCCGGTATTGTTGCGAATGGCCCGGGTGGCCTCCACGTTCGCAAAGTACACGGTCATGTTCCCGCCCACCTCGAACGTGCCCGCGCTCGTGTCCAGCGCCCCCAGCACGCCCACGGCCTTGACCGGGCTGACGTTGTTCTTGATGCTGACGCTCAGCTCCGTAGCGAACGCGAACAGCGGCTCATCGCTGGGCTTGCCCAGTTCGTCCACGGTGCTGAGCTTGATGCGGTTGAAGTCGCTGGACGTGTTGAACGCGCTGCCCACCTCCAGCGTCTCGCGGGTGCCGCCCATGATGCCGGTCTTGCCGTCACGCTGAGTAAAGTCCGCGGCCACGAAGGTCATGTCGGCGGTGATCTTGTCTGCCTGGGCAATGTTGAGGGTGAACTCGTTGGGCACGGCACCCCGCAGCAGCTCGGACATTTCGCCGTCGGCGTCCCGCCCCAGCCGGCGTTCCAGGGTGTACGTGAAGCGCTTCACCTTGTTGGGATCAGCCTCGTTCTTCAGCGTGTCACCCCAATACAGGGTGCAGTTGACGCCAGCAAACGCGGCCGCCGCGCCTGCGGTTTCCCACGTCCATTTATCGAAGCGGATGGTGCCGGCCGTGATCCACGCGATGCGCCCGAAGCCCCGCTTCTTCTCCCCGTAATGGTTGGCCGCAGTGTCGTCACCGAGGTAGACCCAGTCGCCGGCGGAAATGGGCAGCGTGGTGAGGTCCGTGGCAATGGTCTTGCGGTTCAGCTCCTGCTGCCCGTTGGCCGTGGCCACCAGTTCCATTTCGCCAGGGGCAAAGCGATAGCCACAGAAGTAGACGCGGGCATTCTGGTTCACGTCTGCGGTGCTGGCTTGCAGCGAGGCGGCATAGAGCTCCACCTTGCACGTGTTGCCGCTCTGCGTGTACGTCTTGACCGGGACGCACACGTTGTTTCGGCTGTCCCCCATGCCCTCGAGGGCCATCATGTAGCCCGGTTTGACATTGTTGGTACCGAAGGTGCCGCTGAAGTTGATTTCCGTTGCGGTCGTGGTGCCCACCACCACGCGGCCGTGGAAACTGACGTTGCGGTTACTGGCCCGGATGCGGCCGTCCGTGAATATGAACCCCTTCATCAGGCGCTCAGTGTTGTAGAAGGTGAAGTCCTGCTGGAAGCCGCCGCTGGCCTCCAGGTCGGTGGTCACGCCCTTCTTGCGCTGCCGCGTGGGGTTGATGGGGTTGCGCGCCAGTGTGGTAATCTGACCGCCGAAGTCGTTGTAACTGTTCGGCTCCAGCGGGTACCACGTCGGGGTATCCGGCAGCAGCGTCGGGCATTCCTCTTCCGCGTAGGACAGCCCCGTGACGTTGCTGTCAATTTTGTAAGTCTTGCACGTGGCCATCTTACATCACCTCATCATATTCAAAAATCGCAGTGACGTTGATCTGTTGAAACGCACCGCTGGAATCCACTTCCCGTAGACCGATGTTATGAAGCCACACGTTCGGATGCTTGGCGGCCTGCAGGGCGTTAACCACACCTTGCGCAGCCTCATAGCCTGCCCCATGCTGTGCCCCGATGGGGGCAAAGACTTGCACCCAC
>ENA-OWLX01000462-OWLX01000462.1-metagenome-genome-assembly--contig:-NODE-462-length-14713-cov-6.085687_pt1 | contig 14713 bp, 18 predicted proteins | sample MGYA00245351_ERZ651106 | MGnify/ENA primary metagenome ERZ651106 (study PRJEB26857, sample SAMEA4031768) | metagenome | biome: human; feature: oral; material: saliva | place: Philippines | collected 2014... | reverse complement strand
TGTAGCGGTAGACGATACGGCCTCGGGAGAGGTCGTAGGGGCTCAGCTCGACGACCACACGGTCCTCGGGCAGAATGCGGATGTAGTGCTGACGCATCTTGCCGGCAATGTGGCCAAGCACGATGTGTCCATTGCTCAATTCCACGCGGAACATCGCATTCGGCAAGGCTTCGATAACCGTGCCTTCGATTTCGATGACGCCGTCCTTCTTCGCCATATCCTCCGTCTATCCTCTACTACTTTTTCGGATTCGAACGGCCTGAGGCCGCTCGGGATTGTCCTCGGAAACAGGCATACTGCCCCCAAAGACACGTCCAAGGGTCGAGCCTACGCTATTTTGGCCCCTCTTGAAAAGCTGGATGCGGTGTCTATCGCCTCACTTGCTGATAGGCACCGCAGCTTCAGGATAAAGGTGAGACCTCATCGGCATAAGACCGAACCTTTGCCCCTGACAGCTCAAGGACCGGTATGTGCTCAGACTTTGACATAGCACAGGCACATCCGGCTGCATCGCCCATATCAATCACGGTCGGAGTAATACGTACCGAGGCCTGCATCAAGAAAGTAGTCGAGATACACCTTCCAACCGTCAAAAGGTTAGAAACCTGAGGGTTAATCAGTGAGCGATACGGAATCTCGTAATAGTCACCGTGTTGATATCCCTTCTTATGGAACAGCCCCTTTGATTGCGAATGGACATCAATAAACCAATCGCCCCGAACCAGCCCATCCTCAAATCGGGCCTGGTTCACATAATCTTCTTCAGTGAGCCGGTAGACCCCATTGATTCTCCACGATTCACGAACGCCAAGCATGGGGGCGATTCCTATGAGATACGAATGCTCAAATCCCGGCATTTTTGTCTGCAGGAATCGAGTGAGCCTATCAATGGTCGCGTGCGCTTCGATAATCGCCTCTGAGCGCCCCATCGCTGAGGTATTCGTGACCAGGCTGGGGATGTGCGGGCAATTGAAGGCCAAGGCTCCCGGCTTCCCGGGAACTGAGAAAGTCTGGTAGTACCTCAGGTCTCCTTCTTCAAGAAGTCCATCTGCAACGCCCTCGCGGAAGATCGGCTCAAGGACAAAATCACGCCCGGCAACCATGGCCGATTCCCAGAAATATCCGGTTTTGAGAGGGGAAAAGTTATCTCCAAGCGACAGACAGTAATCTCTGTACGCGCCAACATCAATTCCACCCATGATGAAACGTAGCGAGCACACCTGGTTTGCCCCTGTTTCATCTCCACTTTCGGTAGAAACACCTGCGGTGCGTGCAAGTACCGCGTCACCTGAAGCATCGACCATAGTTTGCGCGTCAATGGCAACCAACCCCTGTGCAGTCATGACGATCAGCGATTGAAGAGTTCGAGGGCCATCTTGAGCTCGGTCATCAAGCACATCAACCAGCGTCGCGTCATAGAGGATAGTGCCGCCCGAGCAGGTTACAAGGTCTTCATAGCCCCGCCCCAGCCGCTCCGGCGCAAACCACACCATCGTCGTGGTTCCATCACGTGTTACTTCTCCCGAGGCCTTGAGTCCCTCCTCAACCTGCGCGAAGACTTGCCGGTGAGCCACGTACGTTGGCATCATCGGGCACACGGTTGCATTCGTCGCGGTTCCTCCCAGCATAGTGAAGCGATCAATGATGATGACTGAAAGCCCCAGCTGAGCACATTGGATCGCACAAGCAGCACCCGATGAGCCGCCACCGACAATTGCGACATCGTAGCTTCCGAGAACCGGAACATCATGCCCTGCGTAGTTAATAGTTGTCGTCATTAGTTTTCCTCTCCTTGCGCGGAGGAATAGAAACATTGATAAGTGAAACCGTAGGCACCGATTTCACTCAGTGAGGGAAAACGGACACGACCGATTCGCAGTGCACCACAACGAAACAATGGAATATCCAGCTCCCTTGACATCAGTCCAATCCGTGTCCACTCCAAAAAATGAAAATACTCATGGCACAGTGCCATATTGCTGGCCTGCTGAAGCTCCATCGAATAGTAATCTGCCCACAGCTGTAGCGATGGTGTATTTAGGGTGATCAATGAATGCTTGGGCTGATAGTGCGCAAAGAAGCGTCGCCCGGCAACAGGTTTGCTGTCCTCCTGCACTACTTTCAACCCCGCATCTGAACACACTGAAAAGAAGTCGGCAGCAACCACACGCGGGAAAAAATCACGGGCCACTTCCCGCCCTCGCTCCCATACCATTTTGAGGATGCGTTCTTGTTCATCATGAGGGATCCGTCTCACGGAAGGATCCCGCAATAACTCGTTACGAGCACACTCAAGACTGGGGAATGGGAATTGATCAGACAGAGCCCGCATGTGGTCACCGCTCACACTGCTACCCTTCAAGCCTTTCGGTTCCAACGACGATCAGCGAGGTCTGAGCGTCATAACCTTGAAGTTCTACAGCCGCCAGTGAACGGATCTGTTCCTCACTGGAAAGCCCCGAAAGATTGATGATCTTTCCGCCTACAACCAGATGCAGGTTCGGGTAATTCGCACCACCATCGTTGTAAACGGTCAACTGATCAATGGCCTCGTTAATCGTATTGACCGCGGAAGCAACCGTTGAGGGCCACACCTTAGCCTGCGCCTTCTGCAGTCGAATAACTCCCGTCGTATCAATCAAGCGAAGCGGATTCTTCGTTGTTGAGAGCAAACCAAAAAAGCGCTTCTGTTTGACCTGCGCGGTCACTGCGAGCATCTGATCCGTGCGAGCCGCAAGGCTCAAAGTATCCGCGGGAACGTCCAAGTTTTCGGCAACAATCTTCAATAGATCATCGTCACCAAGCGTTCCCCCACTACCGCTCTCGGTGCGCATCTCTGTCGCACCAACAGCAATCGCGCGCACAACATTACGCTGCGAGTCAACTTCAACGGTCACTTCAACAGTTCCAGGAGCCGCGCCCGACTCAATCGCCTTGAGCTCGGCTTCCCTGCGAATCGCGATCACATCATCTTGCGTTGGATTCACAACGGAACGCTCGATCATATCCCGCACCATTGCCATGGCAACACCAATCGTTGAGATCACAGCCGCATTACGGGCAATTCGATGTTGATGCCCCATGGTCTTCGCAAGGTGAGGGACGACCGCAGCAGCACCTCCACCGCCCCCTACAAAGACGGTAGTGCGCGGGTCAAGGTGGTAATCCTTCATCAATTGAGCAGCAACCGCAGCATTCTTTTGGTTCGCGAATCCCAAAACCTTCTGCGCAGCCTCATCAACGGAACATCCCATGGACTGTGCTAGGGGTTCCCAGGCTCGACGCGCGGCCTCGACGTTACCGCGCGCATAGTCACCATCGTGGACGAAACCGGCAATGTTCGCAGCCCCAGCCATAGTCAGGCACACACGCACTCCCCCATCGCACTCGATGACAGCGTACTCAGGATCACCTGCCAAAGGACGAAGCGCAACCAGGCGTGGATTGACAATTTTTTCTGGATCGGTATAAACCTCGTAATCCACACCCGCAATATGCGCGCTTCGCGGTCCGGTCGCAACGGCTTTACCATCGCGAAGCTGAACCATTGAGCCACCGCCAATGCCCACCGTACGAACATCCAGCGAATTCAGGTAGGTCTTGTGTCCACCGACCTCGGCGTACGTCACCATAACCTGACCGTCTTTGACACAGGAGATATCCGTTGATGTCCCACCCACCTCAAAGAAGAGGCCATCGGTCAGACGCTCATAGCGAAGCGCACCCGCAACGCCAGCAGCCGGACCGGATAAAATCGTCAGAATAGGGCGCTTGCGAACCTCATCGACGGTCATAACGCCACCATCGCAGCGCATGACCATCAGCGGGCTCGCGATCTTCGCTTGGCGAATTGAACGCTCGGTCATGGTCGCAGCTTCCAGCATTTTTGGCATGATCGAAGCGTTGATGACAGCCGTGCGCGTGCGAACCTTGAGACCATAGAGCTTCGAAATTTCATTCGTTGCCGTGGCGGGGATATTACGCGTCGAGCAGGCCTCAACAACCATTGATTCGTTTCTTGGATCGTCAACGCTAAATGCCTCGGCGGCGACGACCGCCTGCGCGCCTTGGTTTTTCAGTTCGTCCAAGCACGCCTCAATGCGGCTCTCCAAGCCTTCTTCGCCAGCATCGGTATATTGATTAACAGAGGGAAGCTTCTTTCCTTCGGCTAGTTCAATATCGCCCATGGTTGTGTCCGAACGACTTTTCGCGCCTTGAAGACCAGAACCCAGTGTAAGGATGCCGACGGTTGCGACATCGCCTTCAAGAAGAGCATTCGTTGCCTGAGTCGTTCCGTGAGCAATGAATACAACATCCTCGGGCGCAATGTTCTGCGTTTCCAGCACTTGATGAAGCGCCTGGACAATTCCCGCCGCAACACCTTCTGGAGCATTGTGAGTCGTGGGAACTTTGGCACTGCCGATCAGCTCAAAGCTGTCGTTATCAATTGCAACTGCATCCGTGAAAGTTCCGCCGACGTCAATTCCAATTCGAACAGACATTCTAATTTCTCAATCCTTTTCTTTTGGGCACTCTGGATTCTGGTCTTCACTGTCGACTCAGCTGTAACGCTGCCTTAAAGCGCGATGCAGGTAACGGCGACAGCTACGCAACCAATCAGAAGTAGAGGACGCTGCCCAACAGGACACCAACCGCGGATACGACCCACAGGTAGGGCAGGATCTTCTTGGTGCAGGTGTTGACATCAACCTCACAGAAGTTCGCGGTCCACACGTTCTGAGTATTCGTCGGGTCTGCACCAGCCTGAATACGCTCTGCAGAGAGGAACGCTGCCATAACAGCCAGCGGGTTCATCGTTCCAAGACCGGTGATCAGTGCTGCAATGCCAGAACCAAGACCGAACATGTTCATGGGGCCGCGGTACAGGGCAAGCGGCGCCAGCAAAATGAAGAACAGGATGTATGCCCAGCGACTTGACGGGACAACCGCCAGCAAAATCGGGTCAAGAACGGCTTTAACCTGCGCGTGGGTTACAGACAGGTAGAGGATACCAATACCGACCATCAGAATGATTGCCGGTCCAGCGTCAGTGATTCCGTCATAGCAGGTCTTTGCGAGAGTGTTCATTGCCCGCCCGAAACCGCGCGCAGTGAAGATTAAGCACCATGCGATGCCAATAGTGAATGCGACAGTAACGGGGAGCTTCACCAAGGCGACCAGAACAATCGGGATGATTGGGGTCAGCATGGCAAGGGCACCGGTAACGCCTTTAAGTGCGCGAGTCTCCGAAGAAGTGTTCGCAGCAGGGGCAGCAGGAGCAGAAAAGCCGAACCTAATTCCGTTTCGCACGAACTCAACGACGATGAAGATGATGGTTGCAACTGCAGTCGCCGCAGCCAAATAGAGTTCGAAGCGTTGAATCACGGCAATATCCAGCGAGAAAAGCTTAGAGAAGATTTGCCAGTTTGCAACGTTCAACGCCAAACCGGTCGTAAAGGACATCAAGAAGATACAGGCTGCTGATGCGGCTGGGATTCCGACGGAGATCAAGATTGGCAGGACGATCGATCCAACCATAATGATCGAGCCCAAGCCTGACAGAGTGGTGAACAACAGGGCTGTTGCAACGGCCATGATCAGGGTAACGACCAGGGGACGTCCACCACCCAGCTCGGCACTCTTCTTGATAATCGTTTCAGTGACACCTGTTCGATTCATAAGCTGTCCAAGCCATGCACCGAAGATCACGGCGATGATCGCCGAACTCATGCGCACAGTACCTGCCTCAAAAATACCGTTCAGCAGGCCGGTAGCGACGCCTTTGTCATTCGTTGCAATCAACGGGACTCGGGCAATAATGCCAATGATTACTGCCATCAGCGGCAGTGCGAGCAAAGTCGGCATTTTCTTGGCCATCATCAGTGCGGCAATCACGACGAAGGTCAAGAGGATCAAGATTCCTTGAAGCATTTCTTTTCCTCTCAGGGTTTGGTGCGGCAGCATTGCCGCGGGATTGTTTATGCAGTAAGCACTGCGGTTCGTAGGTTGTTTGCTAGTTGGGTGACTGCCTTCGAGTCATGGCTTGTCACGGGAATTACTTGCGGGACTTTCTCATGCAGGCGAGGCTTCAGACAATTTGCCAGAAGTTCAGTAAATCCAGTTGTTTGCGCGATTTCTCCGGAAACCAGTAGGACATCTAGTGGGATCAGCGAGATGACAGTGGTGAGTGTGTCTCCAAGGCGACTGAGGAAGCGTGTCCACACGGGTTGCGTTCGGCCAGATTCTTCGGTGAGTTTGGAGAGCACTGCCTCCGGGTGTTCAACTCCGGGCATCACCGATTCCGTGAGATCGGCCCAGTTATGATCGCCGCTCAGTATGCTCTTATCGTTGGCGGCTATCGATAGTGTGATTCGCGATCCAATTGCAATGTGTGCCCAGGAATGCGCGTCTTCAACGTGTCGGGCGATAAGTTCACGTGCTGAACACTCTTGAATCGATTCCTCAAGAACGGGAACTTTAAATCGCGTCATAAGTGCTTGACGCAGTCCGATCGATGCCTCGTCGAACCCCGTTGAATACAGAAGGGTCAGGAAAGAAGCAACGGTCTGGTCGTCCACTAGAAGTCCAATGCCCACTAGTGGTTCAGCATCTTCAGCACTCGTATATTGCTCAATAGCTCGCGAAATTGCATTGAAGAGTTTTTCTCCGGCGTCGGGAAGCATACTTAGCTCTATCGAAAGCTGTCGCCTTGGGGCCAGGCTCATATCGTTAAAGGTAAGAACAGCGCTGCATCCGCGGACTTCGACAATCAGGATCGCTCCACTTGTTGGGTCGATATCTAAAAGGCGCCGTCCTCTTCCTCCTGTCGATGCTGTATCTCCGGTTTCGTGGACAATACAATCCGCTACCAGTCCGCTAACAATCGCAGAAACGGTTGAAGCTGAAAGTCCGGTTCGTTCGGCGAGTTCGGTGCGAGATAAAGGCTGCCCCTGAGCCAAATGGCTCAGAACCAGGCGCCGATTTGCCTGTCTAAGGGAAGAGAGATCTTTTTTGCGCACCGTCGCACACTTTCTTCGGACTCCGAATTAAGTTGTTTTGAGAATAGCACGCTGTACCCCAACTCACAAAATGGGGTACACAGCCTTCACTCAGCCATGCACCCCATCCTTTGCAGTGACGCAATCAATCCAGCAAAACAGGAGTGACCCCGAAAGGCGCAAGCCCTGCTACTCCCCCGTCAACTGCACTCAAGATTGCGACGCCATCATCCAAAATTGCGATGGTGTGCTCCCATTGAGCGGCATCTGAGCCATCAACGGTTCGAACCGTCCAGTCATCATTCTCGGTGACATTCTCAATATCCCCACTGGTCAGCATCGGCTCAACGGCCAGAACCATTCCGGGACGCAGCTTAGGCATCAAGCCACGCACGCGATAGTTGAGGACTTCCGGGTCCTGGTGCATCGCGGTGCCAATCCCGTGTCCGGTGAAGTCCTCGATAATTCCCGCTTCCCAGCCAAGGTCTTCCGCGCGCTCGGCAACGACGCGCTCGACGGCCTCGCCAACTGCGCTGACGCGTTTGCCCCGAGCAACCGAGGCAAGCGCCGCCCACAGCGCCTCACGAGTTACGAGGTCGAGCTCGCGCCTACGCGCAACGCTCCCCTGCTTTGAAACTTCCCCTGCCGAGGCCGCCTTGGTTTCCCCCGCCTCGCCCTGAGGGGCTGAAGGGATTGCGCTCCCCCAGCGTTTTCCTGCGCCCGGACCTTGGTGACGACGAACCCATGAACGCGCAAACTCTTCGTCGGAAGTGAACTCATCTCCGACGATCATTGAGAATGCCGCATCTCCGTGCCATTGTTGACCACTGCGCTCTAGCCATGCCCCGCAGTCGAAGGTCACAATGTCACCAACAGCAAGCTTGCGCTTCCCGGGGATGCCGTGAACGATCACGTCATTGGGGGAAATACACACAGTTGCGGGATAGCCGTAGTAATTGAGGAAGTTCGAGCGCGCACCGCAACGACGGATCGCATCTGCGCTTACCTCGTCCAACTCACCGGTTGTTACGCCGGGACGAGCCGCCTCTCGCAGGCTTCGGTGAATTTCTGCAACAACCAGCCCGGCTTCTCGCATCCACTTGATCTGATCAAGGGTCTTGTATTCAATGTGGGACATTGTGCTTCCTTTGGATGAAACTCCGGGGCGCGATGGCTTTCACCACCGCGCCCCGGTTCCGTATCAGCGCTGAGCAGCGCCAGGGTACGTGTTGCTTACTTGTTGAGACCGTCGAGAAGCGCGAAGATACGCTCGCTCACTTCGTCGATCGAACCGCGTCCGTCAACGACCTGAAGGAGGTCTTGATCGGCGTAGTAGGTTGCCATGGGCTCAGTCAGCTCGTGGTAGATCTCAAGGCGGTGACGAATCACTGGCTCAGTATCATCCGAGCGGTTCTGCTCAGTTGCACGCTTGAGCATGCGCGCCACGACCTCATCTTCATCAACCTGAATCTCTAGGACAACATCCAGGCTCACACCAAGTTCAGCAAGCATGTCACGCAAAACATGCGCCTGGTCCAGGGTACGGGGGTAGCCGTCGAGAAGGAAACCGTTGGCGGTATCCGGTGCCGAAAGACGCACCTTCACCATGGGGTTCGTGACAGAGTCGGGAACGAACTCGCCGCGTTCCATGTACTCCTTGGCACGCTTGCCCAGCTCGGTACCCTCAGACATGTTGGCGCGGAAGATCTCTCCGGTGGAGATGGCGGGAATGTTCAGGCGCTCGGCGATACGCGCGGCCTGGGTACCCTTACCAGCTCCGGGAGGGCCGAGGAGAACGATAGCGGTCATCGCAAGAATCCTTCGTAGTGATGCTGTTGAAGCTGAGTGTTGATTTCCTTCACCGTCTGCAGGCCGACGCCGATGATAATCAGAAGGGTTGTACCACCGAAGGGCATTTGTCCTTGAGAAATATGCAGCGGAATGATCGCCAACGAAGGAATGAGCGCGACGGTCACCAGGTAGAGAGCACCGGCGGTGGTGATTCGGTTGATCACGTAGCGCAGATATTCGGCCGTCGGACGGCCGGCGCGATAGCCCGGAATGAAGCCGCCGTAGCGCTTCATGTTGTCCGCTACTTCATCGGGATCGAAAGTGATCGCGGTGTAGAAGAAGGTGAAGAAGAGCGTGAGCAGGGCGTAGGTGGCCAGGTATGGCCACGCGTCCTGGCGGAAGTTGGCACCGATCCATTGGACCCACTCGGAGTCCTGGCGACCAAACTGTGCGAGCATCGGGGGGAATGCAAGAAGAGAAGATGCGAAGATGACCGGGATAACGCCGGACATATTGATCTTCAGCGGAATGTAAGTCGTAGTACCACCGTACTGGCGTCGGCCGATCATGCGCTTTGCGTACTGAACCGGAATTCGGCGCTGCGCCTGCTCGAGGAAGACGACCACAATCGAGACAACAAGCATCAGGCCGAGGATTGCAAAGACTGCTCCCCACTTACCACTCTGTCCGATGGTGAGAAGCTGTGAAGGCATGCGCGCGGTGATCGAGGTGAAGATCAAGAGCGACATACCGTTACCGATGCCGCGCTCGGTGATCAATTCACCCAGCCACATGATGACGCCGGTACCGGCCGTCATGACGATCATCATGAGAAGGAAGGTCCCCACGGAGTTTGAGGGGATAACCTTCTCGGCGCATCCGGCAAAAAGGTTGCCGGAGCGGGCCAGCGAGATCATCGTCGTCGACTGGAGAATACCCAAGAAGATTGTGAGGTAACGCGTGTACTGCGTGAGCTTTGCTTGGCCTGTCTGACCTTCCTTGTGGAGGTCATCGAAGCGCGGGATCACGACGCGAAGAAGCTGAATGATGATCGACGCGGTGATGTAGGGCATGATACCCAGCGCAAAGATCGACAATTGGAGGAGCGCACCACCAGAAAAGAGATTCACCAAGTCCAGCAGCGAAGCGTCATTCTGTTGAGCAAGACACTTGCTTACTGCCTGTGAATCAACGCCCGGAGTTGGGATGAAAGAACCCAGACGGAACATCGCCATGATAAATAGCGTGAACAGAAGTTTCCGTCGAAGATCTGGGGTACGGAATGCCTGCGCGAACGCACTGAGCAAGGCTTCCTCCTACGTAACGAAATAATTGCGACCATTCCGATCGCACGACTCTCAAAAGACTACCTGAAATGACAGGGATACTGTGAATCAAAAGTAGAGAACTTGAGAAACTGTGATGTGGGTAAAGGCCATCTCCCACATGGGAAGTTACTGAAATCGGGGGCTTCAGCGGCTGGGGAAACGGCCTCGACGTGCAAGAAAGCGAAACGGGGGCAGCCCGGAAACCGAGCCACCCCCGTGGCAATCACCACTCAGCGGGTCTTGATAGAACCGCCAGCGGCAGTAATCTTCGCTTCTGCCGAAGCCGACCAGGAGTCGACCTCGATATCGAGCTTAACGGTGAGCTCACCAGTGCCAAGCACCTTCACTGCCCAACCGTCGCGCACTGCGGAACGTGCAACGAGATCCTCAACAGTCACCTTTCCACCTTCGGGGAAGAGCTCCTGCAGACGACCGACGTTGACGACCTGGTACTCAACGCGGAAGGGGTTCTTGAAGCCGCGCAGCTTGGGAAGGCGCATGTGGATGGGCATCTGGCCACCCTCGAAGCCTGCGGGAACCTGGTAACGAGCCTTCGTGCCCTTGGTACCACGTCCAGCGGTCTTACCCTTTGAACCTTCACCGCGACCGACGCGGGTCTTCGCGGTCTTTGCACCAGCGGCGGGACGCAGGTGGTGCAGTCGAACGACGCGCACCTGCTCTTCACCGGTGTTCTTCGTGGAGTCCGCCATGGTCAGTCGACCTCCTCAACTGTAACCAGGTGACGAACGGTGTGGATGGCACCGCGAACGGTTTCTGCATCCTCACGAACGACGCTCTGGCCGATCTTGCGCAGCCCGAGGGTGCGCAGTGTGTCCTTCATGTTCTGCTTTGCGCCGATGCTGGACTTGACCTGCGTGATCTTCAGCTTTGCCATCACTCAGTCACCCCCGCAGCAGCCTTCTCAGCTTCGCTTGCCTCTGCGGCAGCGCGCTTTTCAGCTTCGCCTTCTGCGCGTGCACGGAGCATGGATGCGGGAGCAACGCGCTCGAGCGGAAGACCGCGGCGAGCTGCGACTGCTTCAGGCTGTTCCAGAAGCTTCAGTGCAGCAACAGTTGCGTGAACAATGTTGATTGCGTTGTCAGAACCGAGCGACTTCGTCAGCACGTCGTGGACGCCTGCAGCCTCGAGGACTGCACGGACGGGGCCGCCGGCGATAACGCCGGTACCGGGGGCGGCGGGGCGAAGGAGAACTTCACCTGCCGCGTCGCGGCCCTGAACAACGTGGGTGATGGTTCGGCGGATCATCGGGACGCGGAAGAAGTTCTTCTTCGCTTCCTCAACACCCTTGGAAATAGCCTGGGGAACTTCCTTGGCCTTTCCGTAGCCGACACCGACGGTGCCTTCACCGTCACCGACGACAACCAGAGCGGTGAAGGAGAAACGACGTCCACCCTTCACAACCTTGGACACGCGGTTGATGGTGACAACACGCTCGATGTACTGATCTTTGTTTTCGCCCCGACGAGCGTCGCGGTTCTCGCGACCGGAGCGACGGTCACGGCGTTCGCCGTCGCCTGAGCGCTCGGCGCCTTCCTGACCGTTCCTGCTTCGCTGCGATGCAGCCATCAGTTGATCTCCCTTTCCTCGAGCCTCAGTCACAGCTCAAGTCCGCCCTCACGGGCGGCTTCTGCGACTGCCGCAACGCGGCCGTGGTACTTATTGCCACCGCGGTCGAAGACCACAGCGGTGATGCCTGCGGCCTTTGCGCGCTCTGCAATGAGAGTGCCGACCTGGTAGGCCTTGTCCTTCTTCGTCCCTTCAGCGGCAACGAGTGCTGCTTCCTTGGTCGAAGCGGAGACCAGGGTGTGACCGATGGTATCGTCCACAATCTGTGCGACCATGTGGCGGTTCGAACGGGTGACAACCAAACGCGGACGCGAAGGGGTGCCCTGAACCTTCTTGCGCAGGCGCAGGTGACGACGCTTGCGAGCGACGAACTTGCCCTTGCCCTTGACTGTGTACGCCATCACTTACCAGCCTTTCCGACCTTGCGACGGATGGTCTCGCCCACGTAGTGGATACCCTTGCCCTTGTAGGGTTCAGGCTTCTTGAGCTTACGGATGCGAGCGGCGGTCTCTCCAACGAGCTGCTTGTCAATGCCCGACACGGTGAACTTCGTCTGAGATTCGACGGAGAACTCGATGCCTTCGGGCGCCGCAACGAGCACGGTGTGCGAGAAGCCGAGGGAGAACTCGAGGTCCTTGCCCTTTGCAACGACACGGTAACCGGTACCGGCGATTTCGAGCTGCTTGGAGAAGCCCTTCGTCACACCTTCGATCATGTTAGCGATCAGGGTGCGAGTCAGGCCGTGAAGCGAACGCGCGACGCGGTCATCGTTGGGGCGGGTCACAACGACCTGGCTTCCTTCGATGGCGACGTTGATCGGTTCAGCCACAACGTGGCTCAGCGTTCCCTTGGGGCCCTTAACGGTAACGTCTGCACCATTGATAGTGACATCGACGCCCGCGGGAATTTCGATCGGATTCTTACCAATACGCGACATTCTTCAGCCTCCTCATCACCAGATGTAGGCGAGGACTTCCCCACCCACACCCTTCTCGGCTGCCTGACGGTCGGTAAGCAGGCCGGAAGACGTGGACAGAATTGCCACGCCGAGGCCGCCGCGGACCTTGGGCAGGTTGGTGGACTTGGCGTAGACGCGCAGACCGGGCTTGGAGACGCGCTGCAGACCCTCAATAGCGGCCTCGCGGTGCGAGCCGTACTTGAGAGTAAGAATCAGCGTCTGGCCGACCTTGGCATCCTCGACGTCGATGGAAGCGATGTAGCCTTCCTCGACGAGAATCTTCGCGATCGCGGCCTTGAGCTTCGAGTACGGCATGGAAACCGACTCGTGGCGCGCGTGGTTCGCGTTACGCAGACGCGTCAGCATGTCTGCGATCGGATCAGTCATTGTCATTTGGGGATTCTCCCCTTCCTCGTCGCGGTTTCTCCGGAAAACCGGGACCTACGACGTCAGTTTTACCAGCTGCTCTTGGTGACACCCGGGAGATCGCCACGAAGGGCGAGCTCACGCAGGCACACACGGCACAGTCCGAACTTGCGGTACACCGAGCGGGGACGACCGCAACGGTTGCACCGGGTGTAGCCACGCACGCCGAACTTGGGCTTACGCGCAGCCTTGATCTTCAGTGACGTCTTAGCCATGGTCAGTCCTCCTTAAACGGGAAGCCGAGGTGACGCAGAAGAGCACGGCCTTCTTCGTCGGTGGAGGCCGAGGTAACGACCGTGATGTCCATACCGCGAACGCGGTCGATGGAATCCTGATCGATCTCGTGGAACATGGACTGCTCCGTCAGGCCAAAGGTGTAGTTGCCGTGTCCATCGAACTGCTTCGAGGACAGACCGCGGAAGTCACGAATACGCGGAAGCGCAGTCGAGAGCAGACGGTCAAGGAACTCCCACATGCGATCGCCACGCAGCGTCACGAAAGCGCCAATAACCTGGCCCTCACGCAGCTTGAACTGTGCGATCGACTTCTTTGCCTTACTCGTCTGAGGCTTCTGGCCGGTGATGGCAGTGAGGTCGCGGATAGCGCCTTCAAGTGCCTTCGAATCACGAGCCGCCTCGCCGACGCCCATGTTGACGACGATCTTGACAAGACCGCCCACCTCCATGGGGTTTGCGTGCTTGAATTCAGCGCGCAGAGCATCGCGAATTTCGGAGTTGTACTTTTCCTTCAAACGCGGGGCCATAATCAGATCTCCTTGCCCTGCTCGATGCCGCGACGGGCTCCGCCACGGGTGACGCGAACGCGAACGGTGCGCGTACGGCCGTCACGCTCAACGGTGTCCTCACGGAAGCCAACGCGAACGCGCTGCTTCGTCTCAGGATCAACCAGAGCAACCTTCGACAGCGAGATCGGAGCCTCGACGGTAATGATGCCGCCGGCCTGGCCCTGAGTCTGTCCCTGACGAACATGGCGGGTCTTCAGGTTAATGCCCTCGACGAGGACCTTCTCCTCAGCGGGGAAAACGCGGATAACGCGACCCTGCTTGCCCTTGTCGCCAGGCTTGAGGGGCTCGAGGCCCTGCTCGGCACGGCGTGCGTTGCGCTTTGCGAGTTCCTTTTCGTCCGAGGTACGTCCGCGAACGACCTCGACCAAGTCACCTTTACGAATCTTCGCTGCCATCAGATCACCTCCGGTGCGAGAGAAACGATTCGCATGAACTTCTTTTCGCGCAGCTCGCGGCCCACGGGACCGAAGATACGCGTACCGCGGGGTTCACCGTCATTCTTGAGAATAACTGCCGCGTTTTCATCGAAACGGATGTAGGAACCGTCGGGACGACGGGTCTCCTTGCGCGTACGCACGATGACCGCCTTAACGACGTCCCCCTTCTTAACATTTCCGCCGGGGATTGCATCCTTGACGGTGGCGACGATCACGTCGCCGATTCCGGCATAACGCCGACCAGATCCGCCGAGAACACGGATGGTGAGGATTTCCTTAGCACCTGTGTTGTCGGCGACCTTCAGTCGCGACTCCTGCTGGATCATTTTCTACTGACTCCTGTCGTCGAGCCGGTTCTCTGCCCCGGAGTTTCCTCCGGGGCC
>ENA-OWLX01000461-OWLX01000461.1-metagenome-genome-assembly--contig:-NODE-461-length-14717-cov-4.617924_pt1 | contig 14717 bp, 9 predicted proteins | sample MGYA00245351_ERZ651106 | MGnify/ENA primary metagenome ERZ651106 (study PRJEB26857, sample SAMEA4031768) | metagenome | biome: human; feature: oral; material: saliva | place: Philippines | collected 2014 | study... | reverse complement strand
AAGAAAAGAGAGAAAAATGGAAGTAAAATCTTTTTTTGGAGAACATCATTTAAATGTCACTCATATAAAATATTTGAAAAAAAGCAGAACAGTAGTGTTTTTTTTAGAGCTGATGCATTTTTTGACGGAATCAGAAATAGAGAAGTATGAACAAGACCTATCAGAGTTATTGCAAGGTTATGTTGTTGTTTTGTCCGTACGATATTCAAATATTATAAAAAATGAAGAATTTTGGACAAACTATCAGTCAAATGTGAAAGAGTACCTCTTTAGAAAATATCCATCATTAAATGGGATGAAAACCAATGTCACCATTGAGATAGATTCAGAGCAAAAAAAATTATATTGTTGTGTTTCTCAGACATTTTTACATAATAACTTAAAGAATAACAAGTTAGATATGGTATTGGCTGAAAAAATACAGAGAGAATTGGGAATTGTAATGGAGGTGTCATTCATTTGCAACTGTTCGGAATACGCAATTGAACATTATCAAAAGCAACAAGAAGATTATTTGGAACAATTTATTCAAACGATGGAAACAAAGATTGCGGAAGCACCGAAAGAACAAAAAACAATGGAAGCTGTTTGTATGTACGGGAAAAATTTTTCAGGAGAAGCGGTTCCGCTCAAAACGATTCGCCAGGCGGTGGAGAAGGTAATTTTGGAAGGAAAGGTATTTGCATTTGATAAAAGACAGATGAAAAATCAAAAATACTTGTACCTCTTTAATATTACCGATCAAACAGATTCCATTAGTTGCAAATTATTTTTGAAAGAAGATAACTTACAATTATCTGACGGAGATTTTGTAAAAATATTAGGGAATGTGACTTATGATACCTATGCACAGGAATTGGTTGTAATGGTTTCTTCCATGATGCCGAGCAAAGAAGAAAAGCGGTTCGATAACTGTGAGAGGAAGAGAGTAGAGTTACATGCACACACATCAATGTCATCTATGGAAGGGTTGTTGAGTGCAAAAGAATTGTTGGGAGCGGCAAAGGAATTTGGTCATAAAGCAATAGCGATTACTGATGATGCGGTGGTTCAAGCATTTCCGGATGCAATGGGAAGTGCAAAAAAAACAGGAATTAAAGTACTTTATGGAGTAGAGGGTCATCTTGTTGATGATATGTCCAATATCTTAAAGGAGTTTAATGACAAAGATTTGAATCAGGAGTTTGTGGTATTCGATATTGAAACAACAGGTTTTTCCAGCATTAATGATGCGATTATCGAAATCGGTGCTGTTAAAATAAAAAATAGAGAAATTATAGACAGGTTCAGTGAATTTGTAAATCCGAAAAGAGAAATTCCTTATCATATTACAGAATTGACTTCTATTACAAATGAAATGGTGTGCAATGAAGATACAATAGAGGAAGTTTTACCGAGGTTTATGGAATTTAGCAAAGACAGTGTCTTTGTAGCACATAACAGTGATTTTGATACTTCATTTATTAAAGAAAATTGCAAAAGACTGGATTTGCTTTATGATAGAATTGCGATAGACACGGTGGAATTGTCTCGAGCTTTGTTGACAGATTTGAAAAGACACAAGTTGAATGTGGTAGCTAAGAAATTGGGAATCTCCTTAGAAAATCACCATAGAGCGGTAGATGACGCGGAAGCAACAGCACAAATCTTTTTGAAATTTTTGACAATGATAGAGGAGTGCGGTGTTACGACATTAGCAGAAGTAAATCAAAAAATTACAAAGACAAATATTGATACCATTCGAGATAAATCAATTACCATTTTTGCTCAGAATTTAGTTGGGTTAAAGAACTTATACAAACTGATTTCCTTTTCACACATCAAGCATTTTTATCGTATCCCACGCATTTTAAAGAGTGAATTGGTTGAGCATAGAGAAGGATTGTTAATTGGTACAGGCGGAGAGAACGGAGAAATCTTTGGAGGAGTAAGAGAAGAAGTTGAACGAGGCGTTGATCCTTCCGTAGTGGACGAAAAAATAAAATTTTATGATTTTGCGGAAGTTATGCCTGTTAGCACCTATCGTAGTTTTTTCAGTGCAAGATTTGATATGAATGAGACTGATTTGAGAAGAATCAATCAGAGAATTTATGATGCTGCAACTCAAGCGGGAATTATGACAGTTGCTGTTGGAAATGTACATTATTTGAATCCGGAAGATGGAATTTATCGTCATATTTTGCGTTACGGACAAAAGAAAAAAGATGATAGAATAGATCAAGCTCTTTATTATCGGACAACACAAGAAATGTTGGATGAGTTTGAGTATCTGGGGAAAGAGGTTGCTTACGAGATTGTTGTGAAAAATACCAATGATTTCGCTGATTTGATTGAAGAGATGTTACCTGTTCCCGAGGGTACATTTCCGCCTGAGATAGAAGGTGCAAAAGAAGATCTTAGAGAGATGTGTTACGAGAAGGCAAAACGGATTTATGGGAATCCTCTACCTGAAATAGTTGAAAAGAGACTGGATAGAGAGTTGAGTTCTATCATTGGGAACGGATATGCTGTAATGTATATCATTGCTCAAAAATTAGTGACGAAATCTTTGAGAGACGGATATTTGGTAGGTTCAAGAGGATCGGTCGGTTCTTCTTTTGCTGCAACAATGAGTGATATTACAGAGGTGAACCCGTTGCCTCCACACTACATTTGTGAAAATGAAGATTGCAAGTACTCGGAATTTATGGAGAGTGGAGCATTTGGTTCAGGAGTAGATATGCCGAATAAACTGTGTCCTCGTTGTGGCAGAGAATTGAAAAAAGACGGCTTTGATATTCCTTTTGAAGTATTTTTGGGATTTGAAGGAGATAAAGAACCTGATATTGATTTGAACTTTGCCGGAGAATATCAACCGAACGCACATAAGTTTGTAGAAGATTTATTCGGAGAAGGCTATGTGTTTCGTGCCGGAACAATTGGAACAGTTGCGGAAAAAACAGCATATGGATATGTTGTCAAGTATTTGGAAGAGAATAATTTGGTTGCAAATAATGCTGAAAAGCAGCGGTTACAGTTAGGATGCACAGGAATTAAAAGAACTTCCGGACAGCATCCGGGCGGTGTCATGGTTTGTCCTAAGAACAAAGATATCTATGATTTTACACCGGTACAATATCCTGCAAATGATACAAAATGCGGAGTGATTACAACACATTTTGATTATCATTCTATCAGTGGCCGTATTTTGAAATTGGATATTCTCGGACACGATGTTCCTTCCATCATTAGACACTTAGAAGATATGACAAACGTTGTAGCAACAGAAATTCCGTTGGATGATGAAAGAGTTATGTCGATATTTACTTCTACTGATGCAATTGATTGCGATTTATCTCAGATACAATGTGAGACGGGGACATTAGGAATTCCGGAGTTTGGAACAAGATTTGTACAACACATGTTGATGGACACGAATCCTCATACATTTGCGGAATTAATACGTATTTCCGGTTTATCCCATGGAACGGATGTATGGGTTAATAATGCTCAAGATTTGGTAAGAAGTAACACCGTTACCTTAAAAGATGTTATTTCTACAAGGGACGATATTATGAATTATCTGATTCAAGAAGGTTTGCCTTCTAAAATGTCTTTTAAGATTATGGAGAATGTTCGTAAAGGAAAAGGACTTACAGAAGAACAGGAAGAATGTATGATAAGTCATCAAGTCCCGAATTGGTATATTACTTCTTGTAAAAAAATTAAGTATATGTTTCCAAAGGCACATGCGGTGGCTTATGTGATGATGTCATTTAGAATTGCATACTTTAAGGTGTATCACAAAGAAGCATTTTATGCGGCTTGTTTCAGCACAAAGGTGGATAACTTTGATGTGGATTTGATTTGTAGAGGAAAAGAAGCGGTTATGATGGCATACCAAGAATTAAAACAAAAAGAAAATAATTTAACAGCAAAAGAGATGGGATTTATTACCGTTTTGGAATTAGCATATGAGATGCATCAAAGAGGTGTGAAGATGAATCATGTAGATATCTATAAGTCGGATTCCAAAAAATTTTATGTGCTTGACAATGAAATCTTACCACCGTTGCTCAGTATTCCGGGCTTGGGACTCACGGTTGCGGAAAAAATCAAAGAAGAGGCCGGCAAGTCAGAATTTATTTCTTTAGAAGATTTTAGGATACGAACCAAGGCGAGTAAAACGGTAATTGAAACTTTGAGGAATCATGGTTGTTTACAGGGATTGCCTGAAACGAACCAACTTTCTCTTTTTTAAGAGAGTTCGATGTGATAAATACAAAACAACAAAAATATGGAGGCATTGGTATGAGTAAAGAAATTAAAAGAGAAATTTTTGAATGGATAAAAGTAATCATCATTGCAGGAGTGTTAGCATTGATTATTACACATTTTGTAAGACCTACGATAGTGAAAGGAGAGTCAATGGTTCCCACGCTATATCCAAATGATTATCTTATTATGAATCGATTAGCATATAAAAATAAACCGGTAGAATATTTGGATGTTGTGGTATTTCATTCTAAGCTTTCATTAGACGGAGAATCTTCTAAAAAGAAAAAAGATTTGGTAAAGCGCGTCATCGGATTACCCGGAGATATCATCGAAGTAAAAGACGGTATGGTTTATCGAAATGGAGAGGAACTGAATGAACCTTATATCAATGATGGAATAACTGATCGTGATATAATGGTCGTTGTACCCCAAAACCAGTATTTTGTAATGGGAGACAATCGGTTGAACAGTAGTGATAGTAGGGATGATCGAGTAGGAATGATTTCAAAAGAAAATATTATAGGGAAAGTGACATTACGATTATTTCCTTTTAGCAAAATTACAACAGACTTTTTACCGGAATAAAAGGTGATTTTATCAACCGTTCAAAATCTGTAGGATTCTTTTTATGCAGAATAGGACAGAGTTTGTTGAAAAATAGGGGAGATAGGATATGAATATTCAACGAAAAAAGAAATTAGAACAATTATGGGAAATTCGACAGTATCAAAATACAGAAAATATGCCGTTGGCAGCAAAAGTGAATAATAATTTATATCCTCTATCATATGAGGTGGAAGAAGAGGCAGAGATTACTTTTTTAGATATTACAGATAATGATGGAAGAAGAATCTATATGACATCTTTGACTTTTTTGTTTACCCGTGCAGCAAGAGAAATATTGGACGGGGCTATTGTAATTGTTAAACATTCTTTGCAAAATGGAATTTATTTTGATATAGAATATAAAGAAACATTGAAGAGTACTCATGTTCGCTTGATTGAAAAACGAATGAGACAGCTGGTAGAAGAAAATGTTTTGATTGAGAGGATTTCTTATACAAGGGAAGAGGCTATTAAGCGTTTGCAAGAGGATAAATTATCATCTAATAACAGTCAATTGTTACGGTATAAAGATTCTTGTATGACGCATATTTATCGATGTGGATGGCTTCAGGACTATTATTATGGTTATATGGTACCGTCTACAGGATATCTGAAGGTGTTCTCTTTACATTTGTATAACCATGGAATTGTTTTGTTAGGACCGTCCGAAAAAAATCCAAATAAACCTACCGGCTTTATTCCTCAACCCAAATTGTTTCAAGTATATAAAAACGCATCTGAGTGGGGAAAAATAATGGGCATCAGCAATGTTCATGAATGGAATTGTGCCATTCAAAGTGGTGAATACAGAGAGATTGTTCGAGTTACAGAAGCGGCACACGAAAAGAAAATTTGTGAAATTGCAGATATGATTTTGAACAACCGGGAAAAAGGTAGAATTATTTTGATAGCAGGTCCATCCAGTTCCGGAAAAACCAGTTTTGCACATCGTTTGGAATTACAGTTAAAAGTAAATGGACTGTCTCCGATTACTATTTCTATGGATAATTATTTTGTAGATCGAGAAGAAACACCATTAGATGAGCATGGAGAACCGGACTTTGAAACAGTGGATGCCGTTGATATTACATTATTCAATCGTCAAATGGCAGAAATTATTGCAGGTGAAGAAGTGGTTTTGCCTACTTTTGATTTTGTAACAGGAAAAAAATATTTTGATCCAACGAACAAAATACAAGTGGAAGAAAAACAGCCCATTATTTTGGAGGGAATTCACGGGTTGAATCCAAAATTGACCAACCAAATTCCGGACGGAAATAAATTTAGAATTTACGTCAGTCCATTAACGCAGATGAATTTGGACAGCCATAATAAAATTTCCACATCAGATCTTCGTTTGATTCGTAGAATGGCACGAGATACTCAAACGCGGGGAAAGACTCCGCAGGCTGTTATTGAAGCATTTGATAAACTGAAAAAAGCTGAACAAAAGTATATTTTTCCGTATCAAGAAAACGCTGATGTTATGTTTAACTCTGCACTCATCTATGAATTGTCAGTTTTGAAAAAATTTGTATATCCTATGCTGCAGAGTATTGATTGTAACAGTGAAGTATATAGTGAAACTCGTAGATTGGAAAAGTTTTTACAGTTTTTTGATGAGATGGAATTGGAAATAGATATTCCGCCGACATCTTTAGTAAGAGAGTTTATAGGTGGTTCTACACTCGTATAGGAGATATCACTGTCTCTATTCAATAATTTATAACAATGGAAAAGTAGTCTTGTATAAGATAGTTTTGGAAATTAAATTAATGGTTAAGCGGAATCTGATAGAATAAATTCAGCTTGCATTTAAGAGAACTTTTTTATAAAAAATTACAAGATTGCATTTGGTTTTCCGACAATCATGTAGAAGGTAATGAATATTGAATATACAAAAATATGAGATAGGCATCTCCTATCTCATATTTTATAGCACAATTGATTATTAATGGTTATTCATATTTTGATATATACGAAATAGTTGCTTTATTTCTTGTATCAATCACAATAGTCTTGTTGTTTGAAACAAGGATGTTTCACTGTGCAAGGATATTTTTCAAAGAATGAATCAACTTTTGGTTGTCTTCCGGTAGTAAAGTGCATATACGGAAAAATTTCTTATCCAATGTTTCGAAACTTGCACAGTTTCGAATTGCTAAAGCATCAGGAATAAGTTTGTCGTAAAGGTAATCAGCATCGAACTTGTCTGAAATAATTTCGCAGAGAATGAAGTTACCGTAGGAAGGATATACTTTCAGTTGTTCAAATGAAGACAGTTCGGTTATCAAATAGTTACGCTCTGTGCATATCTTTTGGTAAGTTTCTGCAATATAATCCGTATCCGTAAACATTTTTTCGCCCATCATAGTGGCAATGATATTGATATTCCATAGGTCAGTATGTGATTTGAAAAAATCCAATACTTTTTCATCTGAGCAAAGTCCATATCCAAGACGAATCCCGGGAGTGGAAAAGAATTTACTGGTTCCTCGTACGACAAATAGTTTTTTGTACTTTGTTGTTAAAGGTGCAGAGGAGTATTTATTTTTATCGGTAAATTCAATATAAGTTTCGTCAATCATCACATAACAAGATGTATGTTCCATAAGATAGGAAATATCATCTTGTGAAAAGATACTTCCTGTGGGATTGTTTGGATTACATAAAATAAGAATATCTGCTTGTTTTTCATTAGTTTTTTTTATAAGGTCTGAGGTATCTCCTTGAAAACAATTCTCTTTTTTTAAGGAGTATGAGAAGATGGCGTTTCCTTCAATTTTGTTTAATTCAGATTTGTATTCTGAGTAAGCAGGAATCATAACCATCGAATGTTTCGGATTTACAAATTGAATGAATTTGGAAATAAGTCCTGTTGCACCCTCTCCCAGGATAATATGAGCTGTGTCAGCTTTCGAGTAAGAAGAAATTGCCTGTTTGAGTTTAATATATTCCGAATCCGGATAAATAGATACGTTTTCAAGGTGTTCTTTGACATAGTCCAATGCTTTTTTACTTGCTCCGAACGGGTTGATGTTGGAACTGAAATCACGAATATCTTTTACGTTGAAATGGTATTTTTCAGCTAATTCAAAGAGATTGGCTCCATGTTTATTTTTTTTCATATTTATAGCCTCCTAAGTGACGGTTAGAGTATTTTGTTCGATGTGCTATCTTTAGTAAAATATGCTTCTAAGAAGAGCTCTATATCTAAGTAGTATTGATCCGTTTTTTTCCAGAAGATGCATGGGATTCCGACGAAGTGTCCATCTCTTGCAGGTTTTAATGCGTCTTGTTCATCTCGAATTGTCAAAAAAATTTTTAAGTTTTCCATAGATTCCAAAATTTCTACAAAGGAAAACGGGATATTATTTGTATTTAAAAAGTCAATCGTCGGTGGACAATCCGGACATTTCATACTTCCGTACAATATGACTGTGTTCATAGTAAGCTCCTATTCGTTTTATATTTTAGTGAAGTGAGTTAAGATATTCCTCACGGTATTATTTGCTACATAACACATACATTTTATTTCAAATTACAGTTAATGTAAAGAATTTAGCAGATAAATGATTCAATATAGTAAAAAACTTAAGAAAGGTTCATCTGATTTATAAATTGAAAACAAGTGATATTTCATGTAAAATAAGAAAATAAAGGTTGATTTTTATAGATGTGTTGAAATAGAAAAGAGGTACATGATGAAAATAGGATTTATTGGATTTGGAAATATGGCAAAAGCAATGCTTTCCGGAATGATTTCGAATGGAGTTTGTCATAAAGAAAATGTGATGATTTCTGGTTTACACAAAGAAACATTAGAGATTGCAAAGAATGAGTTTGGAGTATCTGTAACATTCCAAAATAAAGAAGTTGTGGAACACTCGGATGTGATATTTTTGGCAGTGAAACCTCAGTATTACGGAGAAGTGATTTCAGAAATACAATCTTATATAAATGGAAATCAAATTTTTATTTCTTTGGCGCCCGGAAAAACGATAGCATGGTTGGAAGAATTGTTTGAGAAGGATGTAAAATTAATCCGAACGATGCCAAACACTCCTGCTCTGGTTGGAGAAGGAATGACCGGAGTTTGTAAGAACGATTATTTACAGGATAAAGATTTTCAAAAAGTCCTTCCTCTTTTTAAGAGTTTTGGAAAAGTTGAAATAGTACCTGAAGCTTTGATGGATGTAGTTGTCGGAATCAGCGGAAGTGCACCGGCATATGTATTTATGATGATTGAAGCCATGGCGGATGCCGCTGTTATGGCAGGAATGAAGAGAGATGTTTCTTATCGTTTTGCGTCACAGGCTGTTTTGGGAAGTGCCAAGATGGTATTGGATACCAAAACACACCCCGGAGAGTTGAAAGATATGGTTTGTTCACCAGGAGGAACAACTATTAAAGCAGTTGCCAGCTTGGAAAAAAATGGTTTTAGAAATGCTTTGATTGAAGGAGTTACATCTTGTATCAAGAAATCTAAAGAGATGTAAATCGGGGTATTTTTTGATTAAATTCAATTAGAGAGTTCTGTGATATATTATTTGTATATACAAAGATACTTTGTTCTGATGATAGAGTTTGAGGAGAAGAAAATGATAGAAGAGTTAATCAAAAAGAATCGTGCTTATCGCAAGTATTATCAAAACAAAAAAGTTTCCAGTTCGGATTTGTTACGATTAATTGATATTGCCAGGATTTCATCCTGTGGAAATAATATGCAGGCACTGAAATATATCGTATGTAACACAAAAGAGAAGAATGATGTTCTGTTTAAAAATCTTAGATGGGCAGCGGCATTATCGGATTGGGATGGTCCGATTGAGGGGGAAAGACCTTCAGCATACATTGTGATAGCGTTAGATACAAAGATTCGTAACGATGCAATGTGGGATCATGGAATTGCTGCAACCAATATTTTGCTGCTGGCTACAGAATTAGGATATGGCGGTTGTATGTTTGCCTCATTTGATAAAAAGAAATTACAAGAAGCCTTTCATTTGGAAGATCATATCGTTCCCTTGATGGTGATTTCATTGGGAGTTCCATTAGAAAAAGTGCAGTTAGAAGATATGAAAGATGGGAAGTTTCAGTATTATCGTGGAAAAGATGGAACACACCATGTACCAAAGAGAAGATTGGAAGAAGTCTTGATAGGGAGATACTTAGAATAGAATATTTTATGCAGAGATTTTATCTAAAAGATGTTCAAAATGAAAAAATGTGATAAAATGAAACAAATAGGCACTTTTGGAGGTTTTTGAGATGAATAAAGTTACAGTGAAAATTGCAAATCAAGAATATACTGTTGTTGGAGAGGAATCAAAGGAATATCTTTTGAAGATTGCATCGAGGGTAGATGATGAGATGGAAGATTTGCTGTTGAAGAATCCGAAATTTAATTACAGTGCTTGTGCTGTGTTGACTGCAATCAATATTACAGATGAACTGTGCAAACAAAAAGAAGAATTGGAGCAGTTAAAAGAAAAATGTAATTCGTTGGAAGAATATAAAAGTAAGTTGGAAAGCTTGTTGGACCAAAAGGAGAATTGCATACAGGATTTAAATGTTCAGTTGGGAGAATTGCAGGAAGATAACAGTCATGTAAAAGAAATAAAATATGAGTTTGAAAATGAAATGAGAGAGAAAGAATCACAATTAACTGAAGCGATTGAATTATCTAACCAATTTCAGACCAGAATGTTTCAATTGCAGGTTGAAATTGAGGAGTTAAAGAAAAAAACAAAATGATAGATACGAATAAAAAAGGTCAATGGCACTACCATAGTCCTTTTTTTATCATATAGGGGAGTAAAATGAAAAAAAATATAGAAATTTTGGCGCCGGCAGGTACTATGGAATCATTGTATGCTGCTGTATCAAACGGAGCTAATGCAATTTATTTAGGTGGAAAAACTTTTGGAGCAAGAGCCTATGCCGGTAATTTTGATGAACAGGAATTGAAACAGGCAATTGCTTATGCCCATGAGCGAAATGTGAAGATTTATGTAACAACAAATATTTTGGTAATGGATTCAGAAGTGACAGATTTCTTAGAATATGTGTCTTTTCTGTATCAAAATGATGTAGACGCATTGATTATTCAAGATATAGGAATGGTTCATTTATTGAGAAATATTTTTCCGAATATGCCGTTGCACAGCTCGACTCAAATGACGGTCATCAATTCCTTAGATACGCTATATGTAAAAAAATTAGGAATTGAAAGAGTGGTATATGCCAGAGAAAATTCTGTGGAAGAATTAAAAGAAATTCAACAAAAAACAGGAATGGAATCAGAAACTTTTGTGCATGGAGCACTCTGTATTTGTTATAGCGGTAATTGTTTGTTCAGTACAATGATGACAAATCGTTCCGGCAACAGAGGTTCATGTAGCCAAAATTGTCGTATGAAATATCGTTTGGAAAAAAATGGTACTTGTGTGGATTCAGGATATTTGTTAAGTGCAAAAGATTTAAGTACCTTGACACAGGTAGAACAGTTGATTGAATCAGGAATTGATTCTTGGAAAATTGAAGGAAGAATGAAACGTCCGGAATATGTTGCCACTGTAGTGAAACACTATTCTGATATGAAAGAACATGCGAATCAAATTCCTTTAATCGAAAGGTATCAAAGAGAGGATGAGATTCGTCATATTTTTCAAAGGGAATATACAACAGGCTTTTTGTTGAATGATGAAAATAAAAATATTGTCAATCCTTTGATTCCTAAAAACAAAGGGATTTTGATAGGAAAAGTATTGAGGAACGACAGAGAACGAAAAAGATTAAAGATTTTGTTAGAAAAAGATATAGAAGTGGGAGATGGTCTTTCTACCGGAGAAAAAGTAGGAAGAATCTTAGTAGGAAACAATATAGTAAATTCTGCGCAAAGCGGACAAGAGATTGAGTTGGATTATGTGGGGAATTTGAAAACAGGAGATGAAGTTTACAAGACATATTCCAAAAAGATTATGGAAGGTGCAAAATCATCTTATCAAAAAGAAGCATTTTCTTTTCCGGTTACCATGTTACTAGAATTAAAGGTTGGGAAACAACCGGTTTTAAATATAGAAGATGGAGAATATCACAGGGTATCTTACATGGACGATATGGTTGTAGCAGAGGCAAAGAATAAAGCTGTAGATGAGGAATTTGCATATACACAACTTTCAAAGCTTGGTGATACTCCATATAAATTAGAAAAAAAGAATTTCTCTCTAAAAATATCGGGAAATGTATTTGTTAGCAAATCGGATTTGAATCGTTTTAGAAGAGAGGCTATTCATTTGTTGTCAATCGAAAGACAAAATAGGCACCATCGTACTCCGTTTGATTGGAAGGAATGTTATCGTATTGCGAAACAACAATTTGATAATGTGAATTCCGGAGAAGCAACAGAAAACAGAAGCTACTATCTTTCTTGTAAGTGTCGAACGAAAGAACAATTGGAGACAGCAAAAAAAGAAAATATATCAAGAATATATGTTGAAACCGTAGAATTGTACGATTATGCAAAATCTTGTTTTAATGAGGAGCAAATTTATTATTCTATTCCGGATGTAGTGACTGAGAAAAACTTAAACTACGTGGAGAATTTAATAAGTCATACCGGAAAAAGATTTCTTACAAATTCTTTAGGAATAATTGAGAAATATCGGGAATATGACATAATTGGAGATTATCTATTGAATTTATCAAACAAATATTCGTTAAATTGTTTGAATGCAAAGCAAGTTACACCATCTTTAGAATGGATTTTTTCTCATCAGATGGAAGACATTTTGTCTTTTTCAAAAAAAGATAAGGTGGAAATTCCTATCTATTTGACTCCGATGGTGATGATTATGGAATATGATGTTACAAAAACAAACGATATATACAGTATCAATGATCAATACGAATTAGTATCTCAAAAAGGAGAGAGATTTCCCATTTGGAAAGATGAATTAGGAAAAACAAGAATATTTTTAAATGAACCGAAAGAATTGAAACAAGATATCAAACGGTTTTATGATAGTGGATTTAGACATTTTAGAATAGAGTTTTTGAATGAAGGAGAAGATCAAGTTAGGAATATCATTCGGTCTTATAAAAATTATTTAGAGGGATAGTGGCTATGATAGAAGAAAGAACACTTCGTGTGTTGGAATATTATGAAATTATAAAACAATTGAAAGAACAAGCCGTTTCTACATTGGGGAAAGAGAGAGTAGAGGCAATTGAAATTTCCAGTGATGTAGAAAAGGTACAGGTGTGGCAAAAAGAGACAACAGAGGCACAAGGAATATTATTGCAAAGCAGCAAAGTGCCAATCGGAGCTTTTTATCCGATGAGTGAGGCATTGAAGAGGGCAGAGTTAGGCGCTTCAATGGATATGGGGCAATTGTTACATTTGGCAAGCAGTCTTCGTGCTGCAAGAAAATTGAAGGCATTTTTGGACAATAAAGAGGAGAGTCTTCTCTTAAAACAATACACCATTCAGTTGACAGAAGATAGAGAGTTGGAAGAAGAGATTTTTTCTTCAATCATTTCAGAAGAAGAAATGTCGGATTCTGCCAGCGGTACATTGAGACAAATTAGAAGAAGTATGAGTTCTATGAAAGAATCCATACGTAAAAAATTGGACTCTATTGTTACTTCATCTGGACAATATTTGCAGGATGGCATTGTTACAATGAGACAGGATCGGTTTGTCGTTCCGGTCAAATTAGAGAATAAACACAAGGTTCCCGGAATTGTGCACGATACCTCTGCTTCAGGAGCAACTTTGTTTGTTGAACCGATGGTGATTGTTGAAATGAACAACAAACTACAGACTTTAAAGAATGAAGAACATCAGGAAATTCAAAGAATCTTAAAAGAATTCAGTGATAGAGCAGCATTGATTGCCGATGAAATCAGAGTAAATGAAACAAATTTAACAGAGTTGGACTTTATTTTTGCAAAAGGAAAACTTTCCATTAGTATGAAAGCAGAGGCGGTAGAGTACAATTCTGTGATGGAGATTCGATTAAAACAGGCGAGACATCCGTTAATCGATTTCAAAAAAGTAGTACCGTCCGATTTTTTGATAGGGAAAAGATATAAAACTTTGATGATTACCGGACCTAATACAGGTGGAAAAACAGTTACATTAAAAACAATGGGATTATTTGCTTTGATGTACCAAAGCGGATTGCATCTTCCTTGTGATTACGGAAGCAGTATGTGTATCTTTGAAAACATCTTTGCAGACATTGGTGATGAGCAAAGTATAGAACAGAGTTTATCTACTTTTTCTTCTCATATGACTCACATTGTAAGTATTTTGAATTCAGCAACCAAAAATTGCTTGGTGTTATTTGATGAATTGGGCGCAGGAACTGATCCGATTGAAGGCGCGGCATTGGCGATTTCCATTTTGGAAGAAATCAAAAGCCGTGATTGTATTTGTATTGCTACGACACATTATAGCGAGTTGAAGCATTATGCACTGACGGAAGACGGAGTAGAAAATGCCTCAATGGAATTTAATATAGATACCTTATCTCCTACTTATAGATTGATGATAGGGCTTCCCGGAAAGTCGAATGCATTTGAGATTTCACAACGATTAGGTTTGCAACAGCATGTGATTGAAATGGCAAAAAGTCGGATTCATACAGATAAACTTGCAATGGAAGATATGCTGAAAGAAATTGAAGAAGAAAAGAAAAAAATAGATAAACTTAGAACTAAGATATCAGGACTTACAGATGTAGAAGCTACAAAGACAATAATATCATTACTTAAAAAGACAAAAACAAATGAAGAATTAATAGAAAAATTATAGTACGAAATATTATATGAGATCGGAAGAGCGT
>ENA-OWLX01000454-OWLX01000454.1-metagenome-genome-assembly--contig:-NODE-454-length-14836-cov-7.806508_pt1 | contig 14836 bp, 18 predicted proteins | sample MGYA00245351_ERZ651106 | MGnify/ENA primary metagenome ERZ651106 (study PRJEB26857, sample SAMEA4031768) | metagenome | biome: human; feature: oral; material: saliva | place: Philippines | collected 2014... | reverse complement strand
GCACACCTGACTGCCGCCCTGTGTCGAGCCTATGGCCTTGGCCGTCCGCAGTGGCGCGTCAACGTGTTCCCCCACTCGGACTTCTACTCGACGGCCTGCCCCGCGTCTCTGCGTGATACATATGCTGGCGTGTACATGGAGAAGGCTCAGGCGTATTACGACAACCTTGACGCTGAGATTACTCAGTCTGAGGGCTGGGTGTCTCAGAATGGCGGCTGGTGGTACCGCACCTCGGACGGTGGCTACGAGACCGGCTGGTTCCCTGTGAACGACAAGTGGTACTATGCGAACGAAAAGGGCTGGTTGCAGGCTGGCTGGCAGCATATTGATGGCCACTGGTACTTCCTCCACGATGTGCATGATTCGCGCTACGGTGAGATGGAGACTGGCTGGCTGAAGGTTGGTGACAACTGGTTCCTCTTGAACGACAAGGGGCAGATGGAGACTGGCTGGCAGCTCGTCAAGGGCAAGTGGTACTTTCTTGAAGCTAACGGACAGATGCGCACCGGGTGGCTGTCGTACAACGGCAACGACTACTTCCTCACCAAGGACGGCTCTATGGCTGTCGGCCTTGCTCAGACGCGCCTTGATGGTGCGTGCTCGATCTTCGATGAGAACGGCAAACTGATCGTCGGCAAGATGGTTGTCGAACAGGACGCTGACGGCATTGTTCGCCTGGTAGAATCGAAGTAACTTCTACAAGGAGGAATTTTCATGGCTAATGAAGTCTTGACCACTGACCGTACTAAGTGGTATCTGCTGACCCCGGAGCGTCGCAAGGCACTGTACGCAGTGTTTGCGGCCCTTGGTGCTGTTGGTGTTGCTTACGGTGGCTGGACTGCTGAGAACTGGGAGCAGTGGTCTCAGGTGATTCAGCAGGTCTTGTCTGTGATTGGTCTGCTTGTCGCAACTGTTCACACTGGTGGTGTCTATACGGCACCTTCTTATGGCGTTCCTGACGCTGAGTGACATTCAGCTAGAACACCCCCTACTTGTGTGGTAGGGGGTGTTCGCTATAATAAGTGACATGAAGAAGTTATTGAGTACTATGACTGAGCCTCGCTCGGTAACTGCGGTGATGGTGGTTATTTATACCGCTATCTCGGTTACGGGCCTTGGGTTCCTAACAGATCAAGATAAGTTGCCGTGGATTGTTATTCTCTCTGGGCTGCTGATGGTTGTGTCTGGTGTTTTGGGTGCGCCGTCTGCTTGGCTTGGTTCTTGGTGGTTGGAAGGCCCTGCTGCGCTTATTGCGGTTGTTGGAATCATGCTTGTCGCTATTAACGAGTTGGTGTTGACTACTACGGCACATCTTCGCTGGCCCCTCCATGTTATTATTTTGTCAGTAATCATTGGTTTGTTCTTTTTTGCACGTGCTCTGCGTGTGTGGCCGTACTCGTATAGGCCCGGAGTTCTGCCGAAGAGCAAGCTGCAAGAAGCTGAAGAACGGTACAATAAGGCAAGGGAAGAATACTTGTCAACCGTTAGTGAGTAACAGGGGGATACGTGAATACTGCGTTTGTGGGGCTGGTATGCTCTGCTGTCACCCTTGTTATCAAGGCTATTGTTGATCTGTGCATCGACAGGTATAAGAAGGCTCAAGAGATTCAAGAAGCTAGGGATGATCTTGAGGCTGATTTGCGTACTCAAGCGTTCCTGTGGAAGGAACACGCTTACGCGGTGCGTGTTGCGGCTTTGCAGGCCGGTGTGAAGATTGAAGAGTTGCCTTCAGTTCCAAAGGAGGACTAATGCTACTTGCTTGGTTTCTGGTTGGTCTCGCTGCTGGTTTGATTGCCGGTGTTGCTTGTACTTATGTGTATTTGGACCATAAGTTCCAGAAGGCTGTGGAAGGAGTAATCAATGAGTTCAGTGAACGACTCGCGCAATTTGCTGACGAGTGATGACCCGGAGCTGAAAGGCAAGCGGGACATGGCGCTGTCGCTACTGAAGCGCGGTGCCGACAGGAACAAGATCATCCAGGCGACAGGCTTCACATCTGAAGAACTGTTCGTTATCGAGCAGTCGTACTACGACTCTCGTCAAGAGCTGTCGCCTCGTAATATGCGCATCAAGCAGCTTGATCGCCTTGATGCGCTTGTTGACATGGCCTATAGCCAGATCGAAATGTTCGGCCTTGCTGACGAGAAGGGTAACTGGGGCCAGAATCTTCAGGCTGTTCTTGCTGTTCTTCGTGAGATTTCCGAGGTTGCTAACCTCAAGCGCCAGGAGGTCGTACACGAGATTCGTGTGATCGAAGAGAAGCAAGTAAACGTTATGATGTCGTTCACTAATCAGGTGTTGGAAGAGTATACAGCTCTTATGTACCCGCACCTGTCGGCTAAGGCACGCAAGGCTTTGGAGGTTAATAAGGCTGACTGGTTTGCTCAGGCCGTGAATAAGCCTGCTGCGTTGCTTGAGGCTACTGTCGAGATGGGGGACTGATGCTGCCATTCGGGGCTGTCGCTAAGAAGTTCTCTGACGCTCAGCGTCTTGAAGTGTGGCGTAACAATCCTGCTAAGTGGGCTGAAGATCACGGCCTGTTCATGTGGTCTAAGCAGCGTGAAGTTTCACAGTCTGTTGTTGAACATCAGAAAACCCTTGTAGTTACGGGCAATGGTGTTGGGAAAGCCAACCGAGTGGTAGAAATTGTACCTACCCCTACAGGCTGGACGACAATCGGTGAACTTCGTGTTGGTGACTATGTTCTTGACGAGCATGGTAAGCCTACGAAGGTTGTTGCTAAGTCACCTGTTTGGAACATTCCACTGGTTAAGGTGGTGTTCAATGATGGCGCTGAGGTTATTTGCCCAGAGGCCCATGAATGGGTGACGCTGGACTTCAAGGAGGCTGGACGGGCACGGAGACGTATTGAAGGTGACTGGCGTAACGGCTGGTCTTATGGTCGTACCCGTGAGACGCGAGAGATTATGTCCTCTCTGCGACACGGCAAGCAAAATCAGGCTAACCACTATGTTCCGATTAACGCGCCCATTGTCGGACAAGAAGCTAATCTGCTGATTGACCCTTATGTGCTTGGTGTGTGGCTTGGTGATGGGCACTCAAATAGCCCTGAGATTACAATTGGTGCCCGAAAGCAGCACATTAAGGATGTGTTCGCTTCTAAGGGCATCCGTCTGTACGAGCGTTACTATCACTCGGATAGTGCTGAGCATCTTGCCTTCACACACCAGGGATACGCGGGCAAGCTGCGTGAGTTGGGCGTGCTGAACAACAAGCACATTCCGCAGGTGTATCTACGTGCGTCCATCGAGCAGAGGATTGATCTTCTGCGTGGCCTCATGGACACAGACGGCTTCAACGCCGGTACAAAGGCGACAACTTGTGTCGGTGTTGACCTTATGAACGAGCAGTTGGCACTTGGTGTTGTCGAGCTGGTTCGTTCCCTTGGTGTGCGCTGTTCTGTGTCGAAGGAACGGACGTACCTGAATGGTGAAGATGCTGGTCCTCGCTGGCGTATGGTGTTTAACCCTACGTTCGACCCATTCACGCCCGGCTCGGTTAAGAGCTTGGAGCGGCCAGACCAGGACGTGCAGGCTTCACGCAAGACTGTTCGTACCATTGTCGATGTCATGCCAGTGCCGACAGAGCCAACCCAGTGTATTGAGGTGGACTCTGAGAGTCATATGTATCTCGTGGGCGAGCACATGGTGCCAACCCACAATAGCCGACTCTCAGCTACACTTGTTAACTGGTGGGTAGACACACATCCTGTCGATGACACGACAGTCGTCACGACGGCGACTAACTGGAAACAGGTCCGTAACGTTCTGTGGAAAGAGATTCCTCGTGTCAAGGCCGATGCTGGCATTGGTGGCAAGGTTAACGCCGACGCAACATGGAAGATGGGAGACCGACAAGACCCTATCGCCTTCGGTATGAAGCCAGACGATAAGGACGAGTCGGGTTTTCAAGGTGTCCACGACCAGTACGTCCTAGTGATTATGGACGAGGCTGGTGGTATCTCTAAGGAAATCTTCACCGCTGCGGACGCAATCACGACCAACAAGTACGCACGCATCCTGGCTATCGCTAACCCTAACGACCCGTCGTGCTATATGGCCGAGGTCTACAAGCGTGAGATGCGCCTGAAGCCTGAAGAGCGTTCCTGGAACATCATCCAGTTCGGTGCATATGACACACCTAATTTCACGGGTGAAGTCGTACCTGTCGAGGTTGCGACACGGCTTGTGCAGGTTGACTGGGTTGAGGCACGTAAGAAGGAATGGGGCGAGGATGACCCCCGTTTCGTCGCACGTGTCCTCGGTGAGTTCCCGGACGTGTCTGACGATGGTCTGTTCAACATGGGCCGCGTCATGCAGTCAATGGAAGCCTACGACACCTCGGAGCCGGATGAGGGTATGCCGATTGTTCTCGGTGTTGACGTTGCTCGTTACGGTTCCGACAGCTCAGTGATCGTATCTAACCAGGGCGGCTACATCCGTATTCATGGGCGTTACCAAGGCTTGAATGGGCCTGAGCTTGCCCGTAAGGTTGGTGAGCTGGCAGTCGAACTCGGGGCTATCGAGATTCGTATTGACGCTATCGGTGTCGGCGCGTCTGTGCTGGATAGCATCTACAATTTCGTGCCTGCTGACATTTCTGTCATTGGTATTCACGGTAACGCGAAGTCCGGTGATAGCACTAAGTGGTACAACTATCGAGCTGCTATGTACGATCAGTTCGCTAAGGCTGTCGCTGATGGTCGTGTATTCCTGCCAGATGACGATGAGCTGCATAACGAGATCGCGTCAATCAAGTATGAGTACCGTGGTAGTGCCATGCTGATTGAATCGAAGGAGAACATGCGTAAGCGTGGCATTAAGTCGCCTGACGTTCTTGATGCTGTCATTTATGCGTATCAGAACATTGATGCGATTATGGCTGGGGACTCTGAAGGGCAGTACTTTTCGCCGGATGCCCTGTTGGATACTGACGAGCTGTTTGACTTTGAGTTTGAGGACGCATTATCTGTATTTCTAGCATGATAGGCTTGTTGTATGAAGTATGAACAGAGGTTTCAAGAGGCTCTAGGGGTGTTCTCTCAGTCCCTTGCGCGTATTCGGCAGGAAGATATTGGCTGGTTGCCTTTGTCTGCTGTCGAGGGCGCTGATTCGCTGATTACTCTTGATGTGATTCGTGATCACTCTGCACGTGCGCGCCGCTTGGCTACCCTTAACCCTATTGTAAAGCGTGGCCTTGTTGTGCGTAATGCATACATGTGGGGCGACCCAGTTGTTTATAAGGGTATGTCTGGCCCTTCCCGTAAGGTGATTGACGAGAACTCTAAGGCGTGTTTTAGTGTTCAGGCGCGCGTCCGTGATGAGCAGTCGTTCAACACGGATGGTTGTGTCATTTACCTTGTTGATAAGGCGACAAAGACTGTCTCTCCTGTCCCGTTGATGCGCCTTGCAGGCGTGGCGACTGATGATGCGACTGGGGATGTCGTTGCTCTGCTCATTAACCCTGTCGAGAATGGTCAACCCCAGTGGTATATGCTGTGGGACCGTGCGGCTGTGAAGATCAACTCGACCAACTACAAGGTGAATCGTCGTCTCACTGCTGTTTATGCGACGGTGAATAGGCTTGCCGCTGAGCACTACGGCAAGCCTGATCTGATGAGCGCAATGTCTTATGCCCAGAGGTACAAGGAGCATCTGGAAATTGCGCACCTCATGGAGAAGTCGCTGGCAAAGCTGGCCTTTAAGGCGACGAGCGTCAACGCTAAGCAGCAACAGGCTGTCATGGCTCGTATGCCGGGGCCTGGTATCGGTGGTACAGCTTCGATTGGTGCAGGGCAGGATATTCAGGCGATTAACAAGGCCGGTGCGGGTGTCGATTTCTCGGCGGGTACGCCTCTTGCGGCTATGGTGTCGGCTGCTCTTGACATCCCCTTGTCGGTGTTGCTGACTGATGGTTCTGCGGGTGGGCGACAGGGCGCTGAGGCTGCTCTTGAAGATCCGACGTTTAAGGCGCTGGAATTGCGTCGTCAGTTGCATATCGACATGCTGAATGAGATTGCGCTGGCATTGGGCATTAAGGTGCAGATCGAGTACGGTTCGATCAATAATGATCAAACGCACCGTCGTATTCAGTCTTTGACGCTGGCGTTCCAGAATGGTGCGTTGCATCAGATTGAGATGCGTTCGGGTGTGTTGCAGCTCTTGAAGATTGCTGGTTCTTTGCCGTTGGAAGATTTGCCTGCCCTACCCGATGAGGGTGAGAATAAGGACGAGGGCGAGGAAGACACGACAAAGAGTGATGACGCTGAAGACGGGCGCGCAACGGGTGTTGGGCCAATGTCTGATGGAACGAACGACAATCGAGATAATGGAGGGACCGATGCATAAGCTGCATGAGTCCACTGCGGCTGTCGGTACTGAGTCTCTTGGTGAGGGGAAGTACTGTATTCGCATTATCGTGCCGGGCCAGGGTTCTAGTGGTATTTACACTGCTGAGAACTTGGCTGAGTCTGCTCACCTGTTTAAGGCTGGCACGGAAATGTTTATCGACCACCCAACTGAGACTGAAGAATGGGAGCGCCCTGAGCGTTCTATTCGTGACTATGCTGGCGTGTTTTTGGAAGACGCGACGGTTGGTGAGGATGGGGCACTCTACACTGTGTGTAAGGTGTTTTCTGGGGTGAATGACCTAATCAAGGATAAGTGGGAGCATATTGGTGTTTCCATCAATGCTTGGTGCAACGAGCCAATTGCGGAAACAGGTGTTGTTCCTGTTTTTGCTGGCGTTCGCTCGGTTGACTTTGTTACCGCGCCTGGTGCGGGCGGTGGCATTGTTGATCTGCTAGAATCAAATAGGAACAACAATTCTATTAAGGAGGGAACTGTGGACGAAAAGCTGCTTGAGTCCAAGTTCGATGAGCTGAAGGGTGAGATCGCTTCTCTCGTTGAAGCTATCGGCTCTAAGCTGGAATCTGCTGTGGCCGCAATTCAGGAGGCCAAGGTGGAGGAACCGGCTGAGAAGGTCGAAGAGGCATCTGTCGATGTTGATTCTGTCCTTGAGGCCGGTAAGAAGATTGCCGAGTCGGGTCTGCCCGAGGTGGCTGTCGCCCGTGTTCGTGAGGCTGTGAAGAATGGTGCGGATGTTGAGTCTGCTCTTGAGGCTGAGCGTGACTACCTTAAGGAGGCTGCGGCCTCTACTGCTACCCCTGTTGTCGAAAAGAACGACAACTCCTACGAAAAGATTGGTTGGTGACCATCATGGCGGTTCAGTCTATCAGGGTTCCTGTCGTCAACGACAACCAGATTTTCGAGTACTCGGAGACTCTCTCCCTTCCTGTTGATGCCCAGCAGGCCCACCTTAACCCAGGCGACGTTGTTGTCATTAACAAGGATAACGGCATTGCTGGTATCCTTCAGTCGAAGGTTCGCCCGGCGGCTTCTGTCGGTGCTCCGGCCCCAGCACCTCTTGCTGACGTTCTCACGGCTCCTACCTACGGGTTGAACGAGCCGGGCTACGCCTCTGTGCGTGTCGCCGGTGGTGTGTTCGAGCTTGTCGGTAAGTCTGTTGCCGCTGCTAAGGCGGGTACGCCTGTGTATGCGAAGGCCGCGACGGGTGGTTCTACTAAGCCTGAGATTACGACCATTAAGGCTGGTGCTGATGTTGTTATCGGTTGGCTGAAGGAGCCGCTTGCTGCTTCTTCTGCCGACCAGAAGATGCAGGTTGTTCTTGCACCTGCGAAGAACGCCTGATAGGAGGCAACTAAAGTGCGTTTCAAGAATCAGAAAGAGTTTAACGTCCAGTTGGGTGAGGCCCTTGCAGGTGACCGTCTCGCGCAGGCGCGCCTGAAGGAGGCTGTTACTTCTGATCAGCTGGCTCCTATGTTCGTGAAGGCCGCGAACGTTCGTTTCCAGGAGTATTTCGATGCTCATGAGACGATTTGGGACAAGATTGCGACGAAGGAGCTGTTGACGGACTTCCGTCCTGCTTCGCTTCTGTCGCTGAAGCCTGATACTACTACGGCTCCTATCGACAATGGCGGCTACAAGCACCCTGTGGGCACGCTGCCTCATGTGCCGGAGCTGACTCCTTACCCGACCATGTCCTACAGTGCCGATGGTGCGTTTATCACGACTGCCAAGCACGGCGCGCGCATTCAGTTCAGCTTCGAGTCGTTTATTAATGACGAGTGGAACGTAATTAGCCGTTTCCCGAAGGATGCTGCCGCTCTTGCTGCACGTACTGAGGACTTGCTGGTCCTCCTTCAGCTCTTCGATCCCGCTAAGAAGACGCTGCGTGCTGACGTGTTTAACAGCAGCAACAAGACTGAGTTTAATGTTGCTGAGCTACCCGAAGAAATCAAAGTTGCTGCTGCTGGAACGCTCGTTAATAACGCACCCCTGTCGTTTGATGCTCTTGTTGGAGCACGATTCCAGGCGCTTGCGACTATCCGTGATGGTCATTCGACCTATGTTCCCGAGGGTTTCGTGCTGGTTACCAGCTCTGCTCTTGCTGAGGTTGCTAAGGGCTACACTCAGATTAACGAGATTCGTGTTCAGAACGGCAAGCGCACTGAGATCAAGGGCAACCCTCTGAAGGACTTGGAGGTCGTTACTTCTGATCTGATTTCCGTTGTTGGTGGCGAGAAGGCGTGGGTTCTTCTTCCGAAGGGTGGTCGTGCTAACGGCAAAACCGTTCTTGCGAAGACGGGTATGCTGGGTCGTGAGGCTCCTGAACTTCGTATCCACAACAAGACTGGTCAGATGATCGGCGGTGGCGACGTTAACCCCTATGAGGGTAGCTTCGACAATGACGATGCCGAGATTCGTATCCGCCAGATCGCTGGTGCGGGTCTGGTTCGATACGACGGTATCATTGGTTCGACTGGTATCCCGAACCATTTGTGATCGTAGCTGAGTAGCAAGCCCCTGTGGCCCTTTGGTCACGGGGGCTTGCTATACTGGTTTCATGGCTGATATTGATTTTTCTTCCCCTGTGGGGCGGGTGCGTGTTCTTATCCCTGATTTGCGTAAGTTGGAGGACTTGCGTGATTTGAGGAACGAGCCGCGCTATCTTTTCGCGGATGAAGAGATTGAGGCACTTCTCGCTATTAATGGTGGGAATGTGAAGCTGGCTGCTGCCGATGCGTGTGATGCTATCGGTACGGATAAGGCTTTGCAGTTGCTTGTCTTGAAAACGGACGACAAGCAGACGGACGGTGCTAAGTTGTTGTCGGCGTTTGTTGGTCGTGCTCGGCAGTTGCGCGCGCAGGCGAAGGAAGACGAGGTAAGCAATCTCTGTTTCGATGTTGTGCAGCCGACGTTCGAGCCGGTTGACTGGGCGGTGAACTTCTGATGGGCTTGTCGATTGACCCGAATATCCATCCTTTGTTCATGTACGCTGCGTATTATCCATTGCAGTTGTTGGCTAATACGAAGGTGAGCATTTACGAGACTACGGATACGGTGTCATATGACTGGACAGCTGAGGATGGTTTGTCAGCGAAGGATAACCATCCTGTGTGGCAGGGCTGGGCTAATGTGACCCCGAATGTTGACTGGCGTGCTCGTAATCGTGAGTGGGCGGGCGAAGTGACAGGTGTCCACGCTTACCGTGTGCAGTTGTTGCATCTCGATAAGAACGAGCTTGTGCCACAGGACTTGTGGGGTGAGCCTTCTCAGCGTGTGTCGTTTGCTGAAGGTATGCGTGTCCAGATTGATGAGATGCCGACAGATACGAGGATTGAGGGCTTGAAGCTGGTTGTCCGTAATGCCCAGATTGACACGCTGAACTGGCAGGTGACTCTGTTGTGTGATGTGGAGACGGGGGACACTAATGGCTAGGACGAGGAAAACCGTCAAGTTCGATGGGCGTGTCGCTGGCATTAAGGTGACTGTCGATTCTGACCGTTATGGTGTTGCCGCTAAGGCGAAGAAGAAGATTATCGACGCTGCGTGGAAGAAGGTTGATGCTGCGGCTAAGGCTGCTGCTGCTGCTTCTACTGAGTATGGGCGTGCTTTGATTGCGACAGACCCGCGTCGTGTTGATACAGGCTATATGCGTGATGCTTTCCGTGTTGATGCGTCTAAGGGCGGCAAGGTCGTTGAGATCGGTTGGCACAAGTGGGATAAGGCCAAGCCATATTACTCGTGGCAGGAGAATGGTACGTATAGTCAGCGGACGACAGGTTATTTGCGTTCTGGTTTGCGTGGTAAGCCTACGGGTGGCGACAAGGGGAAGGGTATTACCCCGGCTAAGTATTTGCCTCGTGTGACGGCTGTGTTCCGTGAAGAGTTCTACGGGAGGCTGAAGTGACGGATAGGACCTTGGAGTTTGACGAGGCTTGTCTGGCTTTGTTGCGCACAATCAAGGGTGTTGAAGTTTTTGATTCTTTTGCTCGTGATGTGTATGTTCCACTGTATATTGTGTACCACGGCGGCGCTGAGATCAATCGTCAGTTGGACGAGTATGTGTCTTTGGCTGGGCACACTCTGGATGTGTATGAGCATCCGTTTACTGTCGATGTGTACGGTGAGGATAAGAAGCTTCTCAATCGGCTTGTGTCGGTTGTGAAAGAAAAGCTCATTGGGGCTGTGTTGATTGATGGGTCGAATGATGTCAACATTGCTGCGTCGGTTGGTTCCGATAGCGATTTTGATTCTACCTTGCGTCCTACGGTTTATCAGCGGAGTATGGGTTTTTACGTCAACCTAGATAGGGGTGAGTGAATTGCGCGTGCGCAATGTTTTTACCAATATTGTCTGCGACAAGACTGAGGATGAGCTGGCTGTTCTGCCGGACATGTACGAGCGTGTCGATGACAATACGCCGCTTACGCAGGCTAAGTGTTGCGGCGAGGATGATACCATTGAAGATGACGATATCGTTTTCCACAAGGAGGAAGAATAATGCCGAAGATGTTGTCGCCGAACACTACTATTTGGTGGGTTCCGGCCGATGCCATTACTGCTACGGCTGACCTGTTTAAGGCTGCTACCTACACGGGTGGCTCGGCCAAGGCCGTTGACATTTCGTGTGCTATCGCGGCGGGTATGACGCTCGGCGCTACGGATAGCGACACGGACGACTCGCGTACCATCTGTGACTCAGGTAACGCTAAGACCCCGACCATTGCCAATTACGAGGCTTCGCTGACGTTCTTCCGCGAGGCTATCGCGGCTGGACAGAAGGCGGCGGGTAACACCTCTGTCTACGACAAGGCTTTCCAGCTGTTCAAGCGTGGCACGCTTGATGGCATCAAGGAAGGCTACTTGGTCCAGCGTATCGGCTTCCGACAGGGCACTGCTGTCGAGGCTGGTATGGAGCTGTCCGCTTTCAAGGTTGTCCCAGACAACCCGAAGGACGAGCTGGGTGACGGCGACAAGCCGATTCAGTTCACCGTCCCGTTCCTGCCCCAGGGCTTTATGGAGTTGAACAAGGCTGTCACCGCCTAACCAACTCTGATAGAATACCCCCTTGCCCCCGAGGTGCGGGGGTATTCCTTTATCTGATTGGAGTAGACATCATGGCTTTTGAGCTGTCTAAGATTATCTCGTCCATCAAGCCTACGGTTAAGGCTATCGACGTGCCACTGAACACCGAGGATGCAGAGCGTTTCGCTCAGCTGGTCGAACTGGCTAAGACTGCACAGATCGCTGAGGCACCGCTGTCCCGTTCGATTACCGACACTGCCCCCGGTGTCGAACTTGAGGAAGAGCTTGAAAAGCTGCGCAAGCAGACGATCACGCTGCGTCTGCGCGCCCTGTCGAACAAGGAGCTGTACGTCCTGAAGCGCAAGGTGTGGGATGACCCATTCTTCTCTACGAAGAACAAGAGCGCTGAGGAAAAGGCTGTCATCGAGATCGAGCGTGAAGATCGTCTGATGGAGTACATCGTTGCGCGCGCCTGTGTCGAGATCATCGACAATGAGACTGGCGAGTCGAAGAACGGCCTGGCTGATGATGAGGCTGCAGAGCTTCGCGGTCACCTGCCCGAGTTCTTGTGGCAGCAGATTTGTGCCACGTGGAATGACGCTCAAGAGCTGGGCGCGGTTGTGTCAGAGGCGATTTCTGACCCTACGTTTCGTGGGGACGGAACTGTCGAAGCCGGAGAACCAGTGGATGATTCTGCTGCTAAAGACGGCTCGGGCGGAGAGTAAGCCCCCGACACTGTTTACGGGCGCTCACGGCATGTTTGCTCGCATGGTGCCTGTGTGGATTGGTGATGAGCTTGATTCGGAGCCAATGTCTCAAACTGAATACACTAACTTGGACCTGGCTTTGGCTGCGGGTTATCAGTATTATCTCGATAGTCTGTGTAACAAGTGTGGTACACCGCTCTGGTATGGGCGTAGTGAGCATAGCGCGATTGAGTTCCATGTGGAGACTTCTACGTGTTATTCGTGTGCTGAGTTGGATAGGCATCGTGAGCACGCGAAGGAAACCAAGCCGGGTGAAAGCACATACACGGTGATGGGAACTGTCGAGTATTCGGACGGTACGAAAGAGCCATTGCCCTCGCCGCTTGAGGCGCTTGAGCAAGTTAGGTAGGAATCGTCCCTGGTATCATTGGAGTGGTACCAGGGACGTTTTCTTTCTAGGAGTTAAGGTGGCAGACGAGTCAATCAAGATCGACATTGACGTTAACGCTGCTGGGGCAGATAAGGCGGCACAGAGCATTGGTGCTCTGGAAAAGCAGATTGGTTCGCTTCAGAGTGCTGTCGCGTCTCTGAAGGCACCTTCTGGTCGTGGTGGGACTGTTCTTGATTCTTTGCAGCTTGACAGCTCGAAGGTCAAGAATATGCGGGATTCCGCATCTGCGCTGAAGTCGGTTGCGGATGCGCTTGGCTCGTTGAATAGGGCTGCTGGGGACGCTAGTAAGGCTGATTTGTCGGCAGGTGTCGATAAGGCTGTTTCGGCGTATCGACAGTTCATCCGTGAGACTCGCACGATGAACAGCTTGAGTAAGGACCATATCGCTAAGCTGAAGGATACTGCCTCAGCTATGCGTGAGGTTGCTTCTGCGTCTAATGCTATGGCTGAGGCTGAGAATAAGGCGAAGAAGGCTCAGGCTCAGCTGAATCAGTCGCAGGCGCGTAAGACTGAGGCTCAGGCTGAGAAGCTACGTGCGCAAGCTGCTGTGAAGCGTGAGGATAACACTATTCCACTACAGCAGCAGAAGGGGCGTGACGAGCGTAACCTCGTTAAGACAAAGGGAGCTGAGGCTGCTCGTCTTGCTGAGATTCAGTCCGCGTCTCGTCTTGCTGAGGTTGAGGCGCGTATGGCTGCTTCGACAGTAGCGGCTGAGGCTAAGCGTGAGGCGGCTGTTGCTAGTGCGTCTGCTCGTATTGGTGCTGCCCGTGAGGCTGAAGCTGCTCGTACGGAGCGTACTCGTATTCGTGAAGAGAACCTGACTGCGCGTCAGTCGATTCGTTCTGATGCGAGTAACGCTCGTATGAACGAGCACGCGATTGAGAACGCTCGATACGCTGCACGCGACATGGCCGTGTATTACGGCGCTATTACCATTGGCATTGGTCGCGTGGTGTCGGCTGCTGCTCAGGCTGGGATTGCGCAGGAGCGTGCATTTGCTGATGTGGAGCGTACCGCTCAAGGTACGACACGGAGCTTGAGTGAGCTGAAGAAGTCTTACACTGAGCTTTCTACGACGACTACTACGTCGTTTGCTGATCTGTCGAAGATTGGCACGCTTGGTGCGCAGATGAACATTCCGACTAACCAGCTTAAGGACTTCACGAAGGCTGTCGCTGAGTTCTCTACAGTCACGGGCATGGAGGTCGAGTCGGCGACCACTGCATTTGGTCGTTTCGGTCAGATGATGGGCGGCTTGCAGGAGTCGGCTAAGGGCAAGGGCGACGGATACGCGGTCCTCGCTAACCAGATCGCTGACCTTGGTGCTAAGTCGGTTGCGACTGAGCCTGAGATCGCTAACATGGCTGTGTCGATTGCTGCTCAGGGTAAGTCGGCTGGCTTTACTCAGAATGAGATTCTTGCCCTGTCGTCTACGTTGTCGTCGCTCGCTATTCCGAAGGAATGGGCGCGCGGTTCGCTTCAGCGTATCTTCAATTCGATCAACTCGGCTGCTGCTGAGGGCGGCGACAAGATGCACCTGTATGCTCAGGCTGTCGGCGTGACTGACGCTGAGTTCCAGAAGTTGTGGCGTGATGACCCGAACAAGGTGTTCCAGGGCATCTTGCAGAACCTTGCGGGTATCAGCGACAAGGTTGAGAAGGCTCAGGCTATTAAGGACTTGGGCTTCACAAACGTGCGTGACGTTGAATTGCTGTCGCGTATGTCAAACAGCGTCGGCCTGTATGTCGAACAACTGAAGGAGGCCGAGGCTGCTTCTAAGGGCACGACGTTCATTGATGAGTCGATGGGCATCATCATGGACACGATGGCTGCGAAGGTTGAGGCTTTCCAGCACGCCTTGCAGAACGCGGGCGCGACCCTAAATAGTAGCTTCATGGTTCCGTTCAAGCTGCTGATTTCTGCTGCGACGGGCATCGTTAACGCTTTCGCTAAGTTGCCTGCCCCTATTCAGGCGTTTGTTGGTGCGCTCGCGGCTGTGGCGACAGTGCGTGTTGGGTTGTTGGCTACGAAGGCTGCGGCTGTGTCGATGTCTGCCACTTATTTGCAGATGGGCAACCGTATGCGCCAGGCAACAGGTGATGCTAGTTTGACGTGGGGCACTGTGTGGAAGGCTGTGAAGCAGGCTCAGTCGGCCACGGTCGCTTACGACGGCGCGCTGGCTTCTAACATCGGTACGGCTAATGCTGCTGCGGCTGCTAACGCTAAGCTCGCTGCTGCGGATAACGCGGTGGCTGCGGCTGCTGGTA
>ENA-OWLX01000453-OWLX01000453.1-metagenome-genome-assembly--contig:-NODE-453-length-14836-cov-14.045531_pt1 | contig 14836 bp, 12 predicted proteins | sample MGYA00245351_ERZ651106 | MGnify/ENA primary metagenome ERZ651106 (study PRJEB26857, sample SAMEA4031768) | metagenome | biome: human; feature: oral; material: saliva | place: Philippines | collected 2014... | reverse complement strand
CCAAGGCTTCGCCTTGGGGGTTCTTGCTTTATCTGTTCCTCAGACTCGAACCAGTAACCACTCCACCCTACGTGAGCGCTGGGGCGCTCCCTTCGGGTTCCGTCTGGTTCGAGTCCAGAGCAACAGGGGTTTGTAGGCGGAAGCAAAGATTTTTGGTTCCTCGCGCGCTCGGAAAATCTTCGCCTCGCTAGTTCGAGTCCAGTCGGAACGTTCTCGCCACGTCGTGAAGCAGTAACCCCTCGGGCTTACGCCCTCGGCGAGGCAAAGATACCTCACCCCGCAAAAATGTACCCCGCAAAAATGTGAAATCTAACGCACCGAAAAGTTTCCCGCCCACACACGCCACGCATCCGCCTAACACCCAGCGGTATAGCGGCGCACAGGCATCCTCTTGCGCCTACTCCAGAGCAAATCCACAGGCGCAACCCAACCCAGAAAGCTACGCCAGTAGCTCAACACAGCCTCCAGAAAGTCGAAAATACCTGAAGAGATAGCGCAAACCCCCACCCAAACGGTCACGCGGAGGTATCATAAGGGGCTAAACTATAGGAGGTGGAGTGCGAAAAAGAAGCCTCCAAAAACACGTCACGGAGAGGTGGTCATGACCACTACTACTAATCCCAAGGCACCCAAGGGTTTCTTTGCTGGCATCAGCGGGATTAAGTCCGGCGTCGCGAACATCATCGACGCTGGCAAAACCTTCAAGGCCCTCGGCCCCAGCCAGGTCAAGGATGAAATCCAGATCGCAAAGCACGAGCTGAAGACCAAGGGCATCGCCGTTGGTAAGGGCGCAGCCTTCTTCGGCGTCGCAGCAGTCTTCGGTCTGTTCCTGATCATTGCGCTGGTCGCCGCAGCAATCCTCGGCCTCGGCACCGTCATGCCCTACTGGGCATCCGCGCTGGTCTTCGCCCTCATCTTCCTCATCGTCCTGGCAATCTGCGCCCTGGTCGGTCTGAAGAAGGTCAAGGCACAGCTGCCGTTCAAGCCCGAATCCGCAATCTTCGGTCTGCTCTTCGACCTCGGCGTACTCAAGGAAGGTACCGCCATGTCCGCTGAGCGCCTGAAGAAGGAACAGGCAGAGCGTGCAGAGCAGAAGGCCAAGGAAGCTGAAGAAGCAGCAGAACGCGCACGTCAGGAAGCTGAAGAGCGCAAGGCACGCGGTGAGGAAGAGCCCAAGCCGCCGACCTTCGAAGAGCTCAAGCAGCGCACCGCAGAGCGTCGCCAGCACCTGGCAGCCCTGCGCGACGACCTGCAGTCCTACACCGGCGACGTTCAGAACAACACCCAGCAGGCTCTGGACGCTCTCAAGGCAGTGCCCTCCGAGGTTGCCGCAAGTGCAACAGCTACCGGCCGCGGCCTGGCAGAGAACGTGCGCAAGCCCGAGGTTCTGCAGGCACGCTGGAAGTCCTTCGCAGCACTGGGCGCATCCATTGCAACCGTCCTGCACTTCCTGAACCGCCTGGTTCGCCGCTAATAAGCACTGTTCGCCGCTAAAACCGGCACAGGTTTAGCGCCAGCATCCAAACGCCCCGATACTCGTATCGGGGCGTTTGTGCGTCTACAGGCAGGTTGCTGGCTCCAGCCTCACCGGGAGGTTTGGAGGTAACTCCCAGCCAAAACCCTCCCGCCACGAGTCGGAGAAGGGCGCAACTCACAGGTAGAATAGACAAATGCTGTACGTACTGGACCCGCCCGGTGCATGCGGCAGACAGAGGTAGAAGCGGCGCACCGTCGCACCCGACCCCCAAAGTCACCGACACACTACACCCCGATGAGGAGCCCCGTCATGGAACAGGCAAAGACGATTCTGATTGGCGCAGAAACCTACCCGCCGGACATCAACGGTGCAGCACAATTCGGTCACCGCCTCGCCACCTCCATGCTCAAGCGCGGCCACTCCGTACACGTCGTCGCTGCCAGCCCCATCCCCGGTCCCAGCTACCGCACCGAAGTAGAGGGCGGCATCGTGGAGCACCGTCTGCGCTCGCACCTGCCCCCGACCCACGAGACGAACCGCGTCTGCCTGCCCTGGGAGATCTGGTCCGAGGTCGGCGCGATCCTCGACGAGGTCCGCCCGGACGTGGTGCACGTGCAGTGCCACTACGTTATTGGTCGCGCGCTCATCTTCCAGGCGAAGCGCCGCGGTATCCGTGTGATTGCAACCAACCACTTCATGCCTGCGAACCTGGACCCGTTCCTGCCCTTCCCCTCCGTAGTGAAGCGCGTGATTGAGAAGGCAACCTGGAAGGACATGCGTTTCTGCTTCTCCAAGACTGCGGTCGTTACCACCCCCACCCAGATTGGTGCGGATGCGATGCGCGAACTGGGCAATTTTGATCGCCCGGTCATGCCCGTTTCTAACGGTATTGAGATCAGTGACTACGAGCTGGCTGAGGGCGCTGACGCCGGCAAGGTTCCCGGTGAGCTGCGCATTGCCTTCGTGGGTCGCCTGGCTGAAGAGAAGAACGTAGACGTGCTCATCGAGGCGCTCTCCCTGCTGCCGGATACCCTCGAGCACGTGGTGCTGGACATCGCCGGTGGTGGTGAGTTGCGTGAGGCTCTCGAACAGAAGGCACACGATTGCGGCGTGTCTGACCGGGTGATTTTCCGTGGCTTCGTTCCGGATGAGCGTCTGCCCGAGGTGTACCAGATGGCTGACGTGTTCTGCCAGCCCGGTACCGCCGAACTGCAGTCCCTGGTGTCCCTGGAGGCGATGAGCGCCTCCACCCCCGTGGTGCTCGCGAACGCTCTGGCTCTGCCGCACCTGGTGGAGGAGGGCGTGAACGGCTATCTCTTCGAACCCAATAACGCTCAGGATTTGGCGAAGAAGCTGGAGGCTGTGCTCTCCCTGCCCGCCGCTGAGCGTGAGCAGATGGGCCGCGAGTCCCGCCGCATCGTGGGCTTCCACAGTGCTGAGAACACCTGGCGCACCTTCGAGGAACTGTACGTGAGCGACGCTCCGTACCAGCGTTACCTGGATTCGCGCCGCTAAGCTTCTCTAGACCCTGAGCGGTGGATCGAACGTTTTTCGTTCTCAGTCGCCGTTCAGGTACTCTAGAGGATGGTGTTGGCGCCCATTGCGCGCCGTCACTGCACCGGATGGGGAGTTAGCTCAGCCGGTTAGAGCAGGGGACTCATAATCCCTTGGTCGCGGGTTCGAGCCCCGCACTCCCTACGGCCCCGCCCGTCGACTTCACCCACTTGTCGGCGGGCGGGGCTTTTTCGCGCCCTCTTTTTGTGCTCTTTGGTCGTGCTCTCGAGGCGCTTATTTTCGTGCATGGAATGCATCAACGGTGATAAAAATGAGTAAATGACGAACGAAGACGCATCATAGAGTTCAATACGGTAGGGTTGAAGAGTCTTGTCACGAAAGACAGCTTGATGCCGCCGGTGGATGCCGATTCAGCCGGTAGGTGTTGCTTCCACACACCATACGAGAGGATCTCAATGTCGGAGAACACTCCCAACAACCCGTCGCAGGGCGCATCTGCAGCCGGTGGTTACGGCTACGATGCTGGAGCGCGTCCCGCGCAGGACGCTTCGCTGCCCGCTCAGTCGGGTAACGCAGCTCAGCCTCAGCAGCCCGCTCAGCCTGAGCCGGTTCAGCCGCAGCAGGCACCCCAGCCCGCTCAGGCAAACGCGAATGCGCAGTCGAACGCTGAGGCTCAGGCAGCCCCTGCACAGCCCGGTCAGCCTGCCGCTGCGCCTCAGCCCGATGCAACCCAGCCGGGTGCCGCTCAGCCGGGTCAGCCCGGCCAGGCAGTCTACGCGCCGAGCGCACCGCATCCGGCGGTAAAGGCGCTGGGCGCTACCTGGAACGCGTTCCTGGACGTTTTCTCCAGCAACCCGGCGACCGCGCACGCCCGCATCTCTTCCGCCGGTGCGTGGGGTTGGATTGTTCCCACGACTCTGCAGGCGCTGGTCGGTGCGTTCTTCTTCAGCCAGCTGGTTATCCTGGCTACCGTCATCATGATGTCCATGCTGGGCTACATGTTCGGCGGTCGAAGCGGTGCCGCTTACGGTGGTGCCTACGCAGCGCAGGCTGTACCGACCGGACGCATGATTCTGGCGTACGTGTTGATGGCTCTTGCCATCTTTGGTGTGCAGGTTCTGCGCGGCGTGCAGCTGCAGCTGACCGCGCGCATCGGTAAGGCGCCGGCCTCCTTCACCGCGAGCATGCACGCTGTGTCGGTGTCTTCCCTGGCGCTGATTCCTTCGTTCCTGGTGCTGAACCTGCTCGTGTTCTTCTTGACTCTCACCCGTAGCGGTGGTGGGGCGTTCTTCCTGAGCATGCTCATGGTTCTGGTGCTTGCTTTCGCCGTGTTCTCGGGTGAGGCTCTGACCTACCTGGGTCTGAACCGTCTGGGCCGCTTCGCGAAGTCCCCGATCATCATGCACGCGGCGCTGAGCACCGCGTGGGTTCTGGCGTCCATGGTTGTCTACTACGTGGCGATTCGCCTGATGGGAGCCTAGTATGCACGCGATGACTCACACCCCGAGTGCACCGGCTCGTCAGCGCTGGATGTTCCTGGCGGTTCTGCTGACCATTGCCGCCCTGATTCTGAGCGCCTGCGGTGCAAAGATTGATACTCAGCTTGGCCTTGAGAGTGCCGAGAAGGGTACACGCACCATGCAGGTTTCCTTCAACATGAAGGACAACAAGGACAAGATTAAGGGCGGCGTTGAAGCCCTTGATGCGTCCGTGCGTAAGCACCTGCCCGAGGGGCTGGAATACGGTGGTATTCAGTCTGAGGGTGACAAGGCGCGTGCGACCTTCACCATTCCCTTCTCCTCTGTGGACGAGTACCGTACCAAGGTTGCTTCTATTCTGAAGGCTGCCGGTTCCAGCACTACCCCGCAGATTAACATCGTCAACTCTGAGCAGGGTCTTGTGCAAGGCATTCAGGTGGAGGAGAACTTCAGCTCGAAAGACTTGCTAAGCTGGCTCCCTGAGGCTCTCGTAGTTGATGGCGTTATTGAAACCTCCAACAAGAACAGTGTGTTCAACAGCAGTAACAATGAAACCACCGTGAAGTTTGGCGAGAAGGAAGTGAAAAACTCCGGCGGCTCCACTATTACTGCGAAGGACGTTCAGGACCGCGGCTTCAAGGCCGTATTCATGGACATCAACGAGAAGGACGGCGGTTACTCGGTTATGGTTTCCTTCTCCGCCAAGGAAATCATGAATAGCGAGACTTCCTCTGCAGTGGATGCCTACCTGAATCAGGTCAAGCCCGAAGGCGCTGAGCTGAAGAAGGGGCTGGATTCTTCTGAAGCGAGGGGTTACGCTCCTTCCGCATCAACCAGCGCCGCTAAGGAAGAAATTGGTCGCACCATGCTCTTCCAGGCTTCATCCTCACAGGATCTGAGCGATAAGCTCAAGAAGATTTTTGGTGCAAGCAGCACCGGTCTGTCCTTCAGCCGTGAAGTAACCGAGAAGGACGGATCTTTCAAGGTTGAGAAGACCATCTCGGGTACTCTGGATTGCTCCTTGCTGTGCTCCCCGGAGGGACGCGGTTTGACCCTTACGATGAAGGACAGCGAGGACCGCCGCTACGAACCTAACTACAGCCGACGCGATAGCAACTCTTCCAGCTCGAACAATAGGATTCTCGCGGTTAACCTCGTTTCTTCGCGAGATGTTTCGATGAAGAGCATGAAGGTAGCTACCTCCCTGGGCCTGGATGGTTCCATGGAAGCACGTTTCCTCTACGCGTTCCCGACCGAGGATGTTGCGGGTGCTGAGCAGAAGCTCAAGGATGTTTTCGCAGGCGGCAGCAATGACGAGACTGAGGTCCGTCAGGATGGCGACGCCACCATCGTGAGCGTCAAGGTTCGCGGTAAGGACCAGAACGAGTTCAACCAGCGCCTGAACGAATACATGCCCGATTCAAAGATTACGGTGGTCCGCCCCGGTGGCTACCACCCCTTCGGCTCCGACTACACGGTGACCCCTGAGATCAAGCTCTCTTCGAAGCTGGGTAACTACTACTCGGCTCCCTTCGAGTTCACCTTTAATGCACCGACCTTCTCCTCACTGGACCAGCAGAAGGTAGATGCCGCGAACAGCATTGCGAAGAACTCTCAGCACGTGCAGCTCACCGTGAATGGTGGCGAGCTGAGCGTCAAGGCCGACCGCGGCGTCAGTAGCACCTCCGGTCTGACTGTGCCGGTATCCGGTCTGAGCATGACCGACGTAATCGTGAACGCGGTTATTCTGGGTCTGCTGCTGCTCATCCTGATTCTGCTCTTCCTGTTCCGCAAGAAGATTGCGGCGGCTCGTGCGAAGGGCCGTGAGCGTCGTGCCGCGTCGGCCGCTGCACTGGGTGCCGCAGCGGGTGTTGCAACCGGTTACGGTGCAACCCAGGCTGACGCGCAGAACGGCTACCCGGCACAGGGCGGCTACGCTGCTCAGTCCGGTTACCCCGCGCAGAACACCGCCTACACTGTCGGTGATGATTCGCCGACTCAGGTGTTCACCCCGCAGCAGGGCTTGAACTACGGTGAGACTGAACCGACCAAGGCAATGCCCGCATACGATGCCCAGGCAGCCCAGGCAGCCCAGGCAGCGCAGCCGGTTCAGCCCGATCAGACTGCTCAGCAGCCCGCACAGCCCAACCAGCCCGCACAGCCGAACCAGTTCGGTGCTGATGACGGTGACGTCCTCCAGTAAGTAGCTGCCTCAAGCGCCTGCGCTAGAGAACGCGACCTAGGCTGGCTCCTGTGGCCCGTTGCCTCCTTTTCCGGAAGTGACGGGCCACAGCCGTATCCGGTTCAGCTCGTGCTCGGCACCAGTACCTGAGCTTAATATCCAGTTCCCGCGCCTAATATCCACCCGGCACGGGAAGCAAAATGCTCGGCTCCTTCGACCCCAGCAGGCTCATGGGGTTGATGTACTCGGCGGTCTTGCCGCTACCGTCCCCGCGGGCGCCTCCCTGACGTACGCCCCAGTACAAGCACACGGTGGTGCATCGCCGGTAGGGGCGCTCCCCGGTGCCGCCTACACTATCCGGGGCGGCGACGGTGCCGATGGCCTCACCGGCTGCAACCGTGGTGCCGACCGGGAGTGCTTCGTCCATGGGTTCGAAGGTGCTGCGCCGCCCATCCGGATGCGCAATGACCAGTACTTTTCGGTTGACGACCGTGCCGCTGAAAACCACTTTTCCCGCAGCCGGTGCGTAGACGCGCCGGTCGTTCTCGGGTATGGCAAGGTCTACGCCGCGGTGCCCGGCGCTCCAGCGTTGGGCGGGCTTCTCAAAGGGGTGGAGCACGCGAGGCCTGGATTCGGCGGTGGGGGAGCGGTAGCGTAGTCGGCTCGCGGTGAGCTCAACGGTGCCGGGAACATGCGCGCTGCTGGGAACTGGCGCACTTGAGGAGGCGCCGTCTGTAAAACCTGCACTGTCTGTAAAACTTACACCGTCTGCAAAACCAGACCCGCCTGAATAGTCCTGACTACCCGCGTAGCCCTGCCCGCCCGCGCTCACAAGTGCACCCAGCAGGCAGCACGCCACCAGCATCGCGCGCCGTAGCGTTCCCTCTAAGCTCTTCATGTTCTGCTTCATCTTCTGAGCACATCACGAATTGCCTCGCCCCGCAGTAACTTGCGAAAAATTGTGGATAACCCCGCCGAATCCGGCTTAAAATCCTTTATCCACAGTGCCCCTGCACACACCCGCCGCGCCTGCACAGGTTTTAACCTCAATCCGGCGGATTAATCGCGGAATATACGGTACAATGTCGTATTGCAGTGTGCCTGCGCGGGTGTTCTCCCTCATCGGGAGATTCCGCACAGCATCACTGACGACGCGCGGCGTGAGCGGCATCCTCACTGGGGAGCCGATAAGGGACCTTCGGTCCACCCACACGGGGTGGTTAGGGCCTGAGCTGAACGGGTTACCGTGAACGCTAACCGCCGCCAGGAAAAACTGATAACTACTATGCGCGCGTTGGGCTAGCCCGAATGGGAGGTCCGCGCGGCACCACAAAAGGAGACGACATGCCCGTCGTAACTATGCGTGAAATGCTGGACTCCGGCGTTCACTTCGGTCACCAGACCCGCCGTTGGAACCCCAAGATGAAGCGTTTCATTCTGACCGAGCGCAACGGCATCTACATCATCGACCTGCAGCAGTCCCTCGCCTTCATCGACAAGGCATACGAGGCTGTTAAGTCGACCGTCGCACACGGTGGCAACATCCTGTTCGTGGGTACCAAGAAGCAGGCTCAGGAAGTTATCGCTGAGCAGGCAACCCGCGTGAACATGCCCTACGTGAACCACCGCTGGCTCGGTGGTATGCTGACCAACTTCAGCACCATCTCCAAGAGCATTGAGCGCATGAAGGAACTCGAGCAGATTGACTTCGACGATGTAGCAGGTTCTCGCTACACCAAGAAGGAACTGCTCCTCATGCGTCGCGAGTTCGAGAAGCTCGAGAAGACCCTCGGCGGTATCCGCAACCTGTCCAAGGTTCCCTCCCTCCTGTGGGTTGTTGACACCAAGAAGGAGCACCTGGCAGTTAACGAGGCTCAGAAGCTGGGCATCCCCGTTGTTGCTATCCTCGACACCAACTGCGACCCCGACGAGGTTGCTTTCCCGATCCCCGGTAACGACGACGCTATCCGCTCCGTCAACCTGCTCACCCGCGTGATTGCTGACGCAGTGGCAGCCGGCCTGATCGAGCGCAACGCTAAGAAGAACGGCAAGGCTGAAGCAGCTGAGGAGCCCATGGCAGCTTGGGAGCGCGAGCTCCTGGAGCAGCACGAGGCTGCAAAGGCTGAAGAGGCAGCTAAGTAAGCTTTCTTAGCCCACTAAGCTTTATGCTTTGTGGCCCCCACCCGCGGGGACCACGTTCGGACGGCGCCCGCCCTGACCTGGGCGCGGCGCCGTCCGCCATATGTACCACCGGGATGTCATCCCGATTTATTACAGCAACACAAGGAGTTCACAATGGCGAACTACACCGCAGCAGACATCAAGGCACTGCGCGAGAAGACCGGCGCAGGTATGCTCGACGTCAAGAAGGCTCTGGACGAGGCTAACGGCGACCAGCAGAAGGCTGCCGAGATTATCCGCGTTAAGGGTCTGAAGGGCATCACCAAGCGCGAGGGTCGCGCAACCGCTGAGGGCCTGGTGGCTGCACGCGTTGAGAACGGCGTTGGCTACATGATCGAGGTCAACTCCGAGACCGACTTCGTGGCAAAGTCCGACCCCTTCATCGCTTTCGGCCAGAACGTGCTCGAGGCTGCTATTGCTGCTGACGCTTCCACCCTGGAAGAGCTGCAGGCTGCATCCTACGAGGGCAAGACCGTTGAGGAGCTGACCACCGACGCTGGTGCACTGCTCGGCGAGAAGATCGTTGTCCGCCGCGTTGCACGCGTTGAGGGCGAGAACGTTGCAGTTTACCTGCACAAGACCTCCAAGGATCTGCCCGCACAGGTTGGCGTTCTGCTGGCTGTCTCCGGTGAGAACACCGACGAGATCGCACACGACGTTGCAGTTCACATTGCTGCAATGAGCCCCAAGTACCTGGATTCCGAGTCCATCCCCGCAGAGCAGATCGAGACCGAGAAGCGCGTTGCTCGCGAGACCGCAATCGCTGAGGGCAAGCCCGAGAAGATTCTGGACAAGATCGTTGAGGGTCGCCTGAAGGGCTTCTTCAAGGAGAACACCCTGCTCGATCAGGACTTCGCAAAGGACTCCAAGAAGTCTGTTGCACAGGTTCTGTCCGAGGCTGGCGCAACCGCTACCGCATTCGCACGTTTCCGCGTGGGTGCATAAGGACTCATTGAGTTCTACCCTCCCGTAGTGCGGGCTCCCGGTCAGGGAAATCGTATGAGGTTGGGATTATAGCCTGAAGCCGGGTAGTCACCACTGGTGGCTACCCGGCTTTGCTGTATCCTTGATAAGGACTAGGCGGCAGGAGCCCGCCCCGATCACCTATAACAACCCCTAGGTATGCCACTGGAGGAACCATGACCGAAGCTATTTCGCACCCGATTCACCACGATGAGACCGGCCGTCGCCGCGTTTTGCTCAAGCTTTCCGGTGAGGTTTTTGGTGGCGGTGAAGTCGGTATTTCGACCGAGGTCGTGCGCAGCATCGCTAAGCAGATCGCCGCAACTGTGGGTGAGGTTGAGACCTCCATCGTGATTGGTGGCGGCAACTTCTTCCGTGGCGCTGAGCTCTCTCAGGCGGGTATGGACCGCTCCCGTGCAGACTACATGGGTATGCTCGGCACCGTGATGAACTCCCTGGCTCTGCAGGACTTCCTGGAGCAGGAGGGTATTGACACCCGCGTTCAGTCCGCTATCACCATGCCGCAGGTTGCTGAGACTTACATTCCTCGCCGCGCGATCCGCCACATGCAGAAGGACCGCGTCGTGATTTTCGGTGCTGGTGCGGGTCTGCCCTACTTCTCCACCGACACTGTGGCTGCTCAGCGCGCCCTGGAAATCCACGCGGATGAGGTTCTGGTGGCTAAGAACGGCGTGGACGGCATCTACACTGCTGACCCGAACAAGGACCCCAACGCTGAGCGCCTGTACAACCTCACCTACGATGAGGCAATGCAGCGTAACATCCGCGTGCTGGATCAGACCGCGTTCTCCCTGTGCCGCGACAACAACGTGACCATGCGCGTGTTCGGCATGCAGGGTGAGGGCAACGTGACCCGCGCAATTCTGGGCGAGAAGATGGGCACCCTGGTTACTCGCTAACCCCTAAATTTTTAGGGTGGGGCGTACGGAACGCCCCCTCACATTGTGACCGTGCCTGATGGTGCGGACTTATTCTGGACGGTACCGCGCGGGTAAGCGCTAAAACTCGCTTATGCCCGCCGGTACCGTCTAGACTTATATCAAATACGACGTTCTACCTCTTTCCCGTCGTCTTCGCAGTATTCCTAAGGTTTTCGCCTCGGATGCGCCGCGAACCGGTGAGAAATCATGAGGGCTGAACGCGCACCCACCGACAATTCTGGCACCCCAGAATACCGACAAAGGAGATCCTTTCGTGATCGAAGAAATCCTTGCCGAAGCCGGCGAGAAGATGGAAAAGACCATCGAAGCAACCAAGACTGAGTTCGCTAAGGTCCGTACCGGTCGTGTGAACCCCGCAATCTTCAGCGGCCTGACCGCCGAGTACTACGGTGCACCGACCCCGCTGCAGCAGCTGGTGTCCTTCAACGTTGAGGACGCACGTACCGTCAAGATCGTTCCCTTCGACGTGACCGCACTGGCAGCTATCGAGAAGGCTCTGCGTGACTCCGACCTGGGTGTTAACCCCAGCAACGACGGTGTAGCTATCCGCGTTGTCATGCCCGAAATGACCGCTGAGCGCCGTAAGGAATACACCAAGCTCGTCAACCACAAGGCTGAAGAGGCTCGTATCTCCATCCGTAACGTTCGCCGCCACGCTAAGACCGCCATTGACAAGCTGGTCAAGGACAGCGAAATCGGTGAAGACGACGGCGCACGTGCTGAGAAGGAACTGGACGCACTGACCAAGAAGCACATCGACCAGGTCGACGCACTGTACAAGCACAAGGAAGCTGAACTGCTCGAGGTCTAAACCCTGATGAGTGCACGCAAAGAAGCGAAAGAAGAGAGAAGCGCGCCGCCTGCTCCACAGTCGAGCCGGCAGACCGCTGCAACGCCGGTGAAGTCGCGTAGCGCCAAAGCTGGCCGTGACCTGCCCGCCGCCATTGGTGTGGGTGTTGGTTTCGGTGTGCTGTTGGTGCTGGGTCTGATTTACCCGCCGATTTTTGTTGTGGTCGCTGCAGGCTCGGCGGTTTTGGGCGCCTGGGAGATTGGGCACGTGCTCAACACCTGCCGCGGCTACGGCATCCCGGAGTACCTGCTGGGGGGACTGGCTGGCGCGATTGTGGTGGTCTCCTACCTGTGCGGTTTTACCGGGCTGGGCATCGCCCTGGCGGTGAGCCTGCTGGTGCTGCTGGTCTCTTCTGCTCTCATGCGTGCTGACCGTCAGGTTTCACTGGGTAAATCCTTGAGCGGTAGCGCCCTGGCCCTGCTGTGGGTGCCGCTGATGCTCGGTATCGCCATGGTCTACTTCCAGACGACGGACCACGGCGAGCGCGGCATCCTCATGATTCTGCTGATGGCCATCTGCAATGACACGTTCGGCTTTATCGCCGGCGTGAATTGGGGTAAGCACCCGATGGCGCCGAAGATCTCCCCGAAGAAAAGCTGGGAGGGCCTGGCTGGTTCCTTCATCGGCTCGGCGGTTGCTGGCGCTATCGCCTTGGCGTTCATGGGTTCGCCCTGGTACTGGGCTATTCCGCTGGCGGCGGTCATGGTGGTCGCTTCGACTACCGGTGACCTGGTCGAATCCACGTTCAAGCGCCGTATGGGTGTGAAGGATATGTCAAATACTCTGCCCGGTCACGGCGGCATGATGGATCGCCTGGACTCGATTCTTTTCGCTGCGGCGGCTGGTTGCCTGATTTTCCAGTTTATTATGCCGCTCTAAAACTTGAGCTTTACCGCTTACGGAGGCGGGGCGTCTCTTCCCACGAGTGGGGGAGGGGCGCCCCGCCTTTGCCGTGTCCGCCTTTGCTGTGCCCGGTGAATAAGGTGCATAGGGGACTATATCTAAGACACCGCCAGCCAACCTTGCACTAGGTGGCCTCAGCATTGGTATTCTTAAAGTTCAATCGTCGAGAGGAGCCACCTTGGCAAGCACCACCAGCGGAGGCGGATTTGCCCGTGCAGCAGAAACCGAACCCGGCTACAAGCGCAGCGAAGTAGACCGCCTGTTCACCCGCCTCGCCGAGGACTACGAGAAGCTCAGCGGCGCCTCCGAACTGCCCGAAGACCTCTACACCTCCCGACGAATCCGCCAGGTCGTCTTCCGCGAAGAACCCGGCGGCTACCAGCTGGACGTGGTCGACCGCGCCCTCGAAAAGATTGAGGAACGCTTCGCCAAGCTCGAACGCAGCCGCTACATTGAGGCGTACGGCCTGGACAACTGGGAACGCTCCCTCGTAGAGACCGGCGAGCTGCTCGCGGGCCGCCTGGAACGCCCCGCCGGTGAGCGTTTCCGCCGCCCCAGCAAGCGCCGCTACATGGGCTACTTCGTCGGCGATGTGGACGCCATCTGCGACCGCGTGTACGCCCAGCTCAACAGCGAAGAGCCGCTGGACCCCTCCGTGGTGCGCCACGCAAAGTTCCGCCCCGCCTCGGGCACCGTCAGCTACGAAGAGTCCCAGGTGGACGCCTTCCTGGACCGCTGCATTGAGCTGCTGCAGGATCTGCTCTAAAACGTATACGTAGAATCCCCCGCCCCGTACGACAGGGTGGGGGATTCTTCTGTGTAGGGTCCTTCTGCGCCGGGGCGAGGCTACACGCCCGGAGACACCCGCGAGCTCATGAGACACTAGAACCATGAAGTTTGGATCCTCAGCACGCGTCGGCGGCAGCCGCGACCGCCTCACCGACGCCCTCACAGAACTAACCCGCGCACCGCAGCGCGTCACCCTCCTCGGCTCAACCGGTTCCATCGGCACCCAAGCCATGGAAGTCATCGACCACCTTGCCGCGCTCAAGGGCACCAGCGCCTCCGCCGACGACGCACCGCTGAAGGTCGTCGCCCTCTCCGCAGGCTCCCGATCCCTCGAACTGCTCGCACGCCAGGCAGTGCACGTACGCGCCGAACTGGTCGCCACCAGCGGCACCGCAGAAGACGCACAGCGCCTCCGCGAACTCATCGAAGCGGCAACATCCGAAGCAGGCGTCACCGGCTACACCCCGCAAATCGCCCACGGCGCCGAAGCCTCCGTACAGGCGGCAGCACACCCGGCAGACACCGTCCTGAACGGTATCACCGGCTCCATCGGCCTGGAACCGACCCTCACCGCCCTCAACAGCGGCTACCGCGTGGCACTGGCCAACAAGGAATCCCTCATCGCAGGCGGCCCGCTCGTACGTGTCGCCGTCGACGCGTCCCCCCTGGACACCCCCATGGTGCCCGTCGATTCCGAGCACTCCGCCCTCGCCCAGGCGCTCGCCTCCGGAACTGACGCAGAAATTGACCGACTCATCCTCACCGCATCCGGCGGTCCGTTCCGCGGCTACAAGCGCGAACAGCTGCACGACGTGACCCCCGCGCAGGCGCTCGCACACCCCACCTGGGACATGGGCCTGGTCGTCACCACCAACTCGGCAACCATGGTCAACAAGGCACTCGAAGTGCTTGAAGCGCACCACCTGTTCGGCGTGGACCTGGACCGTATTGACGTGGCGGTCCACCCGCAGTCGATTGTGCATTCCATGGTGCAGTTTGTGGACGGCTCGACCATTGCGCAGGCGTCGCCGCCGAGCATGGTGCTGCCCATCGCGCTGGGTCTGACCTGGCCGCACCGCATCCCCGGTGCCGTGCCTGCTTGTGACTGGTCGAAGGCGGCATCCTGGACTTTTGAGCCGCTGGACGAGGAAGCATTCCCCGCCGTGCGCATGATCAAGGCCGCCGGTAAGGTTGGCGGCACCCACCCGGCAGTGTTCAACGCCGCCAACGAGGAAGCCGTGGCAGCATTCCATGCGGGCGCAATCCGCTTTACTGACATTGTCGATTCGGTGGCGCGCGTGCTGGAGGAGCACGCCGGTAGCGCTGAGGCTGTTTCTGACGCTGATTTGACGCTGGAGGCTGTGCTGAACGCGGAGCGTTGGGCTCGCGTTCGCGCGAATGAGCTGCTGGGTATGACCGGCAACTAACCGGTTCTGGGGGAGGCACCCGCATTTCTAGGGGATGCGGCCGGTGCAGAAGGGGCGGTGTTCGTCCTCGTTCCTACAGGGGCACCCGCCCTCGCTTCGCTTCGGGCAC
>ENA-OWLX01000446-OWLX01000446.1-metagenome-genome-assembly--contig:-NODE-446-length-14961-cov-8.997920_pt1 | contig 14961 bp, 17 predicted proteins | sample MGYA00245351_ERZ651106 | MGnify/ENA primary metagenome ERZ651106 (study PRJEB26857, sample SAMEA4031768) | metagenome | biome: human; feature: oral; material: saliva | place: Philippines | collected 2014... | reverse complement strand
AGCTATGTAGATTTTTTAACATAAACAGGTCTGACTTAATGAACGACCACTCATCGGAGCCTGACCTCGCAGGCATAACCAACATTTCGTTTCCAGCTTCTCGCCCTATTCCAATCCTCGGCGATATTTGCGCTGGCGAAGGGATCTGGTGCGAAGAGAACTTTGAGGGACACTTTTTTATAGATAGCTCGGTAAAAGCAGATTTTTGCGTGCGTGTTCGAGGTGATAGCATGATAGAGGCTGGTATTAGAGACGGCGACCTTGCGTTTATAAAAAGAACCTACGATTATAAAGACGGTAATATCTATGCCGTGAGGATAAACTCCGATTGCGAGGCTGTACTCAAAAAGGTATTTTGGCAAGATGATACAATCGTACTCAATCCATGCAATGCAGAGTACAAGCCAATCGTTACAGACAGTGAAGGTATATCTGTTGTTGGCGAGTGCATTGGTATTTACCATTCGACAAGGTTTATATAAGTAGAAAGGAAATGTTTTGATTAACATATATTGTGACGAAAGTTGCCATATCCAAAGCGATCGCTTTGATGTTATGGTGCTTGGTAGTATATCATGTCCTAAAGAGAAGGTTGCTTCTGTTAACCGTGATATTTAAGCTATAAAAGAAGAATATGGGATAAAACCATACGCAGAAATTAAATGGACAAAGGTATCTAATTCAGCTGTAGAGTTTTACGAGAAACTCATCGATTATTTTTTTAATAACGATGATTTAAAATTCCGAGGTTATATAGCACGTGGCAAATCTGAAATTAAAAAGGACCACTTTGATGACCTCTATTATAAATTATATTATAGAATGCTTGAATATACTTTAGATATGAATCAATTCGAAACTTACAGTCTTTATCTCGACAAAACACATGAATTCGATATATATCCTTGTACTAACGATGTCTCAATTAAATACTGCTCCAATAATTGTAAAATGGCAAGTACCGATTTATTGGAGTTTAGTTATTTGGACCGTTATTTTTGTTACTACCGGCTTTCTCGCATTCACTGGATTAAAGACATTATAGACCTTGCGAACGATGAACATCAAAATGTTTCGGTCTGGATGAAAAAGAAAAAGGACAAAAGCAATAAGACGTTTACTCAATGCTTTGTAAGATATAATGACATTCTTAATGATTTCATCATTATTTTTATTGTACTTGGAAACAGCTTGAGGTTTCAAACTGCTTACCCTGTTGTTTTCAAAAGTTCAAAAGATTCGTTACAAAAGGACTTCAAAGCCTATATAGACAATAAAAAAACCAGTGAACCGTAGGTTCTCTGGTGGGCTCCTTCATACAACATGGTAGATGAGTAATAATATTATATCATATCTAGTTAAATATATCAGCTAGTATATCGTCGGATATATCGCCTAGTACAAAAGCCTTTTTGATTCTGTGCTTTTTGATGTATGCCTTAGCTGATTCGTTTGTATACTTATTGACTAGCAATACAGGATAGTCACCTAGATTGCTTGCCACTAGTCCATCAGCCCACGCATTAACTAAAATCACAGTATCTGCGTGAGGATAGAATAGGTCAGCAATCTTTGTTGATGTTTCGTACCTATCTAATCCATCAAGCCTTGTTACCTTGCCGATGTCTGCAAGCTGTCGCTCAATATCCTTTGACACCACGCTATCGCCACCTAGTATGACATACTCAAGGTCAGACTGCTTGTCCAAGAACGACGCTTGCTTGATTGTGAGATAGTCTCCTACCATCATTACAGGGTATCTGACTGTCGATACAGACACACCGTCAGCCCAATCCTTACCACTTGTGATAATTAGCTTTTTAGCACCTTTTATGCACTCTTTGAGCACCTCAAGATTTGTTGCGTATCTATCAGCACCACTGAGCACCTTAACTCCTGTACCGTTGATTTTTACATCACCACCGACAACGGTTGTCTCAAGTCCATTAGTTCCCTTGCACTCATCATATACTAGATTAGCCTTTTTAGTGTATGCAAGATAGCCAGCACTTAGTCCATCAGCAAAGGTTTTGCCACTGACAACGACCTTGTTTGACTTTAGATGCGATTCAGCGATTAGGTCTGCTGTCTTGTATCTATCCTCGCCATTATACCTAGTGATAGTCACATCTGATGGTATTGTCTTTTTCTCAGGTGCAGGCTGAGCACCACCACCGTTATAGTAGTATTCTGCTCTGCGATAGAGTTCGTCTAGCCTTGCATACCATCTTCCAGGGCACTGAGTAGGCTTAATATCACAATGTCCTCTAAGTGGCAATTTGCGATTATAAAATCTCCACGCATAAGCTATTGCCTCTGCTACTGTCTCAAAGTCTTCTGGACGACATTCTGGTCTACATTCAAAGCCTAACGACCTAGCGTTCTCTTCCATCACTCCAGTATGCCACGCAACATTAGGAAAACTAACGATACAAGCTACTCTGCCAGCTTCTATAACTAGATGAGCCGATGAACCAGCCTTTGGGTTACATAGCCAATTCACAACACCCATAAATGACTGTCCATCTGCGCCCCAATGGTGAATACAGATGTACTCAGGTACATTCTGATTCGTTTCTCCGACAAAGTATTTGCCATAGTTTGGACTGTCAAAGTCCTCTATAAATTGATATGCCATAGCCTACTCCTTGTCTGTTTTCTCTACATCGTTTAATTTCAAAATCTGCTTAAATATCTGATGCAATCCAGTAGACGCAAGTCCACTGATCATGCCACTTGCAATCGCAACAAGGGTTATCTCCTTTGCATTGATACAACCTAGCACTGCTCCTAGCACTGTGACTGTGAGTGGAATGTACTTGTTGTCGGTTGGTAAAAACTTCTTCATCAAGTAACCTACTACCAAACAAACTGCGATAACTAATGGAATGTAAAGATTTGTTAAAAATTCAAGATTCATAATGTACCTCCTTGAATAAAATAAAAAGGTGGAGTTATTTCCACCTTTACCTAACTAAAATATTTTGAATAACTAGTGTCATTCCTGAGCCTATTAACACGGATATGATAGCTTGGACAACTGCGTTCCACCTCATTTTAGGTACTTGCTCAAGTGCATTGATTCTTTCTCCTTGCTCGTTGAGTTCCTCTTGATGTGCGTCCATCTTTTGTACCATAAGCTGTAAGCTAATATTCATCTTTTGCAGTTCGGATGTCATATTCTCAAGGGAATCCATCCTCTTTTCAAGTGAAATTATTCCGTGAGTATGCTCTTCTATCTTCTTAATGTCATTTTCTCTGCGTCTATAACAATCTTCGCTTGTGAATGGGTCCATATGATCTCCTTTCTTATACGTTATCCTTGCCTAGATATTTGATATAGATATAAGTAGCTGGATTATTTCCCTCTGCTGTGACATTACTTCCTCCGATGTGTCTAGCGTTTAAAGTCACCTCTGCACCAGCTGTCAGTGATACCACCTTCGAGGCAAGTCCAATGCCTCCGCCTGCCCTTGTTGTGATAACTGTTGATGCAATTTCATTGCCGTTTGACTTGACGTAAACACCATTAAACGGAGATGCCGCAACATCGTTCTCAAAGTAGACACCCGCACTGATTTCATACAGTCCTCCCTCGCTGACTTTGATTGCACCATTGATAAGCGAGAAAACATCGCCACTTGAAAACAGTGCGTTATTGAGCTGAAATGGTGTGATAACACCATTCTTCATGAGAATTATGTTTTGCGTTGAGTTTGCTTGCATAAACGACCCAGCAATTCCCTTAGCCTTAAAGAGTTCATCAGTATATAGCTGATTTCCATTTGCCTTGAGACTTACATTGCCAATTTTGAGCTCAGGTACATAGATTACATGTGATGAACTCAGTCCTTCTCTATCAAATACAAGTGATTTGCCACTGTAATACATTCCAGCATTGACACCACCTTGAGGCCCTATGACAAAAGATGGACCTAGATTGATTGTAGCCACTGCGCTAGTCATTGCTAGTCCTCTAGGTGATAGACTCGCTCTAATAGTTCCCTCTGCAGAGGTGTTGATATATCCGATTTCAAGCGACTTATTAAGCGTGAGTTCCGACTCCTCGCTACGGATTACCACTGAATTTCCAAATGATGCATTCACACTCTGCCCATTTCTGATATTCACAGCCTCATTTGTGATAAGTACATTTGAGCCTGTCGCATTTTCAGGTGTTTCTGAGCCATCTTGTAGGTCTGCAACCATGATGCCCTGGGGGGATGCTGTGATGTAGTTTGTAGCTGTCTTCTGTGCCTCTTCAACTGACACCCCTAGCATTGTGCTGATTGAGCTTATATCTTGTCTTAGTGTTTCGTCAACAATCGGATGCCAGCTGTATTCCGTGTAGTCGCTTGAAGGTGTCTCGACTTCCTTGCCTAGTGCGATTCCTGTCCATGTATGAATATTTGAGTATGTGTGTGCAAAGTTTGTGCCTTTGTCATCACTTGCATATGCTATCCATGTATAGGCTGACTTTCCATCCTCACCCTTGACTTTGCTCCATGTAAAGAGCTCAGGCTTGCTTAGGTCTACTGTCTCGCTTGCTTGTCCGTTGCTGATGCCTAGATATGCTTTGCCATCTGCAGAGGATGATATTCCATTTCCGTGATTATCATCTGCATAAGCAATCCATGTGTATAGTGGCTTAGGTCGTGGAAGAGCCTTGAGCTCGTTCGCAAGGTCAACGATTGACTGATAGATTCCACTATCTTGGATGAGATACTCGCCTAAAGTAGCCTTTTGCATTCCATCGTCGATAGATTCCTCTAGCTTGAGTAGTCTAGCCGATAGGTAGAGTTTTCCAGCCTCGTCAATGATGTTGATTCTATCGCCTATTGCAATATTCTCAGGAAGTTTATTAATGTCAATCTCGTAGTTCTCCTCAATGTCCCTTATCTTCTTTAGCTTACCTATTGCGTGGTTACAAAGTGTCTTCTGTACCACTGTGTCATAGCTATATGTCTTCGTGATATGCTTGAATGTCTGTGTCTTCTTTAGTCCGTCTTCCGATACAATCTCGCTGATTCTTCCCCACTTAGCAAGTGCAGTCCTTGAGCATAGCCTTCCGTCTGCATCGACATAAAAATCGCCATCGTCATATACGTAGCCTTTTAGAGTGATTGGTTCTTCCTTTCCCTCTGGAGTTCCACCCTTGACGATTAGAGCTGTTGCAAGATTCGATATAGACTTCTTCACAACGATTCGGTCTATATCACGATTGAGTCTGAGCTCCTCTTTTACGTCCTTTCCTCTGCGTTTGTGGATATTGATGTATTTATGTGCCACTGTAAGCCCTTTGATGTCAAAGCTATACGATACCTCTGCATCAAATTGCTTTGATAAACTAGCAAGCCTTTCAGTGACAGTCGCCTCTCCGTCCCAGCTGAGTTTCCTAGAACGGTCTGAGATTTCATTGATACCTATCTCAAAGCCACTGTCTTTAGTCCACTTCTCAATATACCAGCTGATAGGCTTTGCCTCTGCAGATTCAAAAGGACCCGCAATCTCGTTCAATAGGTCAAGTCCAGCATCTTCCGCATACACTTCGATATCCTGGTTCTTGGAGTCTTCCACAGTGTCGATGATGGTGTATACCTCGTCTTTGCCATCCCTTGAGCATAAAAGCTGATTGCCAGTCATTGTCATTTGCTCTAGCAGAGCCTTATTTTCGCTTGTATAAACGATTTTAAAGCCTAGAGTGGCGATACCTGTGTCCACTGCTTGAACCTTGCTGTCATCGGTGATTTTAAAGCCTTTAGATAGTTTGGTGGAGGCCATGCCTAGTATGTTTAGTTTTTTGTCTGCAAAATAGATTATCATTTATATGTACCTCTCTCTGTACTTTAGTTTTATCTGTGCATTCTTTGTCCAGTCTGACATGGCTACATTGATACGATTTGCTCCTTGCGTTAGCTTAAAACCTTCCCAGTCGTTGCCGATTGCTCCGTACTCAGGTGTTTCTAGATTGTTGACTATGATGCGACCCTCGTCTCCATTCACTTTGATGTTGTCGCCTTGCGAAAACTTATTAGGTATGTCAATAAATGTCGTCGTATGGTCCTTCGTAAAGGTCAAATCATATAGCATATTCAGTCCTAAAGTCGGCTTATTGCCATACGCAGCGAAAACGATGCTAATTTCGTTTACTTCTCTGTTGTCTCGATCTCTAATGGTTATTGATTTCTTTGTGCCATAGATATTAAAGGTCACCACTTCGCCCACTTTAGTTACTGTGCATGTGTTTGATGCATGCTCAGAGGCTCCAGTCTTTAGGTTATCCCAATCTATTGGAACATCGGGTCCATACGTGGAAATGCCTACATCTCCCTCGAACATCCTTGTCAGTGCGACTCTAGGTGCCTCGTATGTTTCTATCGAAAATGCGGTGACAAGATGTCGCTCTGTGCCAGTATTGTGACAAAAGAGCACATTGAAAGCACCTTGCTGATTTATGATATCCCTTGACAAACAGAACTTGTGTGAGAATGTGCATCTAAAATTCATAGCTCCAATGTGTCCGCTCTTATCTGCCTTTAGCATTCTAGTTATAGAAGGACCGTGGAATTTTGTTCCATTTCCGTAAGTCTTTGCTTGTACCTTATCTGTAGCTGTATCTAGTGTTCCGTCGATAGCTACCATTCCGTGTAATGATGGTAGATTCTTCTCGTTAATCTTCCACTCACTTGCCTTGAATGGATTGGTATATCTTGATATGTCGATTAGTCTTTCAGATGGTGGCAATGCTATTCCGTCAATCTCTGATGGATTGCCTAGCTGAATGATCTTACCGTCTTGGTTGACAAATGCCATATATCCACATGATGATTCTGGTAAAGATACCTCAAAATGTGGGTGTGCTGGATAAGTACCATCATAGTTAAATTCAAAAACCTTGTCTTTATTCGCAGTAACCACCTTTTCCGTAAGTGCGTATTTGAATGGGTCAAAGCATTTTATGGAGAATTTTCCTACGACTGCGTTACGACCAGGATCTATATCTTCATAGCTTGATGGAGTACCGATGTAGTACCTATCCCTTTCATCATCAAAAATAAGCTGTGCATCCTCAACATTTAAAACTGCGTTGAGTTTCTCAAAAGCCCTTCGATATTCCTCGTTAGTTTCTGCTATGAGCTGGAAGGTCACTGTAATGACTCTAGCTGGATACTTTCGTCTTCTCATACTAGTGCCATCAGCTCCACCTGTAGAGTATTCGTCTATGTCTGATAGCAACAACTCTCTGCCCTTTACATTGAGCGTCTTATAGCCTTTGACAAGCTCTTCGATGTATTTGCCATTTATTCGTAAGGCCTCAGAGGGTAGCATTGTGCTACCCTTTTCGGTCACGTCAGTAAATCTATACACGTCCGTGTCTCCTTCCTTCCCTCTTCTCTCGCTTGTTTAATTCCTCACGCATAGGGTCTGCGGTTGCCTTTGCAATCTCCTTGCCATCTAGTTCGACTGGAACGATCACTGTGTATCTTGCTATTGCATCATAATCGTACTCGCTTGATAGACTAGCCGTAGGTATACCAGCGAAACTCATCTGTCTTCCGATTCCAAAGCTATCAGCTATGCTAGAACCCATGCCATCGACTGTACTCTTTACTTTTGAGAATGAAGAGGTCAGCCCTTTGTCAAGTCCTTGCATGATTGCTCTACCGGCTGGAATAAGCAATCTCTTGTCATAGTCAATAGGTCCCTTGTGCTTTTTAATCCAGCTAGTTATTCCGCCAACAAAGTTCTTTACCTTGTTAAAGCCAGCCGTTAGTCCACCTAGAAAACCATCGATGATAGCTTTACCAGCACTTAGTAGGTCTATCTTAGAGATTCTGTCGACGATTCCCTTGCCTAGTCCTAGAATTGCTCTAAAGACTTGAGGTATAGCTTGCACGATTCCGCTGACTAGCTTACCGATGAGCTCGACACCCTTTTGGATGATGGTAGGGAACGCAGCGACAAATCCACTGACCAGCGACAGCACAATCTGTGCGGCTGCTTGTAGTATTTGTGGTAGATTGTTAATCATGCCATCAACAAACTTCATGAGTGCATTAAATGCGGTCTCCGCTATCTGTGGGAAGTTCTGAGCAATACCTTTCGCAAGTGAGGCAAGCAAATTCATACCAGTAACGATTAGATCAGGCAAGTGCTCAGCGATACCCATAACAAACTGGGATAGAACCTCGACTGCACTTGTGATGATGCTAGGTGCGTTAGCCGATAGTCCATTTACAAGTGTCTCAATGATTGTAAAAGCACTCTCTAGCACGTTAGGAAGTAACTGTCCTATTCCATTCAAAAAGTTAATCAGTAGTTGTGACCCGCTGTTGATTAGATCGGGTAGTTTACTAGTAACACTCTTTGTGAAGTTTGCTATTACTTCAGGACCTTTCTCAACGGCAATCTTGATCATATCGTTGATTTTGTCGCCATAAGCATTGGCTAGCACACCTAGTCCAGCGATTGCTGTCGCAATTAAGGCGGCTGGAAGTATGAGCCTTAAGCCTAAGCCCATCATCTTAGTAAGTCCACTAGTTACCTTGCCACCTACAGCACCAAACGCTCCGCCTAATCGGCCACCTATGGCCGTAACCCTGTTTGGTAACATGCTACCCATTCGATCTAGTACACTAAATGACATCGCTGAGGCCTTTTCAAATGGTAAGTAGATGCTTTTCCAAATACGATTGCCTCGTGAGCCAATATCAAAACGACCTGTGATGGTCTGCAGTTTGAATAGGCCCTCTGTTGCCTTATCTAGTCCAGCTGGTATAGATTTGATACCACGATTCACAAGCCCTATGCCATCGCCTACCATTTCGAATGTCTTTGGATTAAATATCTTACGACCTACAAAAATGCCAGCCATTGCTCCACCTACTGAGGCAATCTCCCTTAGTGGAGCTGGTAGCTTGCCAGCTGATGACGCCAGCTCGCTCAAAACTCCGCTTAGGCCGTTTTTTTCGAATGCCTCGGTCAATCTGTCGATTGCGTCTGACAACTCGTTTGTAGCCGATGTTACGACCTTAATTCCCTTAGCATTAAAGGCCATGAATGCTGGCTGTAGCTTGTTTGACATTGTCTCCTTTAGTCCGTCAAGTGCTTGACCGATGTCCTTGTACTGTGTCGCCATCTTTTGTAGATCACTACCAGCACCAGCAGTCTTTTTGATGGCCTCGAAGAAGTCCTCAGTCTTAACCTTGCCAGCTTGTACATTCGCTATGAGCTCCGATGTGGTCATACCCATTGTCTTTGCGACTTTAGATATTCCAGCCGGTGTCTGCTCTAGCATGAGCTTGAAGTCCATCCATGATACATAAGGCTTAGCTGCCATCTGTACGCCTTGAACGGATAGCGTTTTCATCGCTTGTCGTGGGTTTTCCGACGCAGCTGCGATTCCACCGAAGGCTTTTACAAGGTCCTTTGACCCTTTGACGCCTACTGCATCAAACTGAGCGAACGTGCTCGCCATGTCGGATGAGCTGTATATGGTCTGCTCTGCATATTTCTGTAGCTCTTTTCGTGTCTCTGCAATCTCTTTCTTTGTGTGCCCATTCATCGCCATGTTAGATTCAAAGTTCTGCCATGCCCTTGATGACTCAACAAGCTCGTCCTTCATGCTACTGATGGAGTGGGTCACTTTGTTAAAAGCCGACTGTCCGACACCAGCAAACACACCAAAAGCAAAGCCACTAGCAAGCTTTGATTGAAAACCACTAACAGTCTTGTCTGCCTTTGCGAATGTGCTAGTAAAGTTTTTATCAACTGCCGATAGTATCGCCTTTACTGAATAATCAGCCATGTGTCTCCCCCTTTCCTTGTTTCATTATTTTTCCAATCGCAATCAGTCTGTCGTTATCTCGCTTGATTCCCCTTGCCTTGTCTAGCTCTGCCTCGTAGTCAAAGAACGTGTCAAATCGTGCAAATACAGGCTTGATTCTGTCTTTGCCAGCTTTCTTTTTCGCTGATGCAGCAAAGTTCAAATAAGCTTGCCAGTGTAGTTTGTACTGCTCGTCTACTTGCTTGAGATTGTGAGCCTTGACTAGTAGCTGATACTCTGGAAATGTAAGAGTATTCACTTCCTCGATTCGTTTAAAACCAAAGAACCTAAAGCAGTCTATCGCAATCGCCTCGTAGATTTCCTCTATTGACTGAGCATTCCCATGAGTTCCTTCTGTCTTTTCTTCAGTGCCTTCTCTTCTTCCTCTGCCTCTTTCGCTGCCTTCTGTATCTTCAGAGTCATATTCTTGGTACAGTTGGCTTTCGATAAAAAATCAAGCACCTCTGCAAATAGTCCGTCGATGTCTGTTTCTTCGCTTTCTATATATGCCATGATTTCGTTCTTGCTGATTCTAGGGGTTTCAGTCTTATTTGCAATCTCCAGGATCGTGAGCAAGGCCTCTGGGTTCTTGTCAAGTATTCCGCTGACATTAAACGCAAGGCCAGCCTTTTCCTTGTTCTTACTTCCGACTGATTCGACCTCGTATGTTTTATTTATTTCAAGCAAAAAACCCATTCCAAACTTAAAAGAATAGGTTTTTCCGTTGATTTCAAGCTCCATTGTGTTCATTTTCTCTTCCTCTCTCAATCAATAGATATGATTATTTGTACAAAAAAAGGCGGTCTGCTAAACCGCCCTTACTCTTCCTCTATGCTCCAGCTGTTGTGTCCTTAAATACATAAGACGCAACGGCCTGCTGTTCATTTGTCACTGTTACATCGCCTCTAACTCCTGAGCCATTGATTCCGAATGTGAGTGATACTTCGACCATATCCTCAGCTCCTGACTTGATCTCGAAGTTTGTGAGGTAGCCCTGAAAATATCTGCCCGCATACTTATTCGCACCAGTACCAGCCTCTTCAAGGTTCGCCTCCCAAATCTCAACGATTTCGTCGTTGTCTAGTGCGTCCTCAAGTGATTTGAGTAGCTTGTCACCCTTTGAAAGGATTGATGTACAAGTGATTTCTGTCTCAGCGACTCCTGGAGTTCTTATCTTTCCGTCTTTTGTTGCTGTTGAGTCAGCATCCTTTGACTTCGAACGTCCATTCTCTGTTACAAACGCAATCGCTGCACCCTTTTCTGTTGCTGCCTTTGACAAAAGTCTGTAAAGGTATACTATCTTTTTTCCAGCTACAGCTGTCATAGTTGCCTGTGCCATGTCTATTCCTCCTAACTAATTTTTGTGTTAATTACTTTCTTATTTGTGCCTCTAGCTAAATGTCCATGTAAACTCTAGTATTCCGTGTAACAATGCATGAGCGGTCGTATCGTCCTCCATGATTGTTTGATTTGTCTCTACTAGATTCCATGAGCGATTCTCTGTCGTCTCTATTCCTCGTATGATGTCCTTGACATCAAGTAGCATCGTTGAGAATGTGCCTCTCTGGAGCATGTTGTTGTGCCATACGTGAATAGTCAGTGCCACCGTGCCGAATAGTGCAGTTTTATTCTGCGTGTCCGTCTGCGTGGTCCCAGCAATCACGATGAATGGATACTCAACCTCTTTAGATGGAATGACTGTATCAAATACTAGTATTCCAAAGCGTTTTTCTAGCTCTTTACGGACTTTAGCAAATATCTCTTGCTGTGGGTCTCTTCTCATTTCCACCTAACCTTTCATGATTTTTTTCACATCTCTTATAAACTTTGGTTTAACCTTTTCAAGAGCTGGCTTGACGAATGGATGCTCTTTCATGAACCTGGTACCATACTCTAAATATGGTGCATATTCTGCAGTCGGTTCGACTGTTACGCTCATGCCATTGTCCCCCTTGCTGAGCTTGATGCTCCTACGCAAAAAGCCAGTCTTGACGGGTGCTTTTTCGACTATGACCTTGTTAAGGTCTGCACCATGCTTACTAATGCAAGCCTTGACATCTACCATCTTCTGTGCGTGCTTTAAAGCCTCAGACAAGGCGTCTGTGCCACTTATCTTAATTGACATATCAATGCACCTCTGAGACGATAAAAGTCGTCTTGAACCTCAAATTTCGCCTTTTATCTATGCGGTACTTCTTGCCTTTGTACAGAATGTAGTCCGTTTTGATACCGACGTCATTGGTTGGTACGTGTATCATCAGCACGCCCTCTCTTATTTCGCCATACACTAGTTTTACGACCTCATCTGATGCATCACAAACCGATGCAATGATAGGCTCATTGTATGTATCACCGCTAGTTTCATAGTCGCCCGTATCTTCGTTGTAAAGGCCTCTATTCTCTTCACATGGGGTGATTACTTTGTCGTATCTCATATAAACCTCACCCTTCCTTGAGTGCTGTTCGATTTGTTCTTCAGATAGGTCTCAATATCCTTTGTGTAAGGCTTAAAATCATCATTGCTCCATGTCATTTGTTCGCCTTCAACATTGTGAGAAGACAATCCCTCTGAGCCGATGCGGTTAAACCTTGCGACGGATACCTCAACGACAATGTATGATAGTTCTTGAGGCACTTCTTCGCTCGATATAAGGACTTTTAGCCTTTGCTCGGTCATGTAGGCTATTCGATAGATTAAATCCTCGTGCTTATAGCCTAGTGGTCCTAGCAGTGCCTTGATACTATCTAAATACATTATTCCTCGCCTTCCTCTGTTACATCTGCTCCATTAGTTTTCTCAGTTACATCTGTCACCTCTGAATCGTCGCCCACTTCCTTGATTAGAGGGTTTCTTAGTGGGTTGTCTCCACCCATCAGCTCGTCGATTCTCCACTCTGCTGGCTCGTATCCCTCTCTAGGGTATACATCGCCCTCGTTGTACTCAAAATAGGTCTTCTCGCCCTTTTTATCTGTTGTGAAGTCCTCTAGGTCATGGAACTGCTCTAAAACTCTATACATATTGATTTTCCTCCTTGTTACATAAAACAAAAGAGAAGGACTTGCTTTTGTCCTTCTCTTTATCTCCCCTTTTAGGCTTTGCCTACTCTCTAAAGGCTTATACTCCAGTAACTGTTACCTTTGCGATTGCCTTCTTGTTATCAGCTGGAACATACTCGCCAGCACTTCCAGCTCCCTGTAGTGCTAGTCCGTTGAAGTCCTCTGACTCGATTGTTCTTACAGTGTTGATTCCTGTAAACGCCTTACCGCAGTGCTGAACATAAGCATATACTACTTCCTTTGTCTGGAATAGATCTGCTGGTACTTCTGTTATGTAGAATCCCTTGAACTTTAGCATAGCGTTGTCGTCAACATTTACAGATGAACCCTTCGCACTTGTAGCAAGTCCGCTGTCGATGATTGCGTTATACACATCTGATCTTACCTTAGCAATCTTCACAAGTCCGTTGCGAACCTTTGCGTTTGTGAAGTGAGCTGATAGCTGGGAGAATATCTCGCCAACATTGTCCTTTGTTACGGATACGCCTCCAGCAATTGTCTTGCCAGCATTATCTGAGATGAACTTTCCGTGATGTGCGTTAAACTGTCCAACCTTAGCCTGTGCCTGTAGCTCTAGTCTGTCAGCTACTGCTGTGTCCATGTCTGCGTTTACTGTCGCTCTGTCTAGTCCTTCGTGGATTGCCCATGTCCATGAATAAGGCACATCTACGTCTGTGTAAGTAATCTCTTTTCTCTCACCGAATCTTGATGTCTTTCCTGTGCCAGCACCAAAGCCTGTAGCTGGGTCCTTGCTGTATGTACCGACTACTACCGGAATATCTGAGGTCTTTACTGTGAAAGCTACCTTGTTGTTAGCTACTCCGTCTAGTGCCTCGATTGTGTCACCAACAAAAAAGTCCGCAAAGTATGCCTCGACACCGAATATCGCCTCAAGGAGCTCCTTGAACTCTTTTCCGTATACTGCGATTCCTCTGCCATTGTTCTCGCCCTGTGCAAATAGCTGTAGGTCAAATCTTCTCTTTTCCATTTCTAAATACCCTTTCTTGCTTTCGTATTACGATTTCTTATACTTGGCAATCTTCTGCTCAAGTGGACTGAGATTGCCATTATTGTTATTAAAATTGTTAGGCGTTCTACCAGTTGCTCGCTTTACCTCTGCAGCCTTGAGTTCCTTTTCAACAATGCTAACAAGTTTCTCAATGTTGCCCTTTGTCTTTTCTGCATCGCCATTGACTACTAGATCTAGCATATCCTTATTTGCCTCAATGCCAGCCTCGGATAGTAGAGTTGACGCTGTATTTCTAAGCTCCATCATTTCCGACTGTGCTTTTAGCCTTGCGTTTTCCTCACGCATCTGCTCTAGCTCGTAGTCCTTTTTCTGCTCTGCGTTCATCTTAGCTAGCTTTTCCGCCTCGGTCTGAGCCTTCTTCAAGTCCTCTTTGTACTTGTCCTCTAGCTTGGACTCTCTTGTCTTGATTGCTTTCTCGATTCTGCGGTCAAACTCTGCTTGATTCTTAGGGTCCTTTAGGAAGTCGTCAAAGCCGTTGCTCTGCTCTCCTCCGTTATTTCCCTCTTTGTTTGGTTCTGCTGGCTCTGTGCCATTACCACCATCGGTCCCAGCTCCTTCGCCATCAGCAAATAACTGTAGTTCCCACTTTTTAATAACTTCCATGTTCTTTTCCTCCTTCGTCCAACACATTGGAATAAGATTCCCCCATGTCATCCGCTACTGTAGAATTGATTATTTGTACATTATCGGAGTAGGCTAATGCCACTCCGTTTATGCCTATAAAAAAAGACTCTCTCAGAACTTTCCCTTGTTCTGATAAAGCCTTATGCTCTACGAAGGCTCTCCCTTCGCCTATGCTGTATTTTATTTCATCGCTTGACAGATTCGCCACCGACTCAATATAAGTCTGTAAGAGTGTCGATATAGCACTGCAAACGATGTCTTGTCCGTATGGTCCGTAGTCTGCGTGACCCTCGATGGATATTCTGTCCTTGCTATTCGTTATTTTTATCATTATCTCCTTTTGTCCTTTAGTTAATTTGGGGTGAAAGACCAGAGTCGAACTGGCATACTTGGAGTCACAATCCAATATCTTAACCGTTAGATG
>ENA-OWLX01000440-OWLX01000440.1-metagenome-genome-assembly--contig:-NODE-440-length-15027-cov-3.510620_pt1 | contig 15027 bp, 13 predicted proteins | sample MGYA00245351_ERZ651106 | MGnify/ENA primary metagenome ERZ651106 (study PRJEB26857, sample SAMEA4031768) | metagenome | biome: human; feature: oral; material: saliva | place: Philippines | collected 2014... | reverse complement strand
AGTGAATAGAATATCCGCTCTTTCTTCGTACCGCATTGTTGTACCATAGATGCCATTGAAATAAGCCCCTTTTCTTCTAAAAGAGGTCTTATTTTGTCTTTGCCTGATGACGGCTTCATGATAATCGTATTTCCCGGCACATCGAGAAGGTCTGCCAAATCATTGCGATTCGCAGGCACCACCAGAAGAGGTTCATCTTTCTCACATAAACTCGTCCCCAAGGCCGCTGCCGCCGCGCAAAAACTGGTGACGCCCGGAACGATTTGTGTATCATACCCGGCGAGGGCGACTCGCCTTTCCACATAAGAACACGATGCATATACAGTAGGGCAACCGAGTGTAAATAGAGCCGCATTCTCCCCCTTATCCAAGTATGCCTCTATCATTTCCGCATTCTTTCTATGAGCCTCTTCTAGAATGTCTTCATTTCGAGTCATGGGAAAGGCCAATTTAACAATCGTCTTGGAATCCTGCAAGTCTTCACCCGCATAAGTTGCAGCAGCTTGCAAAATCTGACCGGCTGTCTCCTTATCAGGCCCGCTTTGAGGAATAAACCATACGGAACATTCTTTCATGAGCCGCAAAGCTTTCACGGTAACCAGTTCGGGATCTCCCGGCCCCAAGCCGATGCAATACAATCTTCCTTTCATTATTTTCCTCCTCCGTGAAACCGGATTAGTTCAGTTGCGCCTTGCGTCATACCCATAATTCCGCGCTTATTGGAAAATAAGACGGCTTCCGTTTTCAAAGCTCCGTGTACGCGTGCCTGCATATAATAAGCAACCTTCTCCGTCGCCTTTTGCAAGACCGGCTCCAAAACGCCCGCCTCTTCCAGTATGTCCAGAGCCATATCCGTCGTCAGACTTTCATAAACAGCCTTACCCGTCTCTACACAAGCACCGGCAAACATGGCTTCCATAGCCAGGAACGTAGTCCTGCCGTCACCGTATCGGGAATGGGTATTCATAATTCCCTGGGCCAGTTTAAGCATCTTACCGACATGACCGATTAAAAGTACGTCCTTAAACTGCAAGTACGCCGCATAATCGAGCATTTCACCGACATAATTACTGCATGTAACTCTGTCTTGCGTATCCATTTGCCATTCCGAAGCGGCAAAATCGACGCCGTAATTACCGAAAAAGGCCAGTAAGTGCTCATCTCCCGCGGCCCGACGAGAATTCATTTCTACGTGAATCGTATCGATTAAGGCCTGCTCGCTCATAGGATCGACGATACCCGACGTTCCCAGGACCGATAATCCCCCTACGATACCCAACCTGGGATTAAAGGTCTTACGTGCCAGTTCTTCGCCTCCGGGAATGGATATAGTGACTTCCAATCCGCCCTTATACTTAAAATCTTCCATCACCTTGCGTACCGCTTCCATAATCATGCGCCGCGGCGTCGGATTGATAGCGGCCTCGCCGACAGGTGACGACATTCCCTCTTTAGTCACCGTGCCGACACCCTTACCGCCCTTAAGAATAATACCGTCTCCGTCCGCATAAACCACGGTAGCAAAAATAAGGAGGCCGTCGGTTATATCCGGATCATCTCCCGCATCCTTTCGAACGGCGCAAGTTGCTGTATTTTCAGAAAAAACGGCATTCCCTATCTCCAAGTCCAACGTAACGCCCTTAGGCGTTTCAACACGTACCGTATCCACATTTCGGTGTGAAAACAGCATCATAGCCGCTGCACTCGCCGCTGCCGTCGCACACGTACCTGTAGTGTAACCGCAACGCAATTTTTTGCCGTCTTTTACAGCATAGTATTCCCGGTCCATAACCTCGGCCTCTCCTTCTAAATGAGATACATTACCGAATTATTGTACCACGTTCAATTATTCTTTTTCCAGTGCATCCCAAGCTTCATTAGCCCGTTCTACGAACATCTTTCGAACCGCCTGATTTTCTCCTAAGCCGTGAATATACGTCTGTACCTTGAAGCCTTCTTTTTCCAAAATACTCTTATGTGAATCAGGTTCAGCCCCTGCCATATCGTTGTTGGCATGGTCGCCGGCAACCATCATCATAGGCATAATGGTAACTTCTTTAATTCCTTTTGCCTTCAATTGCGGGATAACCGTATCCAAATGGGGCCAACCTTCTACAGAATAAATGTACACATTTTTAAGTCCTGCCGAATCGATACGATTTTGTACGACGGAGTAGTATGCATTAGCCGGGTGAGGAGTACCGTGGGCCATGACAAGAACTGCCGTATGATTATCCGTTTTCGGCAACTGCGTTTTCAAAGCTTCGACGAATTCAGCCACGTCGTCACGCTGATCTTCCTGGCCCATCCAGTACATAATAGGCGTGCCTACAGTCATCTTCTTGAAATCATTTTTATACAAGTCGTAAATAGCCGTATCATATGCATATTCCATACCGGGAATAACATCGAGGGACGTAATGGCTACACGCGTATAGCCTTCTTTTTTGAGTTGATCCAATGCTTTTTCGGGAGTAGGAATCATCTTTCCTTCTTTTTCGGCAATACGATCCACAATAATATGAGATGTAAACGCCAAGACCGTCTTTACATCGGGATGGGCAGCCTGAATATCGGAAACCGTCTTTTCAATCGTCTTGGCACGGCTGTCTTTGTACGTTGTACCGAAGCTGAGCACGAGAATGGCATCCTTATTTTTTTCTTTAGCCAATTCGGGAGTTTCATGCTTTCTCACACCGATTTCGGCAGCCTGCTTCAAAGCAGGCGTTGCATCCTTTACTTCCGGATTCAACGTATATCCTGCCTGAGCGGGAAGTCCCGTAAAAGTTCCTAAAGCAAGGCTCGCCAAAGATACTGCACAGAGTCGTTTCAACATACTTTTTTTCATTGCTACCACCTCATAAAATTTATTTATTTCCTGACGGCATGAGCACCGTCTCGCCATTGGACGAAACGAACTCGTTCACGTTCAGGTCAAACACCTGTTCCACCAACTGACGCGTAATTACTTCATCAGTCTTCCCGTACGCCTGTATGCGACCGGCTTTCATAGCTATCGTATAGTCGGCATAAAGGGCCGCCTGATTGATATCATGAAGGACAATGACGATGGTCATTTGTCGCTCTTTCTTCAACTTCACCAATAAATCCATAATTTCCAACTGGTGGCGTATATCCAAATACGTCCCCGGCTCATCTAAGAGCAAAAGTTGCGGTTCTTGCGCCAGGGCCATCGCCATACGCACTCGCTGTCTTTCGCCTCCTGACAGGGTATGTATCTGTCGCTGCGAGAACTCACTCGTCCGTGTAATCTCCATTGCATCCTTTACGACAGCCCTACCGTTACGGTCATCACTGCGCAGAAAACTTTTATGGGCAAAACGTCCCGACTCTACCAGTTCCTGAACCGTAATACGATCGGGAAACTCGTCCTGTTGCGTCAAAATAGCCACTTTTCGAGCCAATTCTTTACGCTTGTACGTCCGAATACTGTGCCCGTTTAAGGTAATCTCCCCGGTCGACGGTAGTCTCAGACGACACATACACCCCAAAAGAGTACTTTTACCGCATCCGTTCGGCCCGATAACGGCAGTAACGGCATGCCTCTCAATATGTAGATTCAACCCGTGCAGCACTGTCTTACCGCCGGCTTCACACGATAAATCGCTAACCGTAAGAATGGAATCGGCCATTATACATCCCTCCTTAACAAGAAGAGAAAAAACGGAGCTCCCCAAAATGCCATAATAACCCCTACAGGAAGCTCCATAGGTGCTAACAGCAACCGTGCCAATGTATCGCTTAAGGTAACCAACATAGCTCCCAATAAGGCTGAAGCGGGAATAATATACCGATAATCCGTACCGATAATAAGACGTGCCACGTGAGGCACAATGAGGCCTACAAAACCCAATAATCCGGCTACACTCACGGCACTGGCAGCCAAAACAGCGGCTAGGGCCGTAAAGACGACACGTGTCAACTCCGTATTAAGCCCCAATCCTTGAGCCGTATCGTCGCCCAATTGAAGAATATTCAAATAATAGGCTCCTCCTACGGCCGTCAAAAAACCGGCCAGTGAATAGGGCCAAATGAGGGATACATCAACCCAACTCTTTGCCGATAAACCGCCGACCATCCACATTAAGGCTCCGTGTACCCGATCACTGTAAAAAATCAAAAGGCCGGAAATGCAGGCTCCCAACAAAGCCGATACGGCTACGCCGGCGAGAATCAGTCGTACGGGACGAATTCCGTTTTTCCACGCCAAGACATATACCAGTCCGGCGGCCGCCATGGCACCGCAAAAAGCGGCCGGTACGATAAACGAAGTATAGGCCGGAAAAACGAGCATGACCGCAATTCCCGCCAACCCGGCCCCGGACGAAACACCGATAATATGCGGATCCGCCAGGGGATTCTTCATAACAGCCTGTAAAACGGCTCCCGACAGGGCCAGATTAATACCTACAAACATGCCCGTAACTGTACGAGGTAACCGAATATTGCGAATAATCTGATCCGTCGTCGACTGCCCGTCTCCGCAAAGAGCCTGAATGACGACCTGTAAATCAATTTGTGCCGCTCCCTGAGATACGGATAAAACGGCAAAGACGGCAAGAAAAGCGACCATAAAGAGTAACAGAGACAGTCGTTTTATACCTTCCTTTTCAGCACCCATCAATGTAATTCTCCGTATACGGCCCGACCCATATATTCCACGCTTTCCGGATAATTTAGACCCGGATTTAATAAGAAGAGATTTTCAGGAAGCACGTAGACACGACCGTTTTTAACAGCTTCCAAAACGGACCAGGCCGGACTGTTTTGAAATTCGGTCTTCATCTTCTTCTCAACTTTTTCTTTCTTTCCCATAGTCGTAATGAAGATGATATCCGGATTGTCTTGAGCCAATTTTTCCATAGAGTACGGCACCTGGGCATCACTTGATGTAACTTGTCCGTCAGCCGCTACATTATCAAGCCCCAGAATGTCGGCACAGCTTCCGGCAATGGAGTTCTTCATTTCTACGGATACTTGACTGGGCGTAGCGTGAATAATAGCTATCTTCTTATGATTTCCCGGGAATTTATGACGAATATCCTCAATTTTTTTATCCATATCCTCAATATGTTTTTCAGCTATTTCCTTTTTATCGAAAATCTGCCCGAATATAGTCATATTCCGCTTTACATCATCGTACGTTTTAGAGGTGAGAACCACAACCTTGATACCGTTTTGTTCAAACAAGGGAACCAACGCCTCGTGTTGCGATTTGCTGGCAATAATCAGATCCGGCTTTAAGGCAATAACCGCCTCGGCACTGACATTAAAAACAGGCCCCACTTCCGGGACGGACTGATAGCTATCGGGAACCTTTGCGTCGTCCGACTTAATCGTCGGTCTACCTGCCAGTTCACCGCCTACATCGGCGGCAAAATTCATAAGAGATGACGACAACACTACGACTCGCTGCGGCTTCTTATCAAGAGTTACCGTTTTTCCCGTATCATCCGTAATAACGGCATAAGCCTGAGCGGTGTTTGGTGACGCATTACTTTTATCAGAACCGCACCCGCAAACAGCCAACGCGAAAACGGCTATACACAAGCATAAAAGTTTCTTTATCATAAAGACTCCTTAAAACGAATACTTCATACCGAATAAATAGCTGCGACCGCTGTCCGGATAGCCGTGGTACAAATCATAACCGTCATCGGTTAAATTATGAACGACGCCGTACAGGGTAAGGCGTTTATTCGCACTATAGCTGGCATTGAGATCCCACGTTACATACGATTTCTTGACATAATACCGGTATTCCCGGCCCGTTCCGGCTGACAGTTGCAAATTCACCTTCCATTTACCCTCATGATATTGCAATGAAGCTCGATACCCGTTGGGTTGACTATTGGACGGATCTCTTCGCATACCGCGACCTTCATCGATGTTAATCTTCGTATACGTATATGCCAACTCCCAATCCCAAGTCGCACCAATTTTATGCTGTAACGACAAATCGATTCCCCGTTTATCTTCCTTATTGAGATTGCGAACTTCATAAGGAGTGATGCTGCGGTCCCAACGAATAGCATCATTTAAATAACTGTGGAAAAGACTGAAGCGCAACAACGTATTTTTAGTCATCGCCCAATCCACCCCCACCGTCTGAGAGTAGCCGTTTTCAGGCTTCAAATCCGGATTACCGCGTGACCGAATCCCGTTATAATACATATCATTCAAGCGAGGGGCCGTATAAACCCGGCTCCACGAACCGTATATATTTAAATTGTCGCCGGCACGATATTCTACAGCCAGTCGCGGCGTCTTGTGAAAACCGAAATGGCTGTTCTTATCCAATCGCAAGCCCGGTGTAACCGTCCATTTTTTATAAACGATCATATCTTCACCGTATACGGCCCTGTTCGACTTCTTTTTATTCTTATAATTAGCTCCGTCATTGGACCCCGAATCCAAGGTCCATTCCGCCCCTAAGGTGAAGAAATGATACTTCGTCATCCACGAGCGCTCCGCCTGAATTCCCTGAGTTCTTGTGTGGAAACGGTTGGTCCACCACGTTTTTGAATAATCGTTAAAATACCGAATATGTCCGGGTGTGCTCGTATTTTCTCTAAAGTTCCACGTAAGGCTTACATTATTGCTAAGCCTTTCCAGCGGTTTATACTGCTTGACCGAAAACTTGCGGTGAGCGATACCGTACGGAGAATCAAAGCTGACTGCATGCCCTCGTGAATCTTTATGCGAAATATCCAAGGTCATAGATTGCGACTTGTTCAGCTTTCTATCCATACGGAAGGTCAAAGACTTGGCCCGATTATCACCTGCCGCTTTATCTGATCGAGCATTGTCGGGAAACTTATAATAATCCTTTCTATCAAGGCTTCCCGACACGAGCCAGCTCGTATCCCCCTTAGAACCTTCTTGTAGAAGGCCGTAATATTCCTTTCCCCACGAACCGAGAGCCGTATCGAGAACCGTCCGATTTTTCTTACCCTTTTTCGTAATAATATTAATCGTCCCGCCTACGGACCCGGCACCGTAACGAACCGAACCGGCGCCCTTAACAACTTCAACGGCACTGATATTATCGACACCCGGCAAGGTCGACAAGTCAACCATCCCCCGGCCGTACGACGACCCTTGTGCATTGGCCAGACTCTGTCCGTCTACGAGAATATTGACTCTGTCGTCACCGTTAATCCGCACGAAAGAAGCGGCCCCGGGAACCATACTGTTCAACGTGACTCCGTTCACTTGCCGTAATACATCTTCAACCGTCTTATAGTTGTTGGCACTGATTTGTTTTTCCGTTACAACCGTTTTTTGTGCTTCCGGCAATTCCGCTCCGCCGTAAGCACCCGTGTTTCGGTAGGCCGTTACAATAATCGGTCGCGTAGTTACGCGAATCGTCGTATCCTTATCATCATCTCCGGCGGCACCGTATACGATACTTCCCAAAGACAGAGCCGCACAGCAAAGACAGACCGATACTCGTCGTTTTTCCGACAAATCGATTCCTCCAAATACAAAAAAGGCCGCAAGATATCACCTTGCAGCCTCTGATTTTTTGCACAAATCTCCTACCCATCGCTCGCAGGTCATACCGGTGACTCTTCGTCAGGCAGTTCTTCTGGCTCGGCATCATCGGTCGATTGCGCCTTCCCGCATTTTCATGCAGTGACATCTTACAATCTCCCTCTTCCTTACAGCGGCGGGACCGCGCCGGTATTGCACCGGACTTCTCTGTTAGGTCGTTAGACACCTGACTGTACCTTATTCTTTTTTTAGATTACGTTATGAATATATCATACCGTATGGTCATCGTCAACGAAGTGTCCATGGACTACGTCATAGAATCTTTCTATGAGTCGATTCTTACCTTGCCCCTTCAAAGACGAGTAAGCAAGAGCCGCATATTCCGTAGGAAATAAACGGTTAATTTCGTTCAAATTCTTTTGCTTTTCCGATTGATTCAGCTTATCCGACTTAGTGCAGACAATCTGTAAGGGAATGTCATTATTGCGAAGCCATGCATAGGCCTCTCCGTCCAAGTACAATCCGGGATGACGCAAATCCACTAAGAGGCACAACAAAACCAGTCTTTTTGACGACTGAATATAGTCACCGATAAAACGACTCCACAAATCCCGATTCTTACCGCCCGTCTTGGCAAAGCCGTAACCGGGTAAGTCGACAAGGTATACGGGGTGCCGCGTCGACTCGCCGTCAATGCGTTCGCGAAGTTCTCCCGTAAAGAAGTTTATTGTCCGTGTCTTCCCCGGCGCTCCGCTGACCTTAGCCAAGCCGCGCTGATTGCACAAGGAATTGATGAGACTGGATTTCCCTACATTGGAACGGCCTAAAAAGGCAATTTCCGGCCGTTCCTCGCAAGGATATTGCTTGGCTTCAACGGCAGATGTTAAATACTTGGGATTAATCAAAGCTATATCTCTGCGTTCCATTATTTCACCAACGCCTGTTCCAATACTTGATCCATATGGTTTACAAAAACGAATTTCACATCGTCTTTTACAGTCTGCGGTACATCGGACATATCTCTTTTATTGGCTTCAGGTAGCAGAATTTTTTTGATTCCTGCCCGGTGTGCGGCAATGACCTTTTCCTTAATGCCGCCTACGGGAAGAACATTGCCGCGCAACGTAATTTCTCCCGTCATGGCTACATCATGGCGCACAGGTTGTCCCGTAAGTGCCGACGCAATGGCCGTAGCCATGGTAATGCCTGCCGAAGGTCCGTCTTTGGGAATAGCGCCTTCAGGCAAATGAATATGTATGTCCGTCTTCTGATTGAAGTCGACGGGAAGATCCAGCGATTCGGCACGACGGCGCACATAGGTAACAGCGGCCGTAGCCGATTCCTTCATGACATCACCCAACCGGCCTGTCAAAATAAGGGAGCCCTTTCCGGGAACGGTAGCCACTTCCGTTTCCAAGACCTCTCCTCCCACTTGCGTCCAGGCCAAACCCGTGACCAAGCCGACAGCGTTCTTCTGTTTTCTTTCAGGAGTCAGGAACTTGACAGGTCCCAAGAAATCGGGTAAGCGCTTAACGGTAACGGATAAGTCGGCATGTTCTTCCAGCAAAACGGCTTTGGCCAACTTGCGGCAAACGGCCCCGATAGTCTTTTCCAAGGTTCTTACACCCGATTCTCTCGTATAATCGCGAACGATACGCCGTAATACACTGTCGGAGAACTTAATCCCCTTTCCTTTTAACCCCGTTTCTTTCAATTGCTTGGGTACTAAATACTTCTTGGCAATTTGTACCTTTTCATCTTCCGTATAACTGGAAAAGTCGATAATTTCCATACGATCCAACAAGGGGCGGGGAATATTTCCCGCCACATTGGCCGTCATGATCCAGAAAACCTTCGACAAGTCATAAGGCAAATCGATGAAATGATCCGTAAACGTATCATTTTGTTCCGGGTCCAATACTTCCAGTAAAGCTGCCGACGGATCACCGCGCAAATCCGATGCCAGCTTATCCACTTCATCAAGAAGAAAAACCGGATTTTTCGTACCCGCCTGCTTCATACCCGTTATAATTCGTCCGGGCAAAGCTCCGATATAAGTACGACGATGACCGCGAATTTCCGCTTCATCCTTTACGCCGCCCAAGGAAACACGCACATACTTACGCCCCATAGCCGAGGCGATAGAACGGGCAATACTCGTTTTACCCGTACCGGGAGGACCTACAAGGCATAAGATAGGACCCTTAGCCGAGTCGGTTAACTGCCGTACGGCCAAATATTCAATAATCCGTTCCTTCACCTTTTCCAACCCGTAGTGATCATGTTCCAATACGGTCTGCGCATTTTTTAGATCCCGATTATCTTCCGATTCTTTCGTCCACGGCAAGGCCAGGACCCAATCTATATACGTACGGACAATAGCCGACTCAGCCATCATGGGCGGCATCTGATCAAGGCGATCCGTTTCCTTTAGCAACGCCTTTTCCACATACTCGGGCAAGGCCGCCTTCTTAATCGTCTCGCGTAATTCATTAACTTCCGCGTCTTTATCTACCTTATCGCCCAATTCACCGTGAATGACGCGAATTTTTTCGCGCAAATAATATTCCCGCTGTTGTTTATCGATTTGGGTACGAACTTCCTTAGAGATTTCCGCTTCCAAGCGGGCAATATCCGTTTCAATATCAAGAAGTCCCGTTACACGTCTAAGCCTTTCACTTACATTGGACGTTTCCAAGAGTTGCTGTTGAACTTGAAGTTGTACAGGCAGTTTGGAAACTATAAAGTCGGCCAAAACCCCCGGACCGTCAACGGACTGCAGGCGTTCCGCAATTTCTTCACCGTCTTTAACGCGTTTCAGCCATTCTTCAAAGCGCTTGTACATGACGCGCCGCAACGCTTCCTCTTCCATAGGATCGCCCATGAATTCGGGAATCTCTTCAACAGCGACTTCCAAGTATGCGGCCCGTTCCGAAAAACCGTTAATGACGGCACGATACAACCCGTCTACAAGAATACGAATACCGCCGCCGGGCATGCGGAGCATCTGCTGAATTTTGACCAGCGTCCCTATATGATAAATGCCGTCTATGCCGGGATTTGCTTCACTTTCATCTATTTGTGTGGCCACCATCAAAAGGCGATTGGTATCCATAGCCTTTTCAACGGCTTCCATAGAACGTTCCCGACCGATATCGATGTGACTCACCAATTTAGGAAATACGACAATCCCTCGAAGCGTGACGAGGGGTACGGATATTATATTGCTTTCTTCCATTTGTTTCACCTTCTTTTCCGCAAGAGCTCGTTAGAAAAAGAGAACTCATTTCCTTGGCAGAAAATGAGTTCTGTAACTACGAATCCGATGATCTCAATTTTAGCTGAGGAGCCTTGCCGTCAACAACACTTTCTTTAGTGACAATACACTCTTCCACATCCTTACGCGAAGGTGCATCAAACATGACATCCAGCATAATCCGTTCAATAATGGAGCGAAGACCGCGAGCACCCGTCTTACGACGCAGCGCTTCTTCGGCAATGGCTTTTAAAGCATCATCCGTAAACGTAAGTTTCACGTCATCCATGCCGAGCATCTTCTGATACTGCTTAACGAGAGCGTTTTTAGGCTCCGTCAAAATATGTATCATCGCTTCTTCATCTAAGGGATTTAACGTAACCAGCACGGGAAGTCGACCGATTAATTCAGGAATGAGGCCGAACTTCTGCAAGTCCGTAGGAATGATTTCTTTCAACAGTTCTTCTACCGATTCTTCATTTTTCTTATGAATATCGGCTCCGAAGCCCATATTTTTCTCTGTACGGCGACTGCGAATAGTCTTATCGATGCCGTCAAAGGCACCGCCGCAAATAAAGAGAATATTCGTCGTATCGATTTGCAACATTTCCTGGTGAGGATGCTTACGACCTCCCTGAGGCGGTACGTTGGCTTCCGTACCTTCGAGGATTTTCAACAAAGCCTGTTGAACGCCTTCTCCGGAAACATCGCGTGTAATCGACGGATTTTCAGACTTTCTGGCAATCTTATCGATTTCATCGATATAGATAATGCCTCTTTCAGCCTTGGCAATATCAAAGTCCGCCGCCTGAATCAATTTGAGCAGGCAGTTTTCCACATCTTCCCCTACATAGCCGGCTTCAGTCAAGCTCGTCGCATCGGCAATAGCAAAGGGAACGTCCAGAAACTTGGCCAACGTTTGTGCCAACAAGGTCTTGCCGCTACCCGTAGGTCCGACCATAACGATGTTTGATTTCTGTAATTCCACATCATCCTTGTCCTTGTTGCTATTGGACTGCAAGCGTTTGTAATGATTATATACGGCTACAGACAAAGTTTTCTTAGCCGCTTCCTGACCGATAACGTAATCGTCCAGGTTTTTCTTGATTTCACGAGGCGTCGGCAATTCCTTCATTTCAAAGGCCGGTGCTTCTTCCTCTTCTTCCAGTTCGTCGTCCAGAATTGTCTGCGCTACATTAATACATTCGTCGCAAATATAGACTCCCGGACCGGCGATCAGTTTCTTTACGTCGTCTTGCGTACGTCCGCAAAAACTGCAACGCGGTTCATCTTTATGAGTGTCTTTCGGCAACTTTCCTTACCTCCTTCCGGATTTTAGCCTTTTACGGCCGCATCACCCGGTCTGATAAGGATTTCATCGACAAGGCCGTATGCTTTGGCTTCTTCGGCAGTCATGAAGTTATCCCGTTCCGTATCCTTTTCGATAACGTCCACAGGCTGACCCGTATGAGTTGCCAAAATGCCGTTTAATTCTTTGCGCATACGCAGGATTTCGCGAGCGTGGATTTCAATATCCGACGCTTGACCCTGAACTCCGCCCAAGGGCTGATGTATCATGACCTGCGAATGAGGTAATGCAAAACGTTTTCCCTTCGTTCCCGCCGTCAAAAGAACGGAAGCCATGGAAGCTGCCGAACCTACACAAATAGTGGAAACATCGGGCTTAATATAACGCATGGTATCATAAATAGCCATGCCGGCGGTTACGACACCGCCGGGGCTGTTAATGTATAAATGAATATCCTTGTCGGGATTATCGGCTTCCAAAAACAGAAGCTGAGCAATAACGCTGTTGGCGACCGTATCGTCAATAGCTCCCGTCAAAAAGATAATTCGATCCTTTAATAAACGCGAATAAATATCGTAACTGCGTTCACCTTGAGACGACTGTTCTACGACAATCGGTACATATTGCATTTTCATCGTAAGGCTCCTCTCGGTTCTTACGCTTCCGGTGCATCTTCTTTCTTCTTAGTAGTCCGTTTAGTCGGCTTTTTAGCCGGCTTTGCTTCTGCCTCTTCATCTTTGGCAGCGGCTTTCGTAGCCGTCTTCTTAGCCGGTTTCTTTTCGGCTTTTTCTTCTTCAGCCTTTTCCTCCTTAGCGTTCGTATCTACGGCATTGGAAAGGATGAAGCCGGCAGCCTTTTTACGACCTACGGACTGTACGAGCATCGGAATGCGTCGTTCTTTCATAATAATCTTATAGACTTCCTGCGGATCGGCACCGAAGTTGCGAGCCATCGTAATGATTTCCGCCTGAAGATCCAATTCTTTGACTTCAATATGTTCAGCATTGGCAATGGCTTCGAGAACGAGGTCCATCTTGACGTTTTCCTTAGCCGCATCCAGATACTGAGCACGGAAATCTTTTTCATCCTGCTTCGTATATTCCAAATAGTCGTGAAGGTGCATGTTCTGAGCCTGTAATTTCAGTTCGAACTCTTCAACCATTTGATCGACTTTCTGTTCGACCATCACTTCGGGAATATCGACGGATGCATTGTCAATAGCTTTCTTCAAAACTTCGTTGTTAAAGGCTTCCGTAGATTTAAATTTAGCACTCTTTTCAAGACGTCCGCGAACGTCGGCCTTCAATTCCTCAACAGTCTTGAATTTGCCTACGAGTTCCGCAAAGTCGGCATCGACAGGCGGCAATTCACTGCGTTTAATATCCTGGACGGTTACGGCAAATACCGCTTCCTTACCTGCCAGATCTTTCTGGAAGTAATCTTCCGGGAAGGGAACCTTTACATCCTTGCTGTCGCCGGCTTTCAACCCGATAAGCTGTTCTTCAAAGCCGGGAATAAAGCTTCCTGAACCGATATTAAGGTCAGTTCCCTTTGCAGTTCCTCCGTCAAAGGCTACTCCATCTTTCTTACCCTCATAGTATATGTTGACAGTATCACCTTTTTTAATCTCTCTATCGGTAATCTTCTCAGGATAGTTCTTAAGGAACTCTTTTACCTTTTCTTCTACCTCTGCATCAGTTACAACTGTATCTACCTTGGTATACTCCACGCCCTTGTAGTTAGCGAGTTTCTCTATGTAATCCGAAGAATTGAACTCTATAACAGCACCGTTATCTACAGCTGAGCCTGTAGCAGCCGAACCACTACTAACTGCAGAACCGGATGCCGAGCCTGTGCTTCCGCTCTTACTACTGCCGGAATTGCCTCCACAGGCTGTCAATGCTATTGCTACTGCACTGATAGCAGTCATCAAATATACTCTTTTTTTCATTACTGATTTTCCCTTTCTTCTACCTCAAAACATATTATTATACTACAGTCATATTCCTGTAACGTATTCTGCAATTCTATCATGTTTTTTGGTAAAATGAAAGTGTAGTTTTGTGAATAGTTTGTGATTAGTGGATTAAAAAAGTGTGTGCTTGCACCTACTTGCTCACACACACTTTTTATTTTACTTAAGTTTACTATTGTAGATTTCTAATGCAGCATTGATATCGCCCATGTTATTAAGCTCTTCTATATACTTATTCCACTCGTCAAATGAACGTTCGCCCTTAATGAATTTAACCTTCTGTTCTTTTGCATAAGTCTCTACAGGTGTCATTATATTGGCATATTCGCTGGACTCATCTGCTGAGATTGATGGATTAGGCTGTCCATCAGTTGGTCATACTCCCGCGTTGCTAACTTGAGTTTCTCCTCAATCAATTGCTTAAACTCTGCTAATTCTACGTCGTTATAGCGTGCTCTTCCTTCCATATTTAATTGTTTAAATTTCGTCTGCAAGGCAAGCCTCGCAGACGAAATACATTATACTTTTTCTATTTTAACGCGCACTATGCGGCCATCAAAGTCCATTTCTTCGCCTTCCGCTAATGCCTCAACGAGCGTGAAGCCATCGGCCAATACTTGCCCACGAATGTAATCGCCAAAAGCTGCTACGGCTTCTGCCAATTCGCCTTGGTGCGCCATCGTTACTTGTATGTGGTCCGTAATCTCAAAGCCGCTGTCCTTACGATAAGCCTGAATGCGCTTCACAATCTCGCGCGCCAAGCCTTCACGGCGCAAGTCGTCGTCAAGTTCTAAGTCGAGCGCAACGGTGAGCGTGCCTTCATTGGCAACCGTCCAACCCGGAATATCCTCGCTAACAATCTCAACAGATTCTCTTTCAATCGTTGCCGGCCCATCGGCTAAGGTGAGCGTCAAACTTCCCTCTTGCTCCAAGCGGGCAATTTCGGCTTGCGACAAAGCGCCTACGGCC
>ENA-OWLX01000438-OWLX01000438.1-metagenome-genome-assembly--contig:-NODE-438-length-15040-cov-35.655189_pt1 | contig 15040 bp, 17 predicted proteins | sample MGYA00245351_ERZ651106 | MGnify/ENA primary metagenome ERZ651106 (study PRJEB26857, sample SAMEA4031768) | metagenome | biome: human; feature: oral; material: saliva | place: Philippines | collected 2014... | reverse complement strand
GTGTTCCGATTCTTTCAGATGTATTTACTATGAAAGAAGTTATTCATCATTTGAACGCAAAAGTGGATTTTGATTTAGATAAAAAAGAAATAACTATTGACGCTTCATATCCTTTAGAAGTTGAAGCACCTTATGAGTATGTTAGTAAAATGCGCGCTTCAATCGTTGTTTTAGGACCATTGTTAGCACGCAATGGACATGCAAAAGTAGCAATGCCTGGTGGATGTGCTATTGGTAAACGACCTATAGATCTTCATTTAAAGGGATTTCAGGCTCTGGGTGCTACGATTCATCAAAAGAATGGTTATATCGAAGCAGTTGCTGATCAACTTGAAGGTAATAGTATTTATCTTGATTTTCCTAGTGTTGGCGCAACACAAAATATTATGATGGCAGCTGTTAAAGCTAAAGGGACAACTACAATCGATAACGTAGCAAGAGAACCTGAAATTGTTGATCTAGCAAATGTACTTAATAAAATGGGTGCTAAGATCCATGGTGCTGGTACTGAAACAATGCGTATTGAAGGTGTTGAACAATTGCATGCTGTAAATCATGCAATCGTACAAGATCGTATTGAAGCAGGTACATTTATGGTGGCTGGCGCGATGCCGAACAATGATGTCTTTATTAAAGACGCTATTGCAGAACGTAATCGCCCGTTGCTATCTAAAATAAAAGAGATGGGTGCAGAAGTGACAGAAACTGAAGAAGGAATCAGAGTACAAGGTCCTTCACAATTACAGCCTACTGATATTAAGACACTGCCGCATCCAGGGTTTCCAACAGACATGCAGGCACAAACTAGCGTGTTACAATTATTGGCAAATGGAACGAGTGTTACTACAGAAACAGTCTTTGAAAATCGTTTTCAACATTTAGAAGAAATGCGGAAAATGAATGCTCATATGAAAATCGATGGTAATGTAGCCATTATGCAAGGAAATGATTCACTTCAAGGCGCTTTGGTATATGCAACTGATTTAAGAGCTGCAGCTGCATTAGTCCTAGCCGGGCTAAAAGCTGAGGGCATTACTCGTGTACGTAATTTAAAATATCTTGACCGTGGTTACTATCAATTCCATGAAAAGTTACAAAAATTAGGCGCTGATATCGAACGAGTGAACGATAATCCAGTAAAAGAAGAAGTCCAGGTATAAAATTAGGAGGTCATGATGTACTTAAGTCGTGATATATTAATTTCATTAATTAAAGTTTTATCAGTTATTGCATTAGCCGTGGTCTTGTTTTTTGTTGGTTTAATGATTGGTTATGGTGGAATTGGCGATGGCTCGCCTTTGCATGTTTTCAGTCGAGCACTATGGCAACATATTTTTGAGTTTGTCCAATTTTAAGAGATTGTAATAAGAGTCTCTTTGGTAATAAAATAACCGAACTATGAAGAGATGGCTCCCGTCTGGATGTCTTTATCGTAAATGCAAAATTAACGAATCTCTTCCAATATAGTTCGGCTATTTTGCTTGTTTCTCAAAAAGGAGTCCAGAGTTTATGCAAAAGGTTTTATTCATTTTAATCAGAGGGTATCAACGGTTTATTTCTCCTTTATTCCCTCCGAGTTGCCGTTATTATCCTAGCTGTTCTAGCTATATGTTAGAAGCTTTAAAAGTTCATGGAACATTTAAAGGTTTGCTAATGGGGACTGCACGAATTTTACGCTGTAATCCATTTGCCAAAGGTGGCATTGACTATGTACCTAAAGAGTTTTCTTTAAAGAAAAATACCGTGGATCAAGAAAAGCCAGTATATAGCTATAAAACCCATTAAAATATGTAAAATAATTTAGTCCTCAGGTGTGCTTGCATCTGAGGTTTTTATGAAAAGCAAAAAATTTTATTCATAAGTGAAGATGAATATAGACTTAGGCAAGATATAAATGTAAATACAAATTAGTTTTTATCTTGATTTTTGTATTTTAGTCTAGCGTTAGATAGAAAATATGCTAAAATGAATTTCGAGGTGAGAAGTTTGAAGAAGAATAAAGAAATTGAAGTGCACAGTGAAGAAACTAGCAGAAATATCAAAGGGCAAACTTATCCAGTAACTGAATTATATATTGGCAAAAAACAGATCGGTGAAGTGCTTAATTTCGGAGAAAAAGAATTTCAAAGTTTTGCAGATGATGAAGATTTGGGAACAAGTAAAACTTTGGATCTAGCGATTGAAACAATTATTCGTCGTTGGAATTTACATGAAAATTAAAATTTATTGGCAAAAATTATTGCAAAAATATAAAATATCTTGTATTATATCTAAGTCAGGTTTTTTACCGGACTTTTTGGAGGAGTAGCGAAGTGGCTAAACGCGGCGGACTGTAAATCCGTTCCTTCGGGTTCAAAGGTTCGAATCCTTTCTCCTCCACCATTGGGATATAGCCAAGCGGTAAGGCAATGGACTTTGACTCCATCATGCGCTGGTTCGAATCCAGCTATCCCAGTTTTTGCAGGCATCAGATTTTTCTGGTGCTTTTTTTGTTGATTTCATTTAATTTTTGCGATAGTCTAAGAGAAAGCTTACATTCAGTTAAAAAATAAAAAAAGTAAATAAATCAATAAAGGAAGTGTTAAGATGAAGCTTGGAAAGAATTTAAAGGGAAAACTTACTGAAGCAGCGGAAACCATTTATGAAGTGTCAAAAAAAGACGTGGAAGTAAATGTGGGGAAAAAAGGTCTAGCAGTTAATGAAAAACGCCCAACTCGCCAACGTATCAAATGGCAAGCTAAAATTCGTTAGTTTATAAGAGGATATGATTGAAGTTCGTGTGTTTGACTTTCATTTTTCTATTAAAAATGTTTTAGAAGGAGGTGGTATTTTTGCCCGAAACCTTACCTGTGTATCTCCAAATTCATGATAAAATCAAAGATAAAATTGAAGCAGAATATTGGAAAATCGGTGATCGACTTCCTTCTGAAAGAGAATTATCTGAAGAATTCGGTGTCAGTCGGATGACCTTAAGACAAGCCATTCAAACCTTGTCTGATGAAGGTATATTAGAAAGAAAAATTGGTTCAGGTACTTATGTAGCACGGCAAAAAGTACAGGAAAAAATGAGTGGTACTACCAGTTTTACTGAAATTATGCTTTCTCAAGGACGTAAGCCTTCGAGTAAAGCTATTTCTTATTTTTTCACTCAACCAAGCTCAAGTGAAATGGAACGTTTAAGTTTAACTGAGCATGAAGCCATCTTACGAATGGAAAGAGTTCGCTTGGCAGATGGTATTCCGATATGTTTTGAAGTTGCAAGTATCCCGGAAAAAATTATCCGTGATTTTAGTAAAGAGGAGATTTCTGCTTCTTTATATCGTACCTTAGAAGAAAAAGGACAACACAAAATTGGTGGAGCGAATCAAACCATTTCCGCTGTTGTTGCCTCAGAAAAGAAAGCTGAATACCTGCAAATTAAAAAGGGCGATGCGATCTTACTAATGCGACAAGTATCTTATTTTGAAGATGGTACGCCGTTTGAATATGTGCGCAGTCAGTATGTAGGCAATCGTTTTGAATTTTTCTTGGAAAAATAAAGCTAAGCACTGCCAAGCCCTGTATAAAAGGACTTGATAGTGCTTAATTTTGTATCAAATGTTCATGATAGCGTTTCTCACCTTTTTCAAAGCTGGCTTGATCGTTCAATAATTCCGTGACTGCTTCAATAAAAGCATCCAAATTTTCGACAAGGACACATAAAGTAACTTTTTCTAAAAATTCTGTGTCAGCAACCATATATGCCTGTTGTTCCAAAAAGTTTTGCAATTTGCCTAAAAGAGGATAATCGATTGTGACATACACTTCTTGTTGTAAAATCCCTTGGACGATCTTTGTTTCTTCTAGGGCATGGCTCACAGAATGAGAATAAGCGCGTATTAGGCCTCCTGCACCTAATTTTGTGCCACCAAAATAGCGAGTAACGACTGCGCAAACATTAATCAGTTCTTGTTTTTTCAATACCTCTAACATGGGATTACCCGCTGTGCCAGAAGGTTCACCATCATCATTGGAACGCTGCACTTCATTTTTTTGACCGATGACAAAGGCACTGCAATTATGATTGGCTTTCCAATGTTTCTTTTTTAATTCTTGTATAAACTCTTTAGCTTCATCTTCGGTGTATACCCTTTTCAATGAACAGATAAAACGTGATTTTTTAATTTCTAATTCCGCTTGTCCATCTTTTTGAATGGTGCGATAACTTTCAAGCATTCGTTTCACCTCTGTTTTTTATCTTCATTTATTAGTATAATACAGTTAGAAGCTAGATGGCAGTATTTCGCTTAAAAGTTGCATTTTGTCCATTTAGGCGTGATAATGGAATTAAGGAGGAGTTGTGGTATGGCGGGAAGAAGAAAAAAGTATGATGTGATCACTACATATCTTAAAAATAATGGTGGCACACAAGTCACATTAACATTTACTCAATTTGATGAGTTATTATTTCCTGCTCGTGGACTACCAAAGTCTGCTCGCACCTCCGTTGACTGGTGGACAAATGATTATTTGCACCCTGAAAATGGTGCTTATGCTTGGTTAAATGCCAATTACGAAGTTGTTCATGTAAATTTGGAAAAAGAGTTTGTTGTTTTTCGACCACTGCTTAAATCAAGTTGGATTCGCCCGATGGATTAAGGAAACGTTGACAATGGTCAGAAAAACTTTATAATTAAAGATATACTTTGTTGTTTTTAGTTTTAAAAGTGGAGGGGAGATTATCATGGCAAAAAAAACAATTATGCTCGTATGTTCTGCTGGGATGAGTACAAGTTTGTTGGTGACAAAAATGCAAAAAGCTGCTGAAGAAAAAGAAATTGACACAGATATCTTTGCAGTATCTTCATCAGAGGCAGATACACAATTAGAAAATAAAGATGTAAATGTTTTATTATTAGGTCCACAAGTTCGCTTTATGAAAGGCGATTTTGAAAAGAAACTAGCATCTAAACAAATTCCGGTTGATGTAATCGATATGTCAGATTATGGAATGATGAATGGTGAAAATGTTTTGAACCAAGCACTTAATTTACTCGATGATTAAAAAATATTGAAAAAAAGCAGGGGTCAAAAAATGACTTCTGCTTTTTTTGCGTATTTGTCATTGAGGTGATTTAAATATGGAAGAATTATACGGTCGACAAAAGGCAATGTTAAAAGACGAACTTGCTCAACTCGATGACTCTTTTCAGTGTCGTAAGGCCTTGTTAGTCACAAATAAGGTGAGTTGCCAACGTTGCGGGAGTTATTTTTCTAAAAATGAAAATCAACTGTCCAATAAAGAATACTATTGTCCTTATTGTATTCAATTTGGTCGTCTAAGTATGCAGTCTTATCTAGTAACACAAATTGAGTCAAAGAAGACGCCGCGCGAAGTTCTTTTTACTTGGCAGGGAAAGTTAACACCAGCACAACAAAAGGTGTCAGACAATGTTTTAAAGAATTTTCAAGAGGGGAAAAATTCATTGATATGGGCCGTTACAGGCTCAGGCAAGACAGAAATGATTTTTTCAGTTGTGCGTGATTGTTTACAAAATGGTGGGCGCTTAGCGATTTCTTCTCCTAGAATCGATGTTTGCCGGGAGCTTTATCCACGGATTAATGAAGTTTTTCCCGAGGAAGACACTTTACTTTTATACGGTGATTCTGCGGAAAAGTATCGTTACAATGCTTTGACTATTTGTACCACCCATCAGTTACTGCATTTTTATCAGGCCTTTGATTTATTGATCATTGATGAAGTAGATGCTTTTCCCTATGAAGGAGATAAAACACTGGCATTTGCCCAGAAGAATGCCCTAAAAAAGGGTGGTCAATATATTTATTTAAGTGCGACACCGCCTAATCATCTATTAAGTTCGTTACCAAAGACTTTTTGTATCGAAAAATTACCAGTCCGCTTCCACGAGCGGCCCTTAATTGTTCCGCAATTAATCTGGTATGAAAGTTGGCAGTATTGTTATCATTCAAACTGGAGGTTAAAGAAATTTGTCGCTTATTTAAAAAAATTATTAGAAGATAATGATGTGCTCGTTTTTTGTCCGAGCATTAGTTATATGCAGCATTTATTCCAAAAGGTACGTCTCTTTTTGCACTCAATAAAAATGGACTGTGTTTCTTCTTTAGACAAACAAAGAGAAGAAAAAGTGCAAAATATGCGTGATGGCGTCTACCGTGTTTTATTTTGTACGACGATTCTTGAGCGCGGCGTGACTTTTGAACATATTTCTGTCATAGTCATGGGCGCAAATCATAAAATTTATAGTAAGTCAGCTTTGGTACAAATTGCAGGACGTGTTGATCGTAAGAGAAGCTATCAAAAGGGACAGGTGGTCTTTTTTTATAATCAGCAAACACAGGCTATCCGAGATGCTTGTGAGGAGATCAAGAAAATGAATCGTTTGGCTAAGGAGTGGATCGCCTCATGAGGTGTAGTTATTGCCAGCAGGAAATTATTCGTAATCTGACGGTTAAAGAACTTCTTTTTCCTTTTTCTATAAAAAGTCAGCGTTGTTATCTTTGCCAAGAAAAATTTGAGCAAATCACCAGTCCTGCTTGTCCTACTTGTTCTAAGCCAGGATATACAAGTATGTGTGATGAGTGCCAACAATGGCAACAAAACTATCCTTACTATGATTTTTGCCACCAAGCTTTATTTTCTTATGATGAAGGGTTTAAAGAGTGGATTTATCAATACAAATTTTTAGGAGATTTTCGTTTAAGAAAAACATTTGTCCCAGAAATTCAAAACTACTTTTCTCATAAAAAAGATTGGATCGTGTGTAGTGTCCCTTTGTCTGAGACACGATTTTCTCAACGAGGTTTTAACCAGGTGGAAGCTTTTTTGCAAGCAGCCGGCATTAAAACGCAAAAATTATTAGTAAAAAAGTTAAATAATGCGCCACAATCTGAAAAAAGCCGGCAAGAGCGCTTAGCGGCGCCACAAGCCTTTAGTGCAACCGAAAATACAGCTAAGATAAAAAATAAAAAAGTACTATTGGTAGATGATGTTTATACGACTGGCAGAACGCTTTTTCACGCGGCTGAAATATTACAAACTTATCAGCCCAAAGTGCTTCATACTTTTTCCCTTGCGCGTTAAAAAGAAGTTAAAATTGTTAACGATTTCTTTTGCATTTATACCAAAGTTCGATATAATGAATATAAGAAGAAGAAAAAAGAACTTTTTTATCTTCTTTAATTGGCAGATGAAAGGGGCAATTGTTATGTTCAGTTACAATGTTCGAGGAGAAAATATAGAAGTTACTCAGGCGATTCGCGATTATGTGGAGAAAAAAGTAGGTAAATTAGAACGTTATTTTAATGACGTGCCTGAAGCAACAGCTCATGTAAATTTAAAAGTTTACACGGAGAAAACAGCTAAAGCAGAAGTAACGATTCCACTACCTTATCTCGTCTTGCGCGCTGAAGAAACTTCGCCTGATTTATACGGAAGTATCGACTTAGTTGTTGATAAATTGGAACGCCAAGTCCGTAAATTTAAAACAAAAATTAACCGGAAAAAACGAGAAGCATCCAAACCTGAAGCTAATCAAGAAGTCTTTTTTGAAGATGAAGAGCCAGAAGAAAATAATGGTTCCGACCTTGACATCGTTCGTACAAAACGTCTTTCATTAAAACCAATGGATAGTGAAGAAGCTGTTTTACAAATGAATATGTTAGGACATAACTTTTTCATTTTTGAAGATGCTGATACGACGGGGACAAGTATCGTTTATCGTCGTAAAGATGGGAAATACGGTTTAATTGAAACAGACTAATATTTAAACAAGCAAAGACTTCAGTCAACTGGAGTCTTTGTTACTTTTTGAAATTTTTACTAATATAAAGCTCATAGAATTGTTCTATGAGCTTTTTCATGTTAGATTATTAAAGTATATGAAAATCGTTGTTAAGCTTTCACAAAACGGTAGCAATCAAATAAAACAAATGCTAAAATATAGTGAAGACTTTCTAGTAAATGATAAGTAAATTAGTCATTTAAAAACAGTTTTCGCTGTTTTTAAATTGTTTTTAATAAAGGAGATTTTAATAAGAATGGCCAACTTTTTTAAAACATTGATTGAAAATGATAAAAAAGAAATCAAACGCCTCGGCCGTATGGCTAACAAAATCGAAGCGTTAGCGGACGAAATGAGTGCTTTGTCCGATGAAGAAATACGACAAAAAACAGATGAATTCAAGCAACGTTACAATAATGGTGAAACATTAGATGATTTGTTGACAGAAGCTTTTGCTGTTGTACGTGAAGCAGCTAAGCGTGTACTAGGTTTATATCCTTTCAGAGTACAGTTGATGGGTGCAATTGTTTTGCACGAAGGAAATATTTCTGAAATGCGTACTGGGGAAGGAAAAACATTGACAGCAACTATGCCTGTTTATTTGAATGCTTTATCGCAAAAGGGTGTTCATGTGGTAACTGTCAATGACTATCTGGCTTCTCGTGACTCTACTGAAATGGGCGAATTGTATAACTTCTTAGGACTTACGGTAGGTTTAAATGTTAACTCTAAAACCACAGAAGAAAAACGAGCTGCTTATTATAGCGATATTACCTATAGTACAAACAGTGAAATAGGTTTTGACTACTTAAGAGATAATATGGTGGTTTATCCTAATCAGATGGTTCAGCGTCCACTTAACTATGCAATCGTGGATGAGGTTGATTCGATTTTAATCGATGAAGCAAGAACGCCTTTGATTATTTCTGGACAGGCGGAAAAGTCAACAGCTCTTTACTTACGTACTGATAATTTTGTTAAACGTTTGAAAGAAGAAGATGACTATAAAATTGATGTACAATCAAAAACAATCAGTCTTACAGAAGATGGTATAGAAAAAGCAGAAGAGAATTTTGGCTTGGAAAATCTTTATGATATCGAAAATGCTGCTTTAACGCACTACTTAGATCAAGCCTTACGCGCAAATTATATCATGATCCGTGATAATGATTATGTCGTACAAGATGGAAAGGTCATGATCGTAGACCAGTTTACTGGACGTATAATGGAAGGGCGTCGTTATTCCGATGGCTTGCATCAAGCGATCGAAGCTAAAGAAGGCGTAGATATTGAAGATGAAACTAAAACAATGGCTTCAATCACCTTCCAAAACTTTTTCCGCATGTATAATAAACTTGCAGGGATGACAGGTACAGCTAAAACTGAAGAAGAAGAATTCCGCGAAATTTATAATATGGAAGTTATACAAATTCCAACAAATGAACCGGTAATTCGTGAGGATCGCTCAGATTTATTATATCCGACTTTAAATAGTAAGTTCAAAGCTGTAACGCAAGATATCAAAGAGCGTTACCGTAAAGGACAACCCGTACTAGTAGGGACTGTAGCTGTTGAAACTTCAGAGTTGCTTTCTAATATGTTAGATAAGGAAAATGTGCCCCATGAAGTTTTAAACGCTAAAAACCACTTTAAAGAAGCAGAAATTATTTTAAATGCTGGACAAAAGGGTGCTGTAACTATTGCAACGAACATGGCTGGTCGTGGAACAGACATTAAACTAGGACCCGGTGTTGCAGAAGTAGGTGGCCTGGCTGTTATTGGTACGGAGCGACATGAATCACGCCGAATCGATAACCAATTGCGTGGTCGTTCAGGACGTCAAGGAGATCCAGGGATTTCTCAATTCTACTTATCATTAGAAGACGATCTGATGAAGCGTTTTGGTTCAGAACGAATTAAAGTGTTCTTAGATCGGATGAAAGTTGATGACGAAGATGCGGTTATTCAAAGCAGAATGTTATCAAGACAAGTTGAATCAGCGCAAAAACGAGTTGAAGGAAATAACTACGATGCGCGTAAAAATGTTTTACAATACGATGATGTGATGCGTGAACAACGTGAAGTTATCTATGGACAACGGCAACAAGTGATCTTAGAAGATCAATCATTATCAAAAACCTTGATGCATATGGTAAAACGTACGATTGAACGGGCAGTTGCTGGTCATACTCAATTTGAAGAAAATCAATTGAACTATGAAGGTATTGTTGATTTTGCCGGAAGTGTTCTGGTAAATGAAGATGCAATCACCGTAGAAGATTTAAAAGGTAAGACAGCTCAAGAAGTAACAGATTACTTATACCAACTCGCTCAAGAAAAATTTGATGAAAAAACAGAACAGTTAAACAGCCCAGAACAATTATTAGAATTTGAAAAAGTCGTGATTCTACGAGTTGTTGATACGAAATGGACGGATCATATTGATGCGATGGATCAATTGCGTCAATCCATTGGTTTACGTGCCTATGGACAAAATAATCCTTTGGTTGAATATCAAAGCGAAGGCTTTACCATGTATGAAAACATGATCGGTGCTATAGAATACGATGTTACTCGTCTGTTTATGAAAGCTGAAATTCGTCAAAATGTACAACGTGAACAAGTTGCCCAAGGCGAAGCAGAACAAACAAATACAGAAAATACGAATAGCGCTAAAAAACGTCCTGTAAATGTGAAAAAAGTCGGACGTAATGATCCTTGTCCTTGTGGTAGTGGGAAAAAATACAAAAATTGTCATGGCAAAAAATAAAAACAAATAAGACTGGACAATATTGCCCAGTCTTATTTTGCGCAATGTAGCAAAAAATGGTATGATAGCCACGTTTGAAGAAAGAAGGTACATTCATGGAACTTACAGAAATCCGTAAACAAATTGATGAGATGAAAGAACAAATCGCTAGCTTTAGGGGGTCTCTTTGACCTTGATCAGTTAGAAGAAGATATTGCACAAGCAGAAAATCAAATGGCGGATCCTTCCTTTTGGGACGACCAGGTAAAAGCACAAAAAATTATTAATGAAAATAATCGTAAAAAAGAAACCTATGATAATTTTAATCACTTGGCTAAAGGAGTCGAAGATGCTGAAGTCTTGCTTGAAATGTTGCAAGAAGAAGCAGATAGCGACTTGGCTACTGAATTGGATGACAAAATGGCTAAATTACAAAAAGAAATGGCAGATTACGAACTGGCATTACTTTTAGATGAACCATACGATCGTAATAATGCCATTGTTGAACTTCATCCAGGTGCAGGGGGCACTGAGTCGCAAGATTGGGGGAGTATGCTGTTACGGATGTATACTCGCTGGGCTGAAAATCATCATTTTCAAATAGAAACGATTGATTATCAAGCAGGTGAAGAAGCCGGTATTAAAAGTGTGACACTTTTGATTAAAGGCCATAATGCTTACGGGCTTTTAAAATCAGAAAAAGGTGTACATCGCCTGGTCCGTATTTCTCCTTTTGATTCAGCTAAAAGACGTCATACATCATTTTGCTCGATTGAAGTAATGCCAGAAATGGATGAATCTATTGATATTGAAATCAATCCGGATGAATTGAAAATAGACACCTATCGTGCTAGTGGGGCTGGCGGACAACATATCAATAAAACAGAATCGGCTGTACGCATTACCCACTTGCCGACCGGTACAGTGGCGGCCAGTCAAGCGCAACGTTCTCAAATAAAAAACCGAGAACAAGCGATGAATATGTTACGAGCGAAATTGTATCAACAAGAACGCGAAAAGCAAGAACAAGAGCAAGCTGCACTACGAGGAGAACAGCTTGAAATTGGTTGGGGCTCGCAAATTCGTTCCTATGTTTTTCACCCATATCAAATGGTCAAAGACCATCGTACAGATCATGAAACAGGAAATACCGAAGCAGTTATGGATGGTCAAATTGATGAGTTTATCGATGCCTATTTGAAGATGGAATTAAACAATAAAGATTGAGAAAAGTTATTAAATTGAAAAGAAAATGTAACTTCAAGAAAAACCAATGAAATATTTACATGCTATAATGAAGCGGTGTGACTAAAAATGTTTAGGAGAGATAGCCATGATTGAAATGAAGGATGTAACCAAAAAATACTCGAATGGCACAGCAGCTATCCGTGGGCTTTCGATTTCGATCGACCAAGGGGAGTTTGTCTATGTTGTGGGTCCTTCTGGCGCTGGGAAATCAACATTTGTTAAATTGATGTATCGGGAAGAAAAACCGACTAGCGGCGATTTGCAGATTGCAGATTATGATTTGATGAAAATCAAAAATCGTGAAGTACCTTATTTACGTCGTGAAATTGGCGTAGTATTCCAAGATTATAAATTGTTGGAAAGAAAAACAGTTTATGAAAATGTTGCCTATGCTATGCAAGTGATTGGACGTAGACCTAGAGAGGTAAAAAAACGAGTGAATGATGTTTTAGAGATGGTCGGTTTAAAACACAAGGCTCGCGTATTTCCAAATCAGTTATCTGGTGGGGAACAACAACGTGTTTCTATTGCACGGGCGATTGTAAACACACCTCAAGTTTTGATTGCTGACGAACCGACGGGAAACTTGGATCCAGAAATTTCCTGGGAAATCATGAGATTATTAGATCGTATTAATGCCCAAGGAACAACCGTTGTTATGGCTACGCATAACAGAACCATTGTAAATACGATTCGACACCGAGTGATCGCTATTGAAAATGGTAAAATCATTCGAGACCAAGCGGAAGGGGAGTATGGATACGATGCTTAGGAATTTTTTCCAACATGTTTTAGAAAGCTTAAAAAGTTTACGACGTAATGGTTGGATGACTGTTTCTTCTGTTACGGCAGTAACTGTGACATTGACCTTACTGGGCGCGTTTCTTGTTATTATTTTAAATACTGTAAAATTAGCCCAAGATATGGAAAACAATGTCGAAGTGTCTGTTTACGTTAACTATGAAACAGACGAAGATGAGAAAAAAGAATTAAAAAATAATTTGGAAGAAATTCCTCATGTGGAATCCATTGATTTTTCCAGTAAGGATGAAGAGCTAGCAAGAGTTCAAGCTTCATATGGCGATTCTTGGGACTTATTTGATCAAGATAATCCTTTACTCGACGTCTTTATCGTAAAAGCTGATGATCCACAATATGTAGAAGATATCACTGAAGAGGCCAATGGCATGACTGAATATGTTCATGATGCTTCTTACGGTGAAGATCTTTCCGACAGGATTTTTAGCATTGCTCAAAGAACGCGGACTTGGGGCTTGATTGGTTCGATCGTTTTAATTATCGTAGCGATCTTTTTGATTTCTAATACAATTCGAATGACGATTCTCACACGGAAACAAGAAATTCAAATTATGCGCTTAGTAGGTGCTAAAAATGGTTACATCCGTTGGCCGTTCTTTCTTGAAGGTGGATGGATTGGTTTGATAGGGTCTATCATACCGATTATTTTAATGTATGCCGGGTATAATAAAGTTTATGAGCTCGTAAACCCAATATTAGAACGATCGAATTATAGCTTGTTACAACCAGGATCATTTAACTGGCAAATGAGTCTTTTACTTGCTGTTATTGGTATTGTCATTGGTTCGGTCGGCTCTGCATTTTCAATGCGCCGTTTCTTGAAGTTCTAGAAAAGAGAATATAAAAAAAGCAGCTGGAGAAATTTCCAGCTGCTTTTTTGCCTTATTGGTATTATAGTTCTTCATGAGTACGTGGGTCTTGTGCTGAAACTCGCGCATCTTTTTGATCTAAAGCAATGATTTGTTGCAGTTCGTCTGTTGTTAATTCAAAATCAAAGATATCGAGATTTTGCGTTTGTCTTTTTGGATTACGGGATAATGGTAAAGGAAGAGCACCAAGTTGATATTCCCAACGTAAAATAATTTGTCCCACATTTTTATGATATTTTTCAGCTAAATCAAGCAACAGTGGTAGCTCAGTAATAGGTTTGCTTAGCTTATGGTCAATACCACCTAGTGGGCTCCAGGCTTCTGTTAAGATCTGATGTTTTTTGTGATAGTCCCGTTGTTCGGGTTGGCTAAACAAAGGATGTAGTTCAACTTGATTTACAGCAGGAAGAACTCCGGTTTCTTTTTTTAATTTGTCCAGGTGTTCTGGCAAGAAGTTTGATACACCGATTGAGCGAATCAGCCCGAAACGTTGAGCATCGATCAGTGCTTGCCAAGCTTCGACATATTCATCATGCTCAGGATTAGGCCAGTGAATAAGATAAAGATCATAATAATCCAAACCTGCACGATATAAAGATTCTTGAATAGCAGAAATTGCTGCATGATACTTATGATGACGTCCAGGTAGTTTAGACGAAAGTAATAATTCTTCTCGTGGTACACTTGATTGCTTGACCGCTTGACCTAGTGTTCCTTCATTTTCATAATTATAACCAGTATCTAATAAGCGGTAGCCATGATCGATAGCAGAAGAGATTACGCGAATACCTTCTGAGCCTTTTAAGCCTGAAGTACCAAAACCAACGGCAGGTAGCAAGGTTCCATCACTTAGTTGAAATGTTGGTATTGACATCAATTATTCCTCCTTATTTAAATGTTACTATGTAATAACCGTATCGTGGGGAAAAATAAAAGTCAAATAAAGCAGTAACATGTGGACAAATAGGTTGGTTAAGAATAGGTAATAAGAGTTTCACTCCCCATGTTCGAGATATCGGGGAGTGTTTTTTGATAACAATCCCTAATATGCTAAAGATAGGTAAAAGATTTTAGAAACAATCCCTGACATTTGTAAAAAATCTTAAAAATATAAAAAATTAGAACAAAAATTGGCAAACATAGGGAGTAAATTGCGGATTTATTCCTTATGTTTGTTAGGATAGATAATGTTTCTTGAGAACACTCCCTGATATGCTAAAGATGGGGATTGTTTTTAGTTTTTCTAGCTATCTTTAAGGAATTTTTCATTTAAAAATTATCTATTAAAATTCTGTAATGACGGTTCAAAAATATAAAACGCTTTAATTCAGCAGAACAGTAAAATAAGGTTTTTAACTAAAATGAAATATGCTAAAATAAAGAAGATCATATTTGTCATTAGTCATGAAAACGGCAATTTTGTCGTATCACACGATTCTAATAAAGGAGTACACTAATGAAAAAAAAGTTAATGATATTGTTGACAATTTCTTTTACGATGGTCCTTTCTGGTTGTAGTAAATGGATCGATCAAGGAGAATCAGTAACAGCCG
>ENA-OWLX01000436-OWLX01000436.1-metagenome-genome-assembly--contig:-NODE-436-length-15082-cov-18.779929_pt1 | contig 15082 bp, 15 predicted proteins | sample MGYA00245351_ERZ651106 | MGnify/ENA primary metagenome ERZ651106 (study PRJEB26857, sample SAMEA4031768) | metagenome | biome: human; feature: oral; material: saliva | place: Philippines | collected 2014... | reverse complement strand
ATACCAAGTTTTTCTGAGTTACTTGAAAAGTCTAACTTAATTTGACAATTTAGGAGTATAGAAGGAGGATAATAATATGGAAATTGATCGTTATTGTAAGGAATGTCTAGGTTACTACAGCTATGATGTTGATGAAACAGATAACTTTCAAAAATGCCGATGGTATGGTTCGGAAGACACAGAGGAAGTGTAGATTTGTTAAATAAAAGAAACACTTAGAATTTATTAATAAGGTATATAAAAATTCTCGTAAAAATTAATAGAGAAAGTATGGTGTTAAATTGGATTATGTAGCTAGATTACATTTAAAAACTAATACAGATTTTAGGCAGGAAATGGTAGATTTTTGCTTGAATAATTCAGAACAATATGTTGGGATTGGTTGGAGCAGACTAAGTGAAGGTATTAAATCTAACGATTTTCAAGAATACTACAATCGTATAAAACAAGAAAGTGGTAAAGCGAATCCAGCAATTAACATTTTTCAAAATGCAAAGGTCGATGATTTATTTTGGACTCGAGATTTAAATGGAATTTATTGGATTTGTAGGGTTAAATCACGAGCAGAAGTCATTTGTGATAAACTTATGGATATAGGATCACTTATTCCAGTTGAGGCCTATAATTTTGGAATGCAGGTTCCGGGACAAATTAAAGCATCCTTCAATAGAGTTAATGGAGGTACAGCAGGGTATATTCGTGATAAAATAATAATAGAATACTCAAAGTTAATCTTTAATCTACTATCAAAAAGTAATTATTATAAGGTGTTTCCGTCTAAAGGAGCTGTTTTAGATAATTTACCAGCTTTTGATTTAGAAGAATTCGTAATTTCATATCTTCAAATTAAGGAAAATTATTATGTCCCTTCCAATTCAATTGCAAAGAAGTCTACAACCATAAAAATTGAATGCGAGATGATATCAAGAGACATCAATAATCCAAGAAAAGCAGTCGTTCAAGTAAAAGGCAAGAAGGCAAAGGAACTAGACGCTTTAGATTTTAAACAATATGTAGATGAAGGTTACCTAGTATATTTATATGCTCCTAGGGTGATAAATTTAGATAAGGTTGAAAATGTAATTAGGATAGGGGAAAACGATTTATTAGATTTCTATGAAAAGTATAAGTTAATCCTACCAGCATCTATCACTCAGTGGGAAGATTTATTTACTAGTGAGAGTGATTAAGAAGTAGAGATACTAACTTTGGTCGCTGAATTTATTCTATTTTTTAATCTCTATCTTTTTTTCGTAGACAGTTATAAAGTCGATCAGAATAAACCTTGTAAGTGTATAAGTTAATTCTTACAGACCTAAACTATTCCCCCGTTTAAAAAATATTGATTCAAATTTTATGAAATTAATCAGTAGATATCGTTCTGAAAAGCCTTGGTATTACGCTATTTTTAGTCCAACTGAAACTCATACTTTCCAAACCAGGTCTTAAGAAAGCTCGTAAAGCATCACAATTTAGTAAACGTTAAAACTTATTTACACTTATTGAAAGCATTTCGTCTAATACGAGATGCTTTTTTCTGGCTTAATTTTACAAATTGGGTGATGAAAAAAAGCAGAGCCCAACTGGGTCTGCTTCATCAATTTTTGCGTAAGGTGCTATCACCTTACTGTGCTTGCTACAACATGAAGTTGTTAAACAAGCGGTAAGCTGAACTATGAATTACATTTTCAAAGAGTTTGCGCATTAAATAATAAATTCTAAGCAAGTGGTAACGTTGAAGCACGTTCGATAAGTGTTATAGCAAAATCCTCTCTTACTTGCTCGATCGATTCTTCTTGAATGAGAGCGACGATGTCTTTTGCTAGATTAAGGCCCACTTCGAAAAGGTCGAAGTGAACAGTTGTCAATTGAGGAGAAGTAAAAGCAGAGTATGGAGAGTTTCCAAAACCTGCAACAGCAACCTGATTAGGGATTTTAATATTGTGTTCATTAAGATACTGTAGAGTGCTCATAACCACACGGTCACTGTAACCAACAATAACATCAGGCTGACTTTGAGAGAGAATTTTAGCCGTTTGTTTGTAGTTTTGGCCATCAGAGTGATAGGGGTAGGTGGAGATGGAATCCTCATCGAAATACTCCTTAATACCTTCCAGTCGGTCGTGCATCATGTTATCTGAATCTTGTGGGGGAATAAGAAAGGTCACTCGTTTAAATCCTTTTTCAAAAAGATGTTTGCCCATTAGCCTGCCAGCTTGGAAATTGTCAAATTTCCGGTAAGGAAAGTCTTTAGACTGGTCACCCAAAACTAGGATGGGAAGTGACAAGGTCTTTAAAAAAGCAGTTACTTCAGCATTATTAAAGGATGAAATCCCCAAAACCAAGGCGTCAACTCCTTGAGAAATCAAGAGTTGCAAGTTCTGAATGGTTGTTTGGCTGTCATTATGGTTGAGCATAATAAAAGGTTTGTATTTTGTATGTTCAAGCCCTGAGTCAAAACCTTTTAGAACTTCGGTAACAGAAGTAGACCCAAAGTTGGAAAAATTGACCATCACACCAATGAGGAAGCTCTGATTCGATTTGAGCTGACTCGCTGCCGCATTTTTTTGATAATTAGTTTCTCTGATAACTTTTTCAATTTTTTTGGCAGCCTTAGCGGAGACGCTCCCCTTGTTTAAATACCGTGAAACAGTGCTTTTAGAGGTGCCGCTTAACCTTGCAATATCAATAATTGTCAGTCCCATAATCTATCCTTTCTATGCCTTATTATAGCTTTTTTTCAAAAAAATCGCAATTTTTTGGGAACGATACCAAAAATTACTTGACAAGTTATTTTAATTGATTTATAATAGGCTTATAAACGGGAACGTTCCCAAAATGGAATCTATATTTTAAAACTGTTATCCATTTGCTGACATCCGTTTTTGGGAACGTTCCTTTTTGTGAAAATAAATATAAATAAGGAGACATAACATGAGCTATATCCAACTTGATTTTAAATCTCAGTCTTTGAACCGAAATGTGAATTTAAATATTTTTCTGCCAGATGGTGAAGGGCTTCCTGCACCTGAGAAGCCCTACAAAACCCTTTATTTTCTGCCTGGCTTTTCTGCTTCTGGACGTGAGTTGGCGACCTTTTTGAGATTTCGTACCCAGTGTTTAGTTCATGGTATTGCGGTTGTGATACCTGATGGGGACAACTCATGGTACTTGGACAAGCCAGAACGTTTAGCGTTTTACAGTCAATATATTGGTCAGGAATTGCTTGATTATACGCGGAGTATTTTACCTTTATCTGATAAGAGAGAAGATACCTATATCGGTGGAATCTCAATGGGTGGCTACGGAGCAACGGTTCATGGATTTAGGTATGCTGATAAATTTAGTAAAATTGTAGCTATGTCTCCAGCAATGGATATATTTAGTGTGATTGGTGAGAATCCTCTATACGGTGAAATATTCTCAGCGACGTTTGGGTCTCAAGATGACTATTACCAATCAACCAACCATCCCTTAACAGGACTCGATCAACTTTTGGAGAAGGAAGGAGAGGTACCAGAACTCTTCATCACCTGTGGTCGCCAAGATGAGCTGGTTATTGGTTCTGTCAAAGCCTTTCTAAAAGATGCGAAAGAGCGTGAAGTGCCGGTTGAGTATGTCGAAGATGATGGTGTACATGACATTTTCTTTTGGGACAAGTACCTGCCGTCAGCTTTTGAATTTTTGAAGAAATAATTTAGGAGAAACAAATGGCTTGGAAGACTCAATCCAATAGTCCTGACGCCACACTAGGCGTTAGTGAACGTATGGCTTATCTCATTGGGAATGCTGGCACTGCATTAATTAATACTATTGTAGCAACATTTCTGATGTTCTTTTATACAGATGTTTTATTTTTAAATGCGTCTGTTGTTGGCATCATTTTATTAGTTTCTCGTCTATTCGATGGTGTAACGGATATTATTATGGGATTTATCGTTGATAGGACAGTGTCCCCACTTGGAAAAGGGAGAGTTTGGATATTTCGTATTTGTTTACCTTATGCGATTAGCGGTATACTCTTAACTTTCGTTCCAACCTTTTTACCAGAGTGGGCGCAATATACCTATATCTTTATTTCCTATAATCTTTGTAATTCGATTTTACTCACCGCTTTATATGTCCCTTATAATACTATGGTCTATAGCATGTCTACAAAACCTTATGAAAGAGGTCTACTAGGGGCCTTCGCGACGGGTGGTGCTGTTTTTGGAACGGTAGCAGTTTCGACAACAGTTATTAATTTAGCACAATATTTTGGTGGTGGTATCCGTGGCTGGCAAATTACTATTGGTATTTATGCTATAATCGGTTTGCTAGCGCATTTGCTTTGTTTTAAATTTACAAGAGAACGTTATGTATCAGCGGCTTCTGAAGCAGAGAAAAAGCTTGATGTTGCAGGTGATTTAAAAGCCTTGTTTAAGAATAAATACTGGATTATTGCCATCTTGACAACATTTTTCTTGCTCTTTTTCATAGCATTATTTGGTGGATCAGGTATCTATTTTGCAAAAGGAATTTTAGGCAATGAAGAGTACTATGCACAAATTTCCAGTACCATGGCTTTAACCCAACTGTTAATACTATTTGTTGCTTTTTTACCAATGAAATATTTAGGAAAACGTAATACAGCATTGTTGGGAAGTTTAATTATTTCTCTTGGGCTTGTGATTCAAATCTTTGTAAGTAATAGTTTAGCAGGACTAGTGTTCTGTAGCGTTCTTAAGGGTGTTGGGGCAGGTTTCGTCGGAGCTGTTTTTTACGGGATGGTTGCTGATACGATAGATTATGGGCAGTGGAAGTTTAATAAACGTTTAGACGGTGTGGGCATGTCAGCCATAACTTTTGTTACAAAAGTGTCCGGTGGTTTAGCCGGGGCTGTGATTGGCTTTTTACTAGATGTAGGTAATTACGATGCTAGTGCCACTGTGCAAACTGGTAGTGCTAATTTCGTCCTTCATGTTGCGTTTACTTATTTACCACTACTTTGTGTGGTGGTGGCCGCTGTTCTGTTGGCATTTTATAAATTAGAAGGGGAACTTCCGAAAATTCAAGCAGAGTTAGCCCAACGTTCAAATGACTAAGAAATAATTTAGGAGAAACAAATGGCTTACGAACAATTAGCAAAAGATATTTTAAAGCATGTCGGAGGAGCTGAAAATGTGAACAGCTTGGTCCACTGTGCAACGCGTCTACGTTTTGTCTTGAAAGACGAGTCAAAAGCGAATAAAGAAGAATTAGAAAAACTAGATATTATTTCTGTGATGAAAGGCGGAGGCCAATATCAAGTAGTTGTAGGAACACATGTTTCAAACGTCTATGAGCAGGCGATGAATCTGCTTCCCAACGAATCTACATCAGATGAACTAGATTCAGATGTTTCAAATGAGAAAGTTAATGTCTTAGACTTGGTTGCAGGCAGTATCACCCCGCTTATTCCAGCTATGATTGGCTCAGGGATGGTTAAGGCCGTTGTCGCTTTGTTAGTTGGTGGTGGTTTGTTAACACCTGAATCACCACTATTTGCTACCTTAAGCGCTGCTTCAAATGCTGTTTTCTACTTCTTACCGCTACTAGTTGCCTTTACCTTTGCCAACAAACTAAAAGCCAATCCCTACCTAGCAGTTGTTGTTGTAGCTTCTTTGCTCGAACCAAACTTTACGGCTTTAATTGGTCAAAAAGATTTAGGTTCGGTATTTGGGCTTCCTTTTGCAGCCCTTGATTATTCTTCACAGATTTTACCAGCCTTTTTAGCAGTGGCAATCATGGCCTTGCTTGAAAAAGCGCTGAAGAAGTACCTTCCTGCCTCGCTTCAGATGGTTTTTGTGCCAACTTTGATTTTGTTGGTTTTGGTGCCGTTGACTGTCTTGGTTCTTGGTCCTGTGATGATTACTATCAGTGGATGGTTGTCGGCTGGCATTACCGCCATAGTTGATTTCAGCCCGGTACTAACTGGACTGCTTCTTGGTGCAACTTGGGTCTTCTTGGTAATGTTTGGGATGCACTGGGCAGTTCTACCACTCATGATTAATAATTTAACCTTAAATGGTAGCGATCCACTCCTTGGCATGTTAATGGCAACTGTTTGGACGTGTGGTGGTGTTGCTCTTGGTGTTGCTCTTAAAACCAAGGATAAAAAATTGAAATCAGTAGCTTATAACAGTCTGATTCCGTGCTTCTTATCAGGCGTGTCAGAACCAATTTTGTATGGTATTTTTCTCCCTTACCGTAAGGTAGCCGTGATTTACATGATTCTTTCAGGTGCTTTGTCAGCTTTGGGTGGAATGTTAGGGATTCAAGCGACTCAAGTTACAGGTGGTATTTTCACAATTCCAACGTTCTCGCCTGTGATTTCTTACCTGATTGTTATTGCCCTTTCCATCATTTTGCCTGTAATTGCGATTATGATTTTTGGCTATGATTTTAAAAAGAAAGAAGTGGCTTAAATGTTGCACAAAACCTTGAGCTTATTTGAGGGAACAGAATCCTATCTGAATCTTTATATTCAAAATCCAGAAATCAGCTTTGGTGTGACAAAGAAACGTCCCATGATTCTGGTGTGCCCTGGTGGCGCTTATGTGGACTTAGCAACTAAGGAAGGCGAGGCAGTAGCTCTTGCCTTTCTGGCTTTGGGTTATCATGTTGCCGTCCTTCGTTATCGTACCTTTCGTATCAATCGTGACAAGGTGAATCCGCATGCTCACTTTGAGGGGTATGTTCATGACCTCATGGAAGCCATGAATCTAATTGATGATAATAGAGAAGCATGGGGAATTGATGGTGACAATGTTTTTGTCTGTGGGTTTTCAGCAGGTGGTCATTTGACGGGTTACTTGGGAGAGAATTGGGATGATGTTGATTTCTTAAGTAAGCATTATCCGCATAAGGATGCATCTGTGTTTAAACCTAAGGGGCTTCTTATGTGCTATGCCCCAACCCGTTTTGAGGATATTAAGGCAGATAGTCGAGGATTGTCTCAAGAGATGATTGACCTACTGTATCAAGCGGTGTTTAATCGTGCAGATGAGGTGGCTTTAAGACCAAGATTGGACTTGGTAAATTCTGTTCGGCCAGACATGCCGCCGGTTTTCTTATGGCATACCATGGCAGACATGGTCGTTCCAGTCAAGAGTGCCCTTGACTTTATACAGGCACTTTTGGCACATGATATCCCTTGCGAAGCGCATTTTTATCAAAAGGGCAAACATGGTCTAGGAATAGCAACAGGGACACATGCGCGCTTTAAGAGCGATGTGAACCAATCAGTTCAAGGTTGGCTAGAGCTTGCTCATACATGGATAGGAGAGGTAATTACAGATGACAAAAAAAGCACTCGTCGTTAATGCAGACGACTTTGGAATGACCTTGGGTGTCAGTCAAGGTATCTTGACAGCTATGAAAAATGGTTTGGTGACAGAAACATGTGCTCTGGTCAACAGTCCCTACTTTGACCAGAGTGTTGCGCTTGCTCAGCAAGCCAACCTCACTCAGATGGGCCTCCATCTCAATGTTACGGTCTTTTCTCCGGTCAGTCAGGATCCTAAGGTCTTGGCTTTGACCGAGGAAAATGGGCAGTGGGGCAAGTCTGTCCTAAAGAGTTTGCAAAGTGCTGACTCTAGCGTTTTAGAAGCCTTGAAAATAGAGTTTGAGGCGCAAATCGCTCGTTTTCTGGCGACAGGTTTGAACTTGACCCATCTAAATACTCATCATGGATTGGGCATGTACAGCAAAGAGGTCTTTGGGATCTTGGAGGATTTGGCAGTTGCCCACAATGTTCCATTGAGACGAGAAGATACCTTGCTTGCAAGCAAGGACAGTACTTCAAATCCGACTCAGTCAACAGACCAATGCTGGATTTTAGATAGTTCCTTGTCTGAGGCTGACATTTTGAAGAAACTAGACAGCTTAGCTACGGATGCCAATAGTGTGGAACTGTGTTGCCATCCAGGTTTGGTGGATGAACCGCTCAAAGGGTTTTCAAGTATGCTGTCTGAACGCGAGAGAGATTTGGCTTTGTTAACAGATCCAGGTTTTGTTGCTATTCTTAAAGCAAGATTTGAATTGATTGATTTTGGAGGATTGAAGAGATGAAAGTAGCTTGGCAAAAGGCACAGATTAACCCCTCTCTACCGACCTATATGGAGGGCTATGTGGTTGGCCGTGAGAGCCAGACGATTCACGATGACATTGAGGCGCATGTCCTGCTTTTAGAAAATCAGGGACAGCAGTTTGTGCTGATTAGTCTGGATATTATCTTGATTGATAAGGCTTTTGGAGATCGTCTACGAGAGCGCCTAGCGCAAGAAAGCGGCATAGCTAGTGACCAGATTATGGTTACGGCGACACACACGCATTCGGGTCCTCAGGTGTCAACCAAACTCTCAGACCAGACACCTGTTAATCAGGACTATTTGAATCATATTTCTGATACTGTATCTCAAACTTTGCAAGACTGTTTGGTCAACCTTAAGCCAGTCAAGGTTCTCAGTAAGTCCGTCAATATTGGTGACTTTTACTCTAACCGCAATCAGTTGGAACTGCCTTATAACAATCAAGCCCAACTTTTACAATTTGTGACCGATGAGAACGATCCTGTCGTGACCTTGATGAACTTCAACTGTCACCCGACCATTTTGAAGGCTGATAATCTAGCCATTTCAGCAGATTTAGTAGGTAGTATTCGGAAGTATTTCCCAGGTGACCTCATGATTGTCCTCGGTGAAGCGGGTGATGTCAGCACACGTTTTAAACGTCAAGGAGAGGACTTTGCAGAAGTCAACCGTGTTGGGCGTGGTATTGCAGAGCATCTGAATCAAGGCCTTTGGCAAGAATTGGTACCAGGGGAATTTAAAACACAAGTCGTACAGCATGCAGTTAATTACAATCCGACTGAGGATGTCTTCTTAGTTCAGGCCAAGGCACAGTTAGAAAAAATGGTAGCTGAGCAACCAGACGCTCAGGTCTTGCTGGACATGGTTGAAAAACGTGTAAAGCAAACCCCTGGAACATTGACGTATGAGGCGACGATTTTAAGTTTGGGACAACTGGTATTTGTCTTCTTTCCCAGCGAAATTGTTTTTGAACTTGGGAAGATGTTACGCGATAGCCATCCAAATCTAATTTTGGTTTCTTACAGCAATGATTTTCGTGGCTATGCTGTTGATCAGGCGACCTATGGCAAGTTTGGCGAAAGCTTGATTACAGAGTACCCTCATGGTGTAGCGGACGCTTTTGTCCAAAAAATAGTAGAGCAGATCGAGGTGATGGTGCGTGACTGATATTTACGACTACCGAGCCAGCAAGGAACGGCTCTACAGGGTGCATTTAGAAGCCATTAGGCAAAGAGCAGACTTTGTCAAAAAGTCTATCAAGACAAGCCGAGGTTATGTCGATATTAATCTTTATTACCCTGCCAAGGAGCAACTCTCCTATCCTGTATGCTTTAACTTTCATGGTGGTGGCTTTGTTTTAGGGCTCATGGAGCAAGACGATGCCTATTGCCGGTATTTGGCCGATAGGGCCGGTATTCTGGTGGTCAATATTGATTATCCCCTAGCGCCTGAGTACCCATTTCCAGAACCTATTGACATCAGCAGTCAAGTGATTATGGCAGTGCTTGAGCAAGCAGATGATTTGAAGATTGACTCGAGTCAAGTTTTCCTGAGTGGTAGTAGTGCTGGTGGCAATCTAGCGCTTGCTTGCCAGCATTATCTTTGGCAGGAGCGGCAGTTAGACATCACAGGACTGATTATAAATTATGCGACTTTTGACTTAGGGCAGTGGTTCTCTCAATCCCGTTACAGAGACTGGTATTTGACAAAAAAGGAAGACGCTCTTAATCCTCTAGCTTCACCCTTAAAAAGTAAAGTCAAGGTAAAGGCTAAGACACTGCTTGTCTTGGCAGGTCAGGATCCTCTGTACCAAGAGGGTTTGGACTATGCAAAACATCTGCTAAAACTTGGTTCAACAGTTGAAGTAGCTATCTACGATAGCGCCCATCACGGCTTCCTCCATGATATGTATCAGGAGTATGATAAATCTCTTGCTGATGAGGCAAAGGAAAAAATCATTTCCTTTTTGCAGGAACAAACTAAAAAAGTTAAAATATACTGACATTCACGCTCCTAAAAAGAAACTTCTTAGACTTATAATAAGGAGTGTTAACTATTCATCTATCTCGTATTCGAAAGAAATAAAAAAATTCATGGAGATTTTTAAATGTCCATGGCTTTTTGTTGTTGCAGATGATAATTGTTAAAACTAACGGATCTAATAAATTAATTTATCTAATTTTTATTGATTAGAATTATTATTCCAGTTGCTAAAATCGGTAGTGTAAAATAAGTTGTGTAAACACAAAATTATTGACAGTATCGAAATAGATGAAGTAGTTGTCGTATATAATAATGCAAATGGTTATGAGATAGACTATAGTAATGGGACCTTTAAAAAAGAAGTAAATCAATTTAATTTTTATTAGATTTTAAGTTTAAGAAAGAATTTTTGTAAAGTCTAGATGTTGTTTTAATTTCTACCTTTTTCTCTAAAACGAAGAAAATCTGATATAATAAGCTTTGTAGGTGTATTATATTAATGCTTACAGAATTGAACTATTCCCCTATTTAAAAAATATTGATTCAAATTTTATGAAATTAATCAGTAGACATCGTTCTGAAAAACCTTGATATAACGCCGTTTTTAGTTCAACTGAAACCCATACTTTCCAAACCAGGCTTGAAAAAAGCTCGTAAAGCCTCACAATTTAGTAAACGTTAAAACTTATTTAAACTTATTGAAAGCATTTCGTTTCGAATATACGGGATGCTTTTTCTGTTTGGCTTAATGTTACAAATTTGCAATTATGTTATAATAAGTAATACGGTTGCATGCAAAAAAATGATGGACAATCAATTAGATAGGAGGCGACTAATGAGAAATAAGGTTACTAAAATAATTGCTATTGTAATAATTCTTATATTTGGAGGAACATATATGTATAATAAGCTGACTAAACCCAATCTTGGCCCCAAAACAGCTAAACTTTATCAGCATGGCTTTCGTTTGCTAGAAGAGCAACTAGGAACTTATATAAAAGAGCATTACTCAGGAGTTGAAAAGATTGAATTTTCCCCAATCTACGTTACTGAGGAAGGGTCAACATTCTCAAATGTCTATATCCGTCCAACTATTTATGATAAGCATGGAAATAAAGCTACTCTCGGTACTAAGGTTAAAAATTTAATTCCAAGTGATATTGGTATCATCTCATACATAATAGTTGATTTTGATGGAGATGAGAATGAAGTTATAGAATTAATGGACTCAAATGGGAAATTTATTGATATTTCCAATGAACAACACTTAACTAATGAAGTTAAACTGACTAGACAGGAGCTTATTGATGAAAATATAGAATTATTAGTAGAAGATGGTCAGTTAAAGGGAGTCGTGAAGGATGGTAAAGGAAGTCCGAATGTAGAAATTGTTTATAATGTTAACCTGAGCAAAGGAGACGAATGATATGTCTTTGTCTGATGAAGAGATTCAAAAATTACAGTTAGGTCTCAAAAGTAATGTTAGAAATAAGCCTGGTGATGTAAAATCTTATCTTATAAATGGAGAAAAGAGATATTTCCAAATCGTTAACAGCATGGATGATACTACCCAAGCAATTGCCTTTGTCCCTGTTGATGATCAAAAAGGTAGTAATCCTAATTATCAAGAAACCACGATAGTTGTGGCGGGGACCCAGGTTCCGGGTGAAAATTTCAAAGAATTAGGTGATCAACCTTATTTTTTTAAAAAGAATAGAGACATTGTTGATTCGTCTGAAAGAGCATTCTTTGCTAGTGGGGCGTTTGGTATATTTCCAGGAATGCTGACTCCCCAAGCAGATGATATTGATATGTTTTATCAAATTACTGAAGAGAAGATAAAATCTCATAATGGTATAATTTCTAACATGTCTGGGCATAGTCAAGCAGGACCTGGCGTAGCTTATACAGCTTCAAAGTATGGTCTTAAAGAGAATCGGACTATTAAAGTTACAAATTTCATGGATTTCGCAGCTAAAAAAGCTGTAGATACAGGTGGTATTTCAAAGGAACAGGTAGCCTATCTTAATAAGAACGCTACGATCTATAGAGATAGTAGAAGGGACGTTGTTAATCTTGATGGTAATGGTGGTGCAGTTCCCTATGGAAAAACAATGATGTTTGAAGTTGTAGGAGACGAAGATGGACATTCGCCAAGGACTCCACATGTAAAAGGAAATGCTTTAGACGTTGACTGGTATTATAAGCATAACCGTTTCGCTCCTGAGCCAACTAAACAAGATTTAATTTCTTTAAATATCAAACAAATCAATGAGTTGAAGACTTCCTTGAAGGGTAGTTCTGGTAGTAAAAAAATTAGTTTAAGAGAAGAATTAGTCCGAGTAAGTGCGGAAACCACGAAACTTCAAGCCGAAGTTTACGAGGAAGAAATTAAATCAAAAATTGAGTCTGAAAAGGAAAATGTTTCTCAAAAAATTTCATCCCTTAAATCTGAAGCATATAGTATTGCTCGTCACTTACCATCTAGTGAAGTAGAGGTTCTATTATCTGAATTAAGTTTAGATACTGCATGGAACAGTGGGAAAGAGTCAGAAACTGTCTCTGCAGCAAGCGCTTATAAGAATAAAATGTCTCAAATTTCAGATAATCTGAATAAAGTTGCTGATAGAATTGTTGAGAGCGATCAAATAGGTGCCAAGATTTTTAGCGATTAAAAGGAGTTAATGAATGATTGAACCGAATACTGAAGATCGATTAGAAGCAGAGCGCATAAAAATTGAATATATGAAAATTCAAGAACGATTGGCAATCCAGGCCTTAGTTTCAACGACAAGAGCTGTCCTAATGGCAGAAGGAGCTATTTTACAAACATGGCTGGACTTTCAGGCGTTTAAAATGCAGAATTTTGCCACTTTTCAAGTACCTACTTCCCTAGAAGGAGGATTAACGGGGGGGTGCTGCTGATGCCATCAACAAAACTTTAACCGAAGTACCTAAACCTGATCTGTCCAGTCCAATACTTTAGGAGAATTCATGAATATCAATGATAAAATTAGTAAAGTCGAGAGTGATCATCAAGTTTTTAGAAGGAAAGTAGCAGAATATGAATTAGATTATCAAGATATGAGGCGAGATGCAAAAAGACTATCTGAGGATTTGACCGATCTTATCATCTCCTATTGTCATAACCATCATCAAGAACTTCCAATGCTTGAATTGTGGCAATTAGAAGAAAATAGAGACAACTTTGAAAAGAGAATTTCTAGGTTTGAAACTCGATTAAGCCAAACATATCAGGACGAGAATAAACTTTACAATAAAAACATGGAATCTCTTGAAAAAGAAAAGAAGAAGGTTTAACTCCTATTACTATTTATAATACTTTATAGTAATACTACTTGCTCCAATTGTCTGAAAAATTGTGTAAATTCCAAATTGAAAATAAACCAATTTTTGATAGCGATTCCTTTTATTTATAAATACGTCAACTCGTTGTAAAGGTTGTTTGATCAAGATTTTTGGAAAATTCAGATGTTGTTTTTTTCTCTACCTATTTTTCTAAAATGGAGAAAATCTGATATAATAAGCTTTGTAGGTGTATTATATTAATGCTTACAGAACTAAACTATTCCCCCATTTAAAAATATTGATTCATATTTTATGAAATTAATCAGTAGATGTCGTTCTGAAAAGATGTGATATTACGCTATTTTTAGTCCAACTGAAATCCATACTTTCCAATCAGATCTTAAGAAAGCTCGTAAAGCATCACAATTTAGTAAACGTTCTTTGAAAGAATTACTATACTTACAAAGAGCACCTTTCGGGGTGTTCTTTTTTTGTTGAAAAGTAAGACTTATCACAAAATTTTTCTTGAGTTATTTTTTATCGATAGCTTTTCTCAAATATATGAAATTCATTTGATATAGAAAAGGGCCTATATTTACAATACTTTTCAAAAGCATCTATTAGTTTGACAGTAATCAAAGGAGTGTTATAATAGAAAAAAAGACAGAAATGAGAGATTGAGTGTGGGGAAAAAACTATTAGGTGTAGTTTCAATACTTCTACTAATGCTTTTGCTTATATTTAATGCAAGTAAAAACAACAATAATACCTATGATAATGAATTTCTAACTTCGTTAGCTAAAGGGTTAGATAAACGTTGGGAGGTTGTTGCCAAAAGGGAGTATGATAAAGAATCACTAAAAAACTATAGAACCTATGTGGATTATGAACTAAATGAACTTAAGAAATATAAAAATCGAGAGTTTGAGAATCCCGAGTTAAAGAAACTAGCTGACACTTATATTGATGTCCTTAAGAATGAAAAGGAAACGACAACAAATCGAAAATACCTGGATAGTATCTTTAGAGACGAGTGGAACAAACTCCAACATAAACGTTATGAATTACTTTTAGATATTAATTCAATAAGTGAAATCCCTGTTCAAGATAAAAATAGTTTAAATGATATATTGAGATCCGGTGAATCTGTTAAAGAATTTAATAGAGTTTACGGAATATTAGTAGATATGTTTGATGCAAAAAACTTTGTTGTTGAAGAGGTTGAAGATGGATCAGAAAAAGAGAAACGCTACGTGGGGAATTTTGAAAATACTACAGGTCATCGCATCAATTACATAGATATAAATATTTCTTTTTATGATGAAAATGATAAAATTTATTCTGGTTTTAAGTTTGAAACAAGATATTTATGGGAAAATGGAACTAAACAAAGCTTCGAATTCTCGATTCCAGATTCAGACAAGAGGTTCAAATATTTTAAGGTTAATTTGGGTGAAAACAGTTTTAGGTATAAGTAGCCTTCTTGTTTTATTAGCATAAAAATAATATATTTTCAATAGGCCTTAAGAAAGCTCGTAAAGCATCACAATTTAGTAAACGTTAATTCGAAGGAATTACTGTACTTACAAAGAGCACCTTTCGGGGTGTTCTTTTTTTGTACTTTTTACTAAATTGGTGCAATTGACACAGTTGTTGCGACTTTAGTCGCTTACAAATGT
>ENA-OWLX01000432-OWLX01000432.1-metagenome-genome-assembly--contig:-NODE-432-length-15115-cov-10.009230_pt1 | contig 15115 bp, 4 predicted proteins | sample MGYA00245351_ERZ651106 | MGnify/ENA primary metagenome ERZ651106 (study PRJEB26857, sample SAMEA4031768) | metagenome | biome: human; feature: oral; material: saliva | place: Philippines | collected 2014... | reverse complement strand
CCGCCCTGCAGCCCCCGTACTACCTGACCATGCAGATGCCCGGCCAGGAGAGCGCTGAGTTCTCGCTGACCTCCGTGTTCGTGCCCGGCGGTGGCGGCGAGGGGCGGCGCGAGGCCATGGCGGGCTTCCTCGCCGTGGACTCAGAAACGGGCAACACGCCCGGTCAGGTGCGCGAGGGATACGGCAAGCTCCGCCTGCTCGCCCTGCCCTCGTCGACGACCGTGCCCGGTCCGGGCCAGGTCCAGAACAAGTACGACTCCGACGAGAAGATCGCCACCCAGCTCAACCTGCTCAACCAGGCCGATTCGACGGTCATCCGAGGCAATCTCCTGACGCTGCCGGTCGGCGGTGGCCTGCTCTACGTGCAGCCCGTCTACGTGCAGGGCACCGGATCGGCGTCCTACCCCGTGCTTCGCTCGGTGCTGACCGCCTTCGGCGACAAGGTCGGCTTCGCGCCGACCCTGGAGGAATCCCTCAGCCAGCTGGTCGCGGACGACCCGGCGACGACCACCCCGAGCGGCGGGGGAGGCGCCCAGCCGGGAACCTCCACGACCCCCGGTGATGCGAGCACCCAGCTCAGCCAGGCCGTCAGTGACGCCGCCCAAGCCATGCGTGACGCCGACGCGGCGATGAGCAAGGGTGACTGGAGCGCCTACGGCGAGGCCCAGACGCGCCTGCATGATGCGCTGACTCGCGCGGAGGCCGCGCAGGCGGCGCTCGGTACGTCCTCGTCGACGACCTCACACTCCGGATCGCCCACGCCCAGCCCGAGCCCGAGCGCATCTGCCACGAGCGGTGCGCAAAGCGGCTCATAGGCGCTGTCTGCTGCCTGTCCGATGCGCGCCCGGCCCTGCCAATCACACATTGTGAGGTAGGCCGGGCGCGCTCTCTGTGACGGTGGGGTTGGTGCACGACGGGAAGTGGTCCGTCCATGTCTATCGTTGTGTCGGCAGGGCCCTGCTGATATGATGAAAGTCACGCATACTCGCGCGTGACCGATATGCGCGGAAGGAGCCTGCCAGTGAGCAATCCTCACATCCCGAATCCCCAACCCAACCGTTCCGGCGGAGCAAGCGGGGCCCTCCATGCTCCCGGTCAGTTCTCCGGTCCTGTCCCGGGGATCCCGTACCAGGGCGGCGGTCAGCCGGGACCCGCACCGCAAGCTTGGGGACAGCCGGGACCCTACCCGATGGCCCGGCCCGCGCGCCCACAGCTCTCCACGCGCGTGCGGGTGTGTCTGAGGCTTGAGCTGATCCTTTGGGTAATCGCGCTCGTTAACAAATTCATTCCCTACTATTTCGATGACTTGAGCCTCTATTTCGAGCGTTTCACGAGCATCTGGTTCTATGAGTCGGTCATCACGTTCATCGTGTCGATCGTGCTGTCCGCTGTTGCGCTCCGAGGGCGAAGCAAAGCAGTGCGCTACGCTCTGGTCGGTGTCGTTCTAGTCTCCTTCCTGCTTATTGACCCGGTGCTCTCCGTCTTGGAGGGTGGGCATTGGTATTGGTTGTTCATGCCCCCAACGCTGGACCCGTCGGTCTTTGGTGATTATTGGTACGCCTCCTTGCTCGTTGTGCGTGGGGTTCTGATCTGGCTGATCGTGCGCACAGGTCTCATCGTCGCGATTGTCCTTGCGGTGCCCGACCGGCGTCCCTCCGCTCCTGCGCTCGTCGGCGCCCCCTTCGTGGCTGCTCCCATGCAGGGTGGATACCCGGCACCCGGAGGCGCGGTGCCGCTCCACGGCGTGAATCCCGTTGCCCCTCAGGGCATGTGGCCCGCTGTCGGCGCCGCGCCGGCAGTCGGCGCCGCGCCCGCGCCGGGGATCCCGCAGCCTGGCGCGGGTAGGGATAACCCCGTCCAGTAGAGCGGGGCTGATCTGGCGAACTGATGAGCGTCGCCCCGGCCCGAGGCCTCCGAGACGAGGCGCGGGTCGGTGCCCGCGGACTCAAGGGTAAAACGTGGTCGTTGTGTCGCGGCTTGTCGGCTTGCTGGCGAGGGAAAGTCACTGTTGAAGGCGGTGGGCGCCACCGTGGAGGATAAACACAACGTGTTGTGTATTGTGTAGCGATCTTTCGGCTTGCCGCCGCGGAAAAACTAACATTGACGGTGGTTGTTTCATCGCGTACCTGTGCGTGGCCCCTTGAATCGTCACGGTGTAGCTTGGACAGGTTGTTTGCGTCGGCGGTATCCGCCGTGCCAGGACACTGGCGCGCTACCGGCTGTGTCACCGTCTGCGCCACCGGCGGCACTGCGAGCGGCAGCGCATGGCTGCCGCTTGGTGGGCTATCTCAGAATGTCGCATGCAATTCCCTCGACCCCGTGTCGCGTCACGCATTCGCATCGTTGGAATTGCAATGTTTGTAGGCACTGTTGAAAGTTCACTCAGTCGAATTGCATGCGAAACTGCTCCGAGGATGTGCGCTCGCCGCACACGCGGGCCCGATTCGCCGCCGCCTGACCGCTGGGCAGCTTCCCCTAGTGCACCCGTGCGCATGTGCCCGCTTATGCGTGCCTGGTCAGCGCCGCCCATGCGCATATCGTGAGGTTGACGTGCGTATTAAGGGGGTTACCGCGCAGATTCAGCGGTTCGCGTGCGAGCTCCACGCGTGGCCAGGCGCCGTTGTGCCCAGATCGCAGACCACCTCGCCCACAACACCCGATTTTCAGTGTTTTTCGCCGAGGTGGTCTGCACTTTGGGCGCCTTACTGCCCTGAATCGTGACCTCACCAACCCGAACCTCGACCTCGCAGCCAGCCAACGGGGGGAATTGCGCTGTGAGAGGTGCACGGTTGAGCTCACCCCACGCGCGGACCGCCACCAAACGGGGGGAATTGCACCAATAGAGGCGCGACACGCCGGCGACACGCCGGCAGGATGCTTCTAATGGTGCAAAACCCCCATCGTCAGCCCGACATGCACCCAGGCACAGAGGGCGGAGGGTCAGCGGCGGCGCGCACCTCCTCGACGGACTCGCATGCACCCAGGCGCAGAGGGCGGAGGGTCGGAGAGCACGGGCGCGCTTCGAGACACGGGCCTAGCCACGGCACCCGCGGGCGGCGACCCGACAACCTCCAGACAAATTTCGCACGTAATTTCCCCTCGGTCACTTTTCAAGATCACCCGAAAACGTTGCAATTCCAACGATGTGGATTCAATATTTGAACTAATCGCAAGGGAATTACGTGCGACATTGATGGGCGGAGGCAGGGCGGTGTCGATACACGCCGGAAAGGAGTCGCCGAAAGAACCGGGGCAGGGGCACGATCGACCAGCTCCACGACGACGCTTGCTGCCGATGAGGCGAAACACCCCATCGGTGATCATTCAACCAGGTCCGATCGGGCGCAATGCTCCCGATCAGGTGGAATCCTCCCGATCAGGTGGAATCTCGCCTCATGGGTCGAATACCCCCAAACGGGTTGAACGCTCCCGATCGGGTGTATTTCGTCCGATGGGGCGCATACTGTCTGAGGCGCTGCGGCGCGGGCGTCCGAGCGCAGGCATCCTCCCTCGACGATGCCAGAGACCGAGCCGCGACCAACGCGCCTTGTCGTTGTGTCCCGACCTGCCGGGGTTGGCGCACGGACGCGCTGTTGTGTGGGCTGGTAGGAATTCCCATCAATTGCGCATCTCGACATGGTCAGTTGCCTCGCCTTTCCTTTAAGTTCGCGATGGATGGTATTGACAGATCGCGAGAAAAATACCCAAAAACTATGTCGGAGGAAAGGTGTATGCGCTACGCTAGCGGTGGGGCGCGATGCTCGTCGGCGCCCATCTGTCCAACCGTTAAGAAAGTGGGCCGCAGATGTCTCATCGTCGCCTGTTGGCACTGTCGTTACTCACGACCGGTGCCCTCGCTCTCACCGCCGTCAGTGTGCCAGCCGCCTTAGCGGCCGACGCGACCGGCGCCCGGATCTCGTCGACCAACCAGGCGGCGGACGACTCGGCGGTCACCATCATCGTCCGGCTCGCGCAGGAGCCCGGCGACCAGGCCTCCCGCTACGCCGAGGCAAAGAAGCGCATCGGTGACGCCGTGGCGCAGGCCAGGCCGGGCTCAAGCATCGAGGACGTGCGGGACTACCATCACGTCTTCCAGGGCTTCGCGATCAAGGCGCCGCCTTCGGCCCTGGCGGCCATCAAGGCCACCCCCGGCGTTGAGGGCGCGTTCGTCGAAGGGCGCCACGCGCTGGTCAACGACATCGACTTCTGGGGGATCCAGGACGGCCAGAACTCCGATAACTCCCCCGCCATGGGGACGGCCTCGCAGATGACACGCGCGAACCGCGCCGCCCTGGCGGGTGACGGGCAGGTCGTTGAGGTTATCGACACTCGCTTCGACACCTCGCACGAGGCCTTCGCGGGGACCGTGGACGCCGCCTCGCTGCGCCTCACGAAGGATACAGTCGCCGCAGTGACCGGCCAGCTGGGCGCCGGCAAGGGCGGAGCGTGGGTGAGCGACAAGATTCCCTTCGCCTACGACTACGGGGACGGCGACGCGGACGTCCTGGGGTCGGATGACGGTGGGCGCGAAGCCTGGGGGGCCTACACCGAGGGCACGCATGCTGCGGCCCTCGCGGCCGCCAACGGCAGCGCATTCAAGGGCGCGGCTCCCGGGGCTCAGCTCATCGTCGCGAAGGTGACGCAGGACGGTGCCGATACGGCCAGCGACAGCGCGCTCCTGGCTGCCCTCGATGACGCCGCTGTCCTTGCCCCCGACGTCCTCACCGTGTCCTTCGCGACCATCGAGGGGATGAGTTCGGACTCCGAGGCGCTGTACTCGCAGGTGTACCAGAACCTGAACGCCGCGGGCATCACGGTGAACGCGCCCGCCGGAAACGAGGGAAGCGGAAGCTGCGCCAGCGACCCGGACAACGGCATGATCGCCGTCCCCGCGTCCTACTCGTCCACCCTGGCGGTGGCCTCGGTCAGCGAGCAGGACATCATGGGAGCGGTGACCTTCGGTGACCGACGCATCGGCTACCGCACCATCACCAGGATGAACCAGGGTGATGCACCCGGCTTCGAGAGCCTCGCGGAGGGAACCTACCGGGTCGTGTACGCCCGAAACGGTACGACGGCGGACCTGGAGAAGTACCTCGGGGCGAACTACGGGGACCTGTCGCGCACGATCATCCTCGAAGACTGGGGAGGCACTGACGACAACGGGCGCGACGTTGAGCTCAAGCACCAGCTGAAGAACCTGAAGTCGCTCACGAGCAAGCCCGCCGGTCTCATGCTCGCGTACGTGCGAGACAGCGACACCCCCAAGAAGGCGGACGTGGATCGCTGGTTTAGTGTGCGGGCGGGAACCATCACGAAGTCTGATGGGGACGCCCTCCGCGAGGCGATCGCGGCTTCCGAGTCCGGCTACGTCGAGGTCACGGTGAGCCCCTCGGCGACGCTCTCCATCCCAGCGAACGTCGAGGTCTCCGACTTCTCCTCCTCGGGAGCCACCTCCGACCTACGCCTCAAGCCTGAGCTCGCGGCGCCCGGCGGTCGGGTCATGTCCGCCACCCCCGGCAACAATTACGGCCGCCAGAGCGGAACGGCCGAGGCCTCGGCCCAGGTCGCGGGGATCGCGGCCCTCGTGCGTCAGCGCGTCGCGACCGACCCCGCTTTCGCGGGCAAGAGCGCTGCCGAAAAGAACGCTCTGGTCTCGAATTTCCTGATGGGTACCGCCCACCCGCTCGCGGACGCGACCCGCGAGGACGGGACCTTCTATTCGCCGCGGCGCGTCGGAGCGGGCCTCGTGGACGCGGTGGCGGCCACGACCTCGCCCGTGTATCCGACCGTGGTGGGCGCGGCTGACCTCTCCCGCCCGAAGGCCGACCTGGGGGACGGCACGCAGGGCTGGACCTTCCAGGTGAACCTGACGAACGTCTCCGACACTGCCCACACCTACTCGCTCGGCGGTCAGGTGCTGTCCGAAAACGTCGAGAACGGGCTGTTCACGCGGCACGCGACCAACTGGGCGGGGCGGGGCATTGACCTGACGTTCTCGGCGGACTCCGTGACCGTGCCCGCCTCCTCCAGCGCGACGGTGACCGTGACGGTGACTCCGCGCGAGGCCTTCGCCTCGCATGCGAACGCGATCACTCCCAACGGAACATTCGTCGACGGCGCGGTGACCTTCACGAGCAGCGACGGGCAACCCGATCTGACGGTGCCCTACATGGGCTTCTATGGGTCGTGGGGCGCGCCCAACGTTTTCGATCAGCAGTGGCCGAACAACCATAAGGTCGGCTACGGGTCGACGGTCGCGCACGGCGTCATGCCTTTTGGCCAGTCCAATCCCTTCCGGGAGGAGGATGCGCGGATGGCGGACGGCATTGACCCCGACCGCGTCGTCATCTCGCGTTCCACGGAGGAGCAGGCCCGGCGCAGTATCGGCACGGAAACGGTGCTGTTGCGCGCCGTCCCCTCGCTGACGTTCACTCTGACGAACGAGGCCGGCCAGACCCTGCGCAGCTTCACGTGCGACCGTTCGGATAAGTCCGTCTACGACGACCACTGGCGCGCCTCGCACAACGTCGAGTTCATGTCGCCCGGATGCGCCCCGCGCTTCGACGGCTATGACGCCGACGGCAATGAACTGCCGGACGGGCGCTACACGGTCACGATCGAGGCCAGCAACTACGGCCCTTCGGCGCGGACCCACCAGACCAGCTACAGCTTCTGGCTGGATACGGCGGCTCCCACGGTCTCGAACGTGTCCGTCGCGGGCGAGGGGGACGCGCGCACGCTGTCCTTCGATCTGAGCGATTCCTCGCCGATCGCAGGCTACGGTTTCTCGCTTGGTGAGGATGGCGCGGTGACACCGTGGCACGTCGAAGATAACCCGTCCGCTCGCGCAGACGATGGCCTGTTCCACCAGCACTACGAGGTTCGCCTCTCGGAGGTGACGCAGGCGCTGGGCGAGAACCCCTCGAGCCTGTACCTGCAGGCGTGGGATTGGCCGGTGAACCGCGGGAGCACGGCCGTTGTCGTGACGCCGGTTGCGATGACGTCGCTGTCGGTGTCGCCGCAGGCGGCCACGATGACGGTCGGCGAAACCGCGACGGTGCGCGCCACTCACCAGCCCGATGACGCGAACGTGACTGACGTGGTCTGGTCCTCCTCGAACGAGGCCGTGGCAACGGTCGACCAGGATGGCGTCGTCAGCGCGGTGGGTGCCGGCGAGGCGACCATCACGGTGTCCGACCCGACCCAGCCTTCGGTGAGTGCCAGCGTCACTGTTCGCGTGAGTGGTGCGGGCCCCGCGTCGCAGTCGGGCACCTGGCTGTGGGACGTCCACGGCTGGTGGTACCGCTACGAGGATGGCAGCTACCCCTCGGATACGACGCTCGTGCTCGATGGGGCCACGTATCGCTTCGATGCGGCCGGCTACATGCGCATCGGGTGGGTGAGCGAGCGGGGCGTGTGGTACTACCATCATGCGTCCGGCGCCCAGGCCAAGGGGTGGGTGCTTGATGGCGTGCACTGGTACTACATGGATCCGGACACCGGGGCCATGGTGACGGGCTGGCTGCAGGTGGGTGGCACCTGGTACTACCTATCTCCCGCTGACGGGGCAATGGTGACGGGCTGGTTGAAGGACGGCGATCACTGGTTCTACCTGCACCACGGCAGCGGTGCGATGGCCACCGGCTGGGTGCGCATTTACCTGAAGTGGTACCAGTTCAACGAGGCGGGTCAGCTGATCAGCTAACGCCCGCACCCAGGTTCGAAGCTTCGCGCCGACGCCCGCGCCTCCCGGTCAGTTTTCGGGAGGTGCGGGCCTGTGTCTGCATCGGCTGGCCCGATATGTGGGAGCGTCACGGGGGTCGTTGCCGACGCGTGAGGGGGCTTGGCGGTGGGGTGGGTGATCGTCTCTCTGCTCGTGCCGTATAACGCTGGGCAGAGAGGTGATTGATCATACGAATTCGGGGGATAGTCCGTTGACAGATGGTGAGAAAAATACGAGACAACCATCGTCCTAGGGGTGGGTGTGGGTTACTCTTAAAGCGAGGGGTTCGTGACGATGTATCTCCCCATCGACCAGCTGTGAAGAAAGTGAGCCGCAGATGAACCACCGTCGACTGTCGGCACTGGCGCTTATAGCGACCGGTGCCCTTGCCATCACCGCCCTGATGACGCCACCCACGTTCGCGACTGACGCAGACCGGGCCGAGTCCTCCTCGACCAGCGAGGAAGCCCCGGACGATCAGGCCACCGTCATCGTCCGACTCGACGAGGGCATCGTCGGCCAGGACCGCGCGGGCGCCTATCGGGACGTGAAAGCGCGCATCGCCGAGGCCGCGGCCCAGGCGTCCCCGGGCGCCACCATCGAGGACGTGCGGGACTATCACCACGCCGTCGACGGCTTCGCGATTAAGGCACCCGCATCCACCCTCGCGTCTATCAAGAGCGTTCGCGGCGTCGCGGACGCGTTTGTGGAACGCTTTCGCGCGCCGGTCTTTTATCCCGAACAGTCAGCGGCCGCGGACGCGCCAATCGCCGATCCGGCGAAAGAGACGCGCGCCGACCAGGTCGCCGGCTCGGGTCGGGGCCGCGTTATCGAGGTCATCGACGCCAGCTTCGACACCTCGCTCGAGGCATTCGCAGGGAGTATGGACGCCGCGTCGTTGCGCCTGACGAAGGGGCAGAGCGCCTCTCTCAGCTCCCAGCTGGACGCCGGGCGGGGCGGCGCGTGGCTCAGTGACAAGATTCCCTTCGCCTACGACTACGCCGATGGCGACACGGATCTGTCCCGCGGCTACGACTACGGGCCCGAGGACTATACGCTGCACGCGCATGGAACTCGTATGGCGGCGCTCGCGGCAGCGAACGGGGCGACGTATCGTGGCGCAGCCCCTCAGGCTCAGCTCGTCGTCGCGAAGGTCGTCTCCAATGGGGCGTCGGGCGCGCGCGACAGCGACCTGCTGGCAGCCTTGGATGACGCGATGGTCATCAAACCCGACGTCGTGTCCGTGGCCTTCATGGCCGACCAGGATCTCAGTGGTAACGCGTCGGCATTGTACGAGCAGGTCTTTGAGCGGCTCGCCGACGCGGGCGTGAGCGTCGACGCGCCCGCCGGAGACAGCGGGCGCTCGGAGTGGCGTACGCACGAGCGTGATCTGGGTGCCGTTGGCGCTCCCGGCTCGTACTCTTCCGTGTTGGCAGTGGCCGCCGTCGGCGTCGTCGCGCGGGGCGGTCAGGAGGGCTATAAGCCCTTCGCGGCCTCCTCGTGGGGGCCGACTCCCGACATGAGGCTCAAGCCTGAGATCGCCGCGCCCGGGTGGGATGTGAGGGCTCCTGTCCCCGGCAATGAGGTACGTGACCTAGACGGAACGGGCGAGGCGTCGGCTCAGGTTGCTGGCGTCGCGGCCCTCGTGCGTCAGCGCCTGGCGGCCGATCCGATGGCCGCGGCGATGAGCGAGGAGGAGCGCAGCGCCCTGGTCACCAACTTCCTGATGGGCACCGCCCACCCGATCGTGGATGCCGGCGCGACGGACGGGGCCTACTGGTCCCCGCGCTGGGTCGGTGCCGGCATGGTGGACGCGCTGGCGGCCACGACCTCGTCCGTGTACCCGGCCGTCGTGGGCGCGGCGAACCCGTCGCGGCCGAAGGCCGAGCTGGGCGAGAGCACCAGCGGGTGGACATTCCAGGTGCAGCTGACCAACCTCTCCGACACTGCCCACACCTACACGCTCGGTGGGCAGGCGCTCTCCGAGAGCGTCAGTGGCGCCCTCTATACGAGGCATTCGACGAACTGGACGGGCAAGGGAATCGATCTGACCTTCTCCGAGGGCTCGGTGACCGTGCCTGCCGCCTCCAGCGCCACGGTGACCGTCACCGTCAACCCGAGGGCTGAGTTTGCCTCGTTCGCGACCGAGATGACGCCCAACGGTACGTTCGTTGAAGGCGCGGTGACCTTCACGAGCACGGACGGACAGCCCGATCTCACCGTTCCTTACCTGGGCTTTTACGGCGCGAGTGCCGACACGCCAATCTTCGACAGCCCCGTGTTGGGTAAGGAAACCATCGGCACGTCTGAGATGACCTTCCACCGGCTGACTCTCGGGCAGCTGAACCCCTTCGACCCTGAAGAGGATATAGCCATCAGTACGAATGACCGTGACCTGTACATCATCTCCCGGTCGACGGATGAATACGCCAGAACGTATGCCACCCCTGGTACCGTGCTGCTGCGCGACGTCGTCTCGCTGACGTACACCTACACCAACGAGGCCGGGGAGGTCGTGCGCTCCTACAAGTACGGTGGCGCACCCAAGAGCAGGTCCTACTCCAACGGACGCTACTGGGAGGTCACCCGGGCGGAAGACGCGTTCGACAGCGCGCCCTGGTTTGATGGCTACGACGAGAAGGGGAACGAGCTGCCGGACGGGAAGTACACGCTCACCATCGAAGGCACAACCGGTGGCGCGTCCCCTGTGACCGAGAAGCTGACCCACGCGATCACGTTGGACACGGCCCCGCCCGTCATCTCGAACGTGGCGATTTCGGGCGAGGGAGATGGGCGCACGCTGTCCTTCGACGCAACCGACGCGTCGCCCTTCCCGGGATTCGGGTTCTCGTGGACGCGGGACGGCGAGCCTTTCATGCGCCAGAAGTACTACGGCTGGGGCGAGATTGGGGACGACGGGCTGCACCACGTCCACTTCGAGGTGCCGCTCTCCCAGATTGCTGAGCGTGCGGGTGGTGACCCCTCGAGCGTCTACCTGCAGGTGTGGGACTGGCCGGTCAATAGGACAAGCGTGAAGGTGGACCTCAAGGCCATTCCCATGACGAAGCTGTCCGTCTCTCCCGAGTCGGCGACGCTGTCGGTGGGCCAGAGCGTGACGCTGAGCGCCTCCCACGAGCCCGCGGATGCGAGCGTGACCGACGTCGTATGGTCCTCCTCCAACGAGGCCGTGGCCACTGTCAGCCCGGACGGCGTCGTCAGCGCGGTGGGCGCGGGCGAGGCGACGGTGAGCGTGACCGATCCGACGCAGCCTTCGCTCGTGTCCGCGAGCGCCACGATCCGCGTTGAGGCTTCCGTTCCCGCGCCGAAGGCGGGTGCGTGGAAGTGGGACGGGCGCGGCTGGTGGTATCGCTACGAGGACGGCTCCTACCCGTCGAGCGAGACCCTCGTTATTGACGGGGCGACCTACCGTTTCGATGCGTCGGGGTATATGCGCACCGGCTGGGTGAGCGAGGGTGGGCAGTGGTACTTCCACGCGGCCTCGGGCGCTCAGGCGAGTGGCTGGGTGCTCTCGGGTGTGCACTGGTACTACCTGAATCCGGACGGTGGGGCGATGATGACTGGCTGGGTGCAGGTGGGGTCCGCGTGGTACTACCTGAGCCCTTCTGGCGGTGCGATGGCGACGGGGTGGCTGAAGGAGGGCGGCCACTGGTACTACCTGCACCACGGTAGCGGCGCGATGGCGACCGGCTGGGTGCGCATCTACCTGAAGTGGTACCACTTTGCCGAGAACGGCCAGCTGATCGGTTAGTCGGCGACCGAGACGGCTGATCCTACGCCCGCGCCCCGGACACGTGTCCGGGGCGCGGGCGTCGTTTGGGGGAGGGGTGGGGTCGTGTTGCGCCGCGCGGTGGGTCCACGCTGGGCCTTGTAAGCGCTGGTGAGGGGCGTGTGACGTGTGGGTGATCTATCAGGGATGTTTGTCGCGAACAAGCTAACTGACAGGTACGCGGTAATAGTTCCTGAGATATTGTTTGTCAGGGGGGCACGCCCGCGTGGGCGAGGCCCCCTGATGTGCTGATCGAGTGAGGGAGTGGTGGATGTTCCATCGAACGTTACCGGCGCTGGCGGTCACGCTTGTCGGCGCCCTGTCGATGGCCGTGTGTGGGGCGAGCCCGGCACTCGGTGCCGACGCGGCCGCGTCGCGCGTGGGCCCTCAGCACTCCGGCGTTGTCTCGCCCAGCGGCGAGGCCGCGCCGTCATTCCTGTCTCTGCGGCCCGGGGGCACCGTGCTCGCGCCCGGACAATCCATGACCTTCGAGGCCTTGTACGACACGCACCCCGCGGATAGCTCCGACGTCATCTGGGAATCCTCGGACACCTCCGTGCTCACCGTGGACGGCAACGGCCTCGTCACCGCCGTCGGTGTCGGCGAGGCGAAGATCACCGTGGCCGATCGGGCGAGGAGCTCCGTGTTTGGCACCTCGCCCGTCCAGGTCCGAGCCGTGCCCGAGGACACCGGAATCGAGCTGTCCTCCCCTTCGCTGACGTTGGTCCCCGGGGGCGTCGTCGTTGTCAACGCACTCCTTTCGCCCAGCCTGCTCACAAGCGCGGTGACGTGGTCGCTGACCCCCTCCACGCTCGCCACCCTGACCCCGAACGAGGGTACCTCGAGCGCCAGCCTGTCCGCCTCCGCGCGTTCCGGAAGGGGCACGCTGAGCGCGACCGTGACGAACGAGAGCGGCGTCGCCGTCACCGCCTCGATCGAGATCGAGGTCGAGGCTGATGTCTCCGGCGACTTCGTCATCGAAGAGGACGGCACGCTCACCGGTTACCGGGGGAGTGACACGACCGTCGTGATCCCCGAGGGCGTCACCGAGATCGCCTCTCATGCCTGGAGCGGGACGGGGGTGACCTCCCTTCGGGTGCCCTCCAGCGTGCGCATCATTGATGACGAGGCTTTCTCAGGCAGCTCCCTCGAATCGCTCACCTTCGACGACGGGGAACAGGCGCCCTCCCAGCTCACGCAGATAGGCAGCCGCGCCTTCGTCAACACGGCCATCACGGACCTGTCTCTGCCCCGCTCGCTCGTCAGGGTCGCGCCGGACGCCTTCGTCGAGATGCCCTGCCTGACCTCGCTTCGCCTGGGGCCCAGCGTCGCCGCGGGGCAGCTCGTGGGCGTCTTCGCGGAGACGCCCGAACTCACCCGCATCGAGGTGGACGGCGTCAACGCGCACTACGAGTCCCTCGACGGGGTCCTGTACACGCGGGACCGCACGCGCCTGATCGCCTACCCCGCCGCCAGGAGCGCGGGAGGCTCCTACACGATTGCCGAGGGCGTCGAGGGAATCGACGACATGGCGTTCCTCATGGCGCGCGTGGAGTCCGTGTCCCTGCCCTCCACGCTGCGCCGCATAGGCATCCAGTCCTTCGAGGGTGCTCACCTGCGCGAGCTGACGCTGCCCGACACCTTCGAGATGATGGGCGCATCGGCCTTCTGGCACATGCCCGCGCTCACCCGTGTCGACCTGGGCGGAGCCAGGCACGTCTCGACCAACGCCTTCCGCGACGACGCCGCGCTGCGCGAGGTAAACCTGCGCCCCGACCTCGGGACGCTGGCGAGCGTCGCGGACGGCGCTTTCGTCGGCACCGGCGTCACATCCATCTCCCTGCCGGACTCCGTGGCGAGCGTCGACGACGAGGCCTTCGCGAAGATGTCGGCGCTGACCTCGTTCCACGTCGGCGCAGGCCTGTCCGACCTCGGGGACTACGCGCTGGAGGAGGACGAGCGGCTCGCGACGATCAGCGTCAGCCTCTCCAACCCCACCTTCTCCGTGTCTGACGGCGCCCTCTACCGCGGTCAGGAGGGGGCCTCGACCCTGGTGCGATTCCCCCCGGCCAGCACCTCGACCGAGGTCGTGGTCGCCCCGGGGACCACCGCGATCGGCGCCGAAGCCTTCGAGAACAGCGCCTCCCTGCGCCGCGTCGTCCTACCCGACGGCCTCCAGACCATCGGGGAGGGAGCCTTCGACGGCTGCGCGAACCTGACGGAACTGGGGATCCCCGACTCCGTGCGGGAAGCCGCGGGGCTGACGAACACCGGCCTGGACACCGTCGAGCTGGGTTCGCAGGTGCGCGAGCTACGAATGGATGCTCGCGGGGCCCGCGTCGCGCGTCATATCCTGGTGCGCGGCGGCGTGGACGGCGTCTTCTCAAGTCAGGGCGTGGCGGCCAACGGGCGCCCGGAGAGCGCGTTCTTCGGAGAGGGCATGACCACGGTGTCCTTCTCGGGGCAGACGCCGCGCGTCCTGGTGTTGCCCGCGACGCTGACCTCGCTCAGGCTCGCCGACGCGATGGCGACCGACCAGAAGGACGACACGATCATCTACGTGGCGGCCCCCGAGGGGACGGCAGCGTGGCATACCGCGGCGGGTGCGATAGCTGCCGCCGGTTACGAGGCCTCCCACCTCCTCCACTACGAGGCACCGACGCTCACTCTGGCGGGCTCCGGCATCGACGAGGCCGGGGCCGGGTACTCGGTGAGCGCGGGCCAGGGAGCGGGAGTGTCCCTCACCGTCGCAGCGAGCGGCGGGACGCTGGGCGGACGCGAGGCGCGCCTCGTCGAAGTCGAAGCGGACGGGGCCGAGGCGGTCCTGCGCGACTGGGGGTCGATGCCGAACAGCTCGGACACGCGCTCCTCCTCGCTCGCCTACACGTGGACCCCGTCCGGGACCGCGGCCAGCCTGCGCGTCGAGGTCCGCGACGCTACCAGGCTCGTCCGCTCGGCGACCCTCACCCTGACCCGCGGCCTTCCTGCGCCCACGCCGGTGTCCCCGACTCCGGGCGCCCTGCCCGCTCCGAACGACGGCGGTGCCCCCGTGCCTGCCATCACCCCCCACTCCGGTGAACAGCCGGTTCCCGTCTACCCGGTGCCCGCTCCGCGCCCGGCTCCCACGACCTTCCCCGACCCGAGGATCGGGTCGTGGAGTTGGGGCCCGCTTGGCTGGCGTTTCGTGTACGCGGACGGTGGATTCCCGGCGAACACCTCCGACGTGCTCGACGGCCAGGTCTATCGCTTCGACCCCTCTGGCTACATCCGAACTGGATGGGCGTATGACTCCGGCTCCTGGTACTATCACGCGCCCACGGGCGAGCAGGTGAGCGGCTGGGTTCGTGACGCCTTCTCGTGGTACTACCTGGATCCCGCTTCTGGTGCCATGGTGACCGGCTGGCTTCTGGAGGGCGGGTCTTGGTATTACCTGACGCCCGGCAGCGGGGCGATGGCCACGGGATGGCAGCGCGTCGACGGAACCTGGTACTACCTGGATCCTGCTTCTGGTGCCATGGTGACCGGCTGGCTTCTGGAGGGTGGGTCGTGGTATTACCTGACGCCCGGCAGCGGGGCGATGGCCACGGGATGGCAGCGCGTCG
>ENA-OWLX01000430-OWLX01000430.1-metagenome-genome-assembly--contig:-NODE-430-length-15138-cov-12.226082_pt1 | contig 15138 bp, 10 predicted proteins | sample MGYA00245351_ERZ651106 | MGnify/ENA primary metagenome ERZ651106 (study PRJEB26857, sample SAMEA4031768) | metagenome | biome: human; feature: oral; material: saliva | place: Philippines | collected 2014... | reverse complement strand
TACTTTATTGGTAAAATATTATAAGAAATATGTTTTTTTATAAGGCTTATTGATTTATGGAATATTTGTAAATTAGAGGTGTTTTATGTTTATTGTTATTACAGGATTAGATGGTTCAGGAACTAGTACGATAGCAACAAAATTACATAATCTAGATAAAGGATCTATTCTTTTACATACTCCATCAACTGAATATGACAGTCGTGAAATGATAGATACTAGTGTATATAAGACCTCGACAATGGCACATTACTTATATTATTTATCATCTGTTGCATATATATCTGATTATATAAAGAAAAATATTGATATAAGTAAAATAAATGTATACTGTGTGCGTTATTTAATTGATACGATAGTGTCTCACCGTGTAGCAGGTCTAGATGTTACATTAGATTATTCCACATACAATTTATTGGAACCAGATATGACTATTTTTATAAATTTAGATGAGAATAAACGTAAAGAAAGAATTGAAAATAGAGGAAAGTCTGTATTAGATAAAATTCTTGATGATTCAATAATTAGAGATAAATTTTTAAAAGAGTTTGATAGTCAATTAAGAAATTCTTATGTATTAGATAATGGTAAAGACGATATAGATAATCAAGTTGAAGATTTGTATAAAAAGTATATTTTGAATAAGGATATTAGATAAATGGATGAAAAAATGAATTTTTTATTATCTGATGAATTGCATATTACTGAAGATGATTATCTTGAACGTCAGTTATTAGTACGAGAGTTTTCTAAGCAACCAGAAGAGTTTTTTTCTCAAATGAGGCATTTTCAACCACAAGTAGGTTGCCTTAATTGTTGTGCAATATGCTCTAAAAAAGCTAGTACAGCTATGGAGTATTGGGATGTTAATCGAATTAGAAATGTAGTTTCTGCAATAAAATATACTGTTAAAGCATATAGAAAAGAAAAACCTTTATTGGCATGGGGGCGTACGAATCATCGTGTTGGTGTAGTTTTTTCATATTTAGATAATGATATTGGTAGTTATGAATATTTAGCTGATTTTATTGAAATAGTATACAGAGAGTTAGGAGTACAAATAAGGTTATCAACTGTAGGTTTTAGTCGAAATAATAATGAACTTAATCGAGCTCATAAGTTGGTTAACACCAATAACCTATTACCGGCTATTGGTGGAGTTCGATTATCCTTTACCCCTTATGCTATTGGTTGGGCACATAAAAATTCTAATCAATATAGTCGAGAAGACTATATAAATGATGTATCTAATTTTTTGAAAATTTATAAACCATATTACAACTATACAGGTTCTGGGCGTAGAAATATGTGTGTAGAACTAAGATTTAAACCATTAGTAAAAATTTGTGATATAAAGATTTATAATATGCATCAACATATGATTATATTAGCTAATAACGTTATATATATTTCCCAAAATAAAAATATTCAATTTGAAGTAGCTAATATTAGAAATCAATTTGTACATGCAATAGATCTAGATAAAAAACCAATTAAATTTTGGTGTTTTGAATACACTAATGATATGAATTTGAACTCGTTGTTGGAACAATTACAAGTGCTTGATTTGTCAAGTAAAAAATTAGTAGATGTTTATATGTTAAAGAATAGAGAAGGTATATATTATTCGATTTCGCCTACAATTAGTGAAGATGGTAATAAAGGTGTGAATATTTACCCTATAACACATAAAAGGAAAAAATCTGGTTGTATTATAACAGAGCGTTTTTTTCTTAATGCATTAATTACGGTGAAGCATCAGCATGGCTTAATGCGAAAATCAGAATTTAATAATGCTACATGGGCTGATGTAAATCAGGTACTTTTAAATTTAGAAGAACAAGTAGAAATTTACAGGATTAAAGACTCGATAAAATCAGAATACATTAAGAATGAAGTAATTCCAATGATATCTGGATATGCCCAGGCATTAAAATTAGCTGGATATTCACCAGCTGATTTCTTTAATCCCCAATTTACCATTGATACAGGTATAATCTGTAATTTAGGTAAATCACTTAATGAGTTTAAAGGGATTACAAGTTTAGAGAATGAACCCTTAACACCAACACATGAACGGAACTATGGAAAAACTAACAGTACTATGACGACAGAAGGTGTTGCATGGAGGTTGAGTTGTGAACATAATAATCAAATTATTATAGAAGAGTTGAAATTAATGAATACAGCTACAAAAGAGGGACAAACATCACGTGTATCAAAAATTAGTCTCTCTTTAGAACAAGACAATCAATTTACTTTTCAAGATTTGAATTGCAATTATCTTGTTCCTGGACAGAGGTAATGATATATGACTATTTATTTCTATAAAGAATTTGGTCCACTTGGTTATTTAGCGAGCTATTCTAATCATGGGTTTTATAAAAATGGTAAATATTGGGCAACTGTTGAGCATTTTTATCAGGCACATAAATTTTTAAATACAGATCTACGCGAAATTATACGGCATGTATCAACACCGAAAGAAGCCAGTAAATTTGGTCGGGATAAAGATAATCCATTGAGACGACATTGGGAATACTTAAAGTTAGATATTATGTTTGAGGCCGTATATAGAAAATTTATGTCCCATAGTGATATTCGGAACTTATTATTACTTACTAATAATGCTGAGATAATAGAAGAAACAACAAAAGAAAATTACTGGGGTTGTGGACCATTATATGATGGCCAAAATATGTTCGGTAAAATTTTAATGAGTGTTAGATGTTTAATGAGAAGGATTGAAAAAATGTACTTTATTAGTAAAAAAGGATATGAAATTAAATATAATGAATTTTTAAATGTTGACAATGAGATAATTGAAACAAATAGAGAAATGGGAGAAAGTGCAAAAAGGGATAATGATTTAAGAGAAAATCAAGAGTTTATGCAATTACGCGTCAAGGCTATGTATGAATTACCACAAAAAAAAGAGCGATTAAGGCTATGTTGTGAAAATGCAATTATTATAGAAGATATGGATGAATTTAAAAATTTTGATGGTACTACGGTTATTATTGGTAGTACTGTTAAACTTGATTTTGAAGGAGATATTTGTGAGTATACAATTTTAGGATCAGAAGAAGGCGATATAGATCATGGGATATTATCTTGTGAAGCGCCAATTACACAATCTATATTAGGTAAAAAAAAAGGTGAAGAGATTGAATTTAATGGATGTAAAATTGTTATAAAAGAAATAACAATTTCGTAATTTATATATTTTTTAGGTAAGAAATTATATGGGAAATGATAAATCTATTGGGATAGCAAAATTAATAGCTAGTATTTTTAATGGTAAAATTGGCATCACTAAATCTACAGATAGTAATGTCATAAAAGATGACAAACCAAATGTTGTTAGAGGAAAAGATGATTTAAGTATCCAAAAATCATCTAGTGAAATTTTGAAACAAGATAATATTACTCCTGAAATGTTTAATATATCGGAAGCGAAAGATATAATGCAAGAATCAATATATGATAATGGGCATTATAATGATGAAAGAGCTAATTATATGAATAGTGATAATATTAATACTAATACTAATACTAATAGTACAAGTGATACATATGAAATAATTGATCTTATTGAAAATAATAAAGATGAAGAAATTGATAACTCAGGACTGTCTATACATGGGCAAAATATTTGTATACGTTTAAATGATGAGAATGAGCGAAGGAATCGTTTAAAAACTAGTGAGAATAATTTAATTAAAAAATTTCCAAAATTAAAAGAATTATCTTCAGCAGATATAATGCAAAAAATATTAGATGGAATATTTCCAGAAGGATTCCAAAAGCAGATGTATATTAGAAATCTCACATTTACAGGTAAGAATGGATATGATGTTAAGGTTCTTGGAATTAGACCAGAAAGAATGCCTGGAGATTTTTTAGCAGAATATTTACCTGATAATGTATCGCTATTATTTAAAGGGCACATATCAGGAAAGGTATTTAGAGTTGATTCAGTATTTGAAGTTATGAATACGGAACAGCTTGATTTTGAGGTTGATGTTGTGGCTACTCCATACCAAACACCAGATAAAATTCATATAAATTTTCTTTATGACATTTTGATAAATGCTGGATCAATTACTGAGTATACAGAAGAAAAACTTGAAGAATGGAATAGGTATTTAGATTGGAAAAAAGAAATAGCTAATCGTCAAATTTATGGTTGTAAGTTCTTCAAGACTGGTTTTGATGAAGAGAAAATGAGATTAAATTTTTGGTTAGTTTTTGAAAATCAAGATGAATTTAAAGTTTTTAAAAAATATTTAAGTAGAGATATTCAAGTTTTTGATAATAGTTATTCTAAAGATCAATGGCATTTTGATTTTGCAGGAGATATAAATAATACCAAAAAACGTTTTAGGAGTATAGAACTTGGACGCTATAGAGGTGTCGTTAGGGAGTACTATCTTATAAATAACAGAGAAGAAATTAATGATAATAATATTTTAGACAATTATAGCTTTACTGAAGAGAAAATAAGCATAGATAATGAAAATGAACACGATATCTCTATAGAAAATATTTATGATGCATATAGTAATCCTTATGTGGTTCAGGTTGCATATGAGCTTAATCGTAAAGATAAAGATGAGATTAATCAATTAAATTTAACTGATGAAGAAGCTATTCAGTATATATATGATAATATTTTAGGAAATTATTTTAAGGATGGTTTTTTAGCACTATCTGCGATTGGAGACTTTGTCTTAATAAGAAGATTTCAAAAGGCTATTGAACAATTGAAAAAAGATGAGTCTTATTCCCCAAACTTAGCTATGTGGTTATTCAATGTTACACGTGCAAGAATTTCTGAAGATATTGATATAAATATTGATAAGTGGCTAAATCCGAGAATCGAAAAAAATGAAAATCAAAAAGAGGCTGTTCGAAAAATGATTGCAGCACCGGATTTATGTTTAATTCAAGGTCCACCTGGAACAGGTAAGACAACTGTTATCGCTGAGGCAATTTATCAATTTGTACGTCGAGGTGATAGAATTTTAGTTGCTTCACAGTCTAATGATGCAGTTGATAATGCTTTAGAACGTTTGGTTGAGTCTCCTGATATAAGGGCTATTAGATTAGGACAAAAAGGCAAAAGGAAACGCAAAGTAGAAGATATAAGTACTAAAAAATTTGGAGAAGATGAGGCTCTTAAGTATTATTATAATGCTCTCTCAACTCAACTTTCTAAAAATTGGATAGACTTATGGGATTCTATGGAGAGTGATGGACTTCAATATGATATAGATATTCGTGATGCAAGTCTATTTCAACAAGACATTGCAAATTTAAATCAAGAATTGACTACTGTAAATAATAAGTATGCTGAATCAAAGGAATACTTAAAAAGTTTAAATATACAACTTGAAAAAATTAATGAAGATAATATTAGGATAGAGAAAGATAGAGAGCAGTACCGTTTAGCAGTAGAATGTTTTAATGATGAAGGTGATTCACAATTTTATTTATCTAAGGATTTACTGGGTATATTTGAGAAAGAATTAAATAAGCTGATTGAAAAGACAACTAAAATAGGTATCTATTTAGTTGAAAATATTTTAGATGTTGATAAAGTGGGCCTATCGAAAACACAAGTTGATGTTTATCTTCTTTCTAAGAATTTAAAGACTCTTAAAGGAATATGTCAAAAAATTCATAATGTAAAAGATAATGATAGTAGTAATGATGGTGATATTTTAATTCTTCATAGTCAGTTAGCTGAGATAAAAGAAAATTTATTTGAGTGTATAACTAATGGAGATGAGGATGAAAAGATAGATTTTTATAGAAAGAAAATTAAATCTATCCAATTACAGATTGATACAATGAAATATTCTTCTTCTGTAGTAAGTATTTCCGAAATCGAAAAAAAAATACTTAATAAAAATATAGTAGATAATATTAATAATGAACCGCAAAAGTGGTTAAAAATTTTAAGTGATATTATTAAACAATGGGAACAGACTATCTCTTTGGTATTGAACACAGTTAAAAATACAGTGGATTCTAGAAGAAGTATTGATGCTACAGATGTTATTAATCGTAAAGTAGCTACAGAAGGAGCAATTGTTGAGATTAAAGAAAAAATAAAGAGAATTAAGTCACAGCAGTTATCAAAATCACAAACACTTCTTAAATTACGTGAGAAATATGGTATCGATGCAACCAATTCAGAAGAAATTATATCATATATCAAACAAATGAAAGAAAGTAATTCCAATAAGTTGAATGAACATAGAAGTTTTAGAAACGATTGGGAGAAGACTATAAGAGAATTTAAAGTTCGGTTGGAGGATAAGGATTCTTTTATATATGACCAAGAATATTATCAACAAATATACATTAATGCTTGTAATGTGGTAGGGATTTCTTGTACTGATAATATGAGGAATCTTTCAGATAATGGATATAATGATTTTGATGTAGTAATTATAGATGAAGTTAGTAAAGCGACTCCACCAGAATTATTGATTCCATTGATGAAAGCTAGAAAAGCTGTATTAGTTGGTGATCATAGACAATTGCCGCCTATGTTTAAAGAACATGAAGGTTCATATAAGGAACTCGTAGAAAGTCAAGAAGATACACCAGAGGAAATTAAGGAATTATTAACTAAAGAAAATTTTAAAAAGTTTGAAAACATGGTGACGTCTTCGTTGTTTAAAGATTATTTTGAACAAGCAAGTGAGAATATAAAGCATTCTCTATTAGTTCAATATCGTATGCATTCTGACATTATGGAAATTATTAATAGATTTTATGAGCAACGTTTATCTTGCGGAAACTCAAAAGAAGTTGAACGTTTAGAAAAAAATCATGATCTAACTATAAAGGGGATAGATGGAAGTACATTTATTAAGCCAGAGAATCATGCGTATTGGATTGATTCTTCAACTTTGCCTAGTGGTCGTCCAATTTATGAAGTGAGACCTAATTATAGTACTTCAAATTATAATGTTCTTGAGAAATACATTATTATTGAGTTGTTAAAAAAAATAGCTGATACATATAGGTCGAAAGGTTATAGTAGAGAGACTAGGAAAACTGTTGGTGTTATTAGTTTTTATCAAATGCAAGTTAATGAGATTAGAGATGGATTTAGAGAAGCAAAAAAAGACTTTGATTTTTCTTCTATTGATGTAGATATTAATACTGTTGATAGATTTCAAGGGAAAGAGAAAAATATTATTATTACTAGCTTAGTAAGAAATAATAAAAAAGGTCATGCAAGTAGACATGTAGTGGCATTTGAACGTATTAATGTAGCTTTTTCTCGAGCACAAGAACTTCTAATTATTGTTGGTGCAAAACATATGTATGAAAATCAGTCTGTTAAGCTGCCTAATATGGATATGCCTGGATTTAAGACTGCACCAGTGTACAAAAATATTATGGAAGGGTTAAATAGAAAAGGGTGTTTTAAGACTTGTAATAAGATAATCACTCCAGAAATAGAAGAAAAAATAATAGTTGAGTATAAAGAGATGGGAGGTAAATGATGAATTTTACAGAAGTAACTCTATCATATCCCTGTGTGCAGCATAAAATTGAAGTCTCACATTTTACCGCAAGAAAGTCTACAGCAATTGAGTGGATAATTTTAGAAGCCATTAGTAAGTGTCAAAAGCTTTCCGATTATGAAAGTATATCAATAGGTGAATTATTTAAGTGGATATTTACTATTTCTGATGCAGATCTCCTTATTCGTCCCGTTTTGATTTCTCTTCAAGATATGGGAGCAATAATAGTAAATGGAATTGATGATGAAACTGGACTTAATTCGGTAGAAATGAAGAATTTGAAGTTGACTGATATTGGTCAAGAAATGCAGTTAAAAGGCCTTTTACCTGGAGTAACAGCAGAAGATGTTATTTTTATTTATTATGACGTTACATCGAAATCATTAAAGGAAAATGTAAATTTTTACAAAGAAGAATCTATGGGAATACGTGTAATTGATATAGATAATTCAGATGTTTCAGAAATTCCAGAGGGATTGATTCGTGAGTGGTTATTTACAATTCAGAATAATAAAAATAAAAAGTTTTATTGGCTTACACCTACTACAAAGATTAAAACAATTAGTGGATTGGAATCAAAATTGTATTGGAAGAATGTAACTAGAAAAGTTGAGTTGCTTGAAGGGATGAAATGGAAAGTTTCAGGAGTAGAAGATGAAAGTATAGATGAAATTTCTTTAGATAAATCAGATATAGAGTCTTTTGAGGAGGGGGCGTTATGCCGTTTAGACATTGAAAATCCAGATAAAGAATTACAAAAAATTGTTTTGTTTTCAGACATTAACTCTCTAATAGATGAATATGTTCAAAATAATGATGATATATTCTTTGTGGATTCGAAATATTATAAAGATATAAATCTTCATCATAAGAATAAGGGAAAATTTAGAATTATATTTGTATATGGTTCTAGTAAATTTGAAATAGAAAGTAATAATTCAGACTTAGTTATTTATGTTCCAAATACTGAGTTTCATGAGATAGGAGTTTATTTTAATTCAAAACACTGTATAAAATCGGGAGTTACAACTATAAGTGCTGGAAAGGTGTCTAGAGATATTGCTATTGCATATATTCCTACTAAAATCGGATTTAATATTTATGATATAGTTATTGAATTAGTTAATAAATATTATGAACAAGATAACAGTATTTTGTTTGCATTATACAATCTTGGTTCAAAAGATTTATTTTTACAGTATATTAATCAAATTATTTCAAATGAAGAAAGAATAATTGATAAAGCAAAATTCATTGAACAATTTAATGAAAAAAGTAAAAGTTATTTTGGTCAATATATAATTTCAGCAGCTGATAATGAGCGTTTACTTATTAATGAATCATATATAATTAGTAAATGCCAAGATATTGAGAGTGCAAAAAATATAATAATAGAGTATACAAAGGTAAATGCATTTAGAAAAGATGAATCGGTATTTAAAAAATTAATTAGTATTATTTTTGAACATGTGGAAGAACAAGATTCATTAGAAGATATATGGGAAATCTGGAAATCAATTAAATCCATAAAGAAATCTCTTATTGATTTTGCTATTAGTATTGGTGCTCATAAGAAGTTGTATTCAAAGAAAAGTATATTTTCTTTTCTGGAGCGCTTTACTGACGAAAATCTATTTGATATAGAAGAATACACTATTGTGGAACGTATTATTCTTAATATGAGAAGAATATCTATACAAATACAAGATATGTTACCTGATTTGGATTTATATTATGTAATAAGTGATGAAAAATATAATGAACTTATTCTTTCACATAAAGATATTATAGAAAATTTGTATGATAAAGTAAGACAATGGCAAGATGAGGAAGAAAGATTTAGTAATTCTTTATTAGATATTAATGAAGTTCTTGATTTAGAGAATTCATTTACTAATGTGAAGCATAATATTGATGCTCTAAAAAATGCTTTAGCTATATTTTTTAATGATTCATTCATAAAATACAATAATGTTTATATTGTAGATACTTGTACTTTAATAAATAATCCAGATCTCATATCTTGGTTTGATGATGGTAAGGCATTATTGGTTATTCCAATGGTTGTATTGGATGAATTGGATGGTTTAAAAAATTCTGAAGATGAGGATATCGTATATAAGTCAAGAGATGCTATTAGAAATATAAATAATTATAATGCTTTTGATTGGTTAATGAGTGGTGAAATGAGTTATCCTGAATTATTATCGAATGATTTAGATAAGGAACGAAATGATAACAAGATTCTTTCCATTGCAATTAAATATTGTGCAAAAGAACCTATATTATTAACTGATGATATTAATTTAGGAAATATTGCTACTGCAAATAGAATTAAAAATCTAAATCTTCATTCATTTCAATTAATGAAGGAACATGAAAAATTATCTAATTTAGGGCACAATAAAAAATCTAAGAAAAAGAAAAAATAGGAGGATGTATGAGTAGATCAAATGAATATTCTTATGAGCTAGAAATAGAACGTAGAAGACAAATATATTTGAATAGAATTTCTGCAACAACGGAAGAATATTATCATCGTTATTATAAGACATATCAAGATATGAAGGATAATGGATTAGCTGCATATATTCCTTCTGAAATGAAAAGGTTGGAATCAGATTTATCTGATTTAAGAAACTTACTTATTACAGATCCTGAAGAGGCAAGAGAATTAAGTTTTGAAGTGGGTTCTTATATTAGAAGTATGTCATCATTAGCGTTAAGTGCACGTGATCAATTTGAACGCTCAGAAAGAATGCGAGTAGAGCATCTTAGAGCTGAAAGAGAGTATCAACATAGTATATTAATGGATGAGTATTTTCAAATTTTGAAAAATATTACAAATCCAATTGTAATAAATTATGCTAAAGAAGGATTTCAACAACTTAGGGGAGAAATTGAAAAGGGAAATGTAACAAGTATTACAACTTTAAAGGAAAAATCAGAATATATTATTTCTGATGCTAAAAGTAAAGCCGTTGAATGGAAAAACCATACTATTAATAAAAATCGTCCGAAGAATGTTGTTCAATCTATTGGTGAAATAGAAGAAAGAGTTAATAGAGAAAATATTGAAGATCAAGAAAAGAAAAAAGTATTTATGTCGAGAATTAAAAAGTTAAGATCTGATTTAGAGGCTGGTACTTTAGATGCAAATATTGTTGAAGCGAAAGTTGTGGAAATTGAAAGTGCATTAGATGATACACTTATAACAGAAGAGACGAGACGAGAAACCGTAGTGGCAATCGTAAATCAGTTAAAAAAACAGGAATTTATGGTTGAAAAACCACAGTTAGTGCAGGTGGATGGAAAAAATTTTGTGAAAATAGTTGCCAAACAACCTTCTGGTAAAAGAGCAATTTGTAATGTCGATTTACAAGGAAAAATTGCCTATAAATTTGATAATTATGTGGGTATGACATGTTTGAAAGAGATTGAAAAGTTTAATGTAGCTCTTGATGAGATATATTCTATAAAACTTTCTGATGAAAGAATATTGTGGCAGAATCCAGATAGACTCTCAATGGATGCTAATTCTTTACCCTATAATGAAGGGAGGAATGCATAATGGCAGATATAGAATTAAACCTATGGTTAGAACGTTTCAGCAGAGATATTGGGTATAAGTCTTCTGTTATAGTATTTGGAAATACTTCTGACATAATGCTCAACCCCCAAAATTCAGGTAAATATGATACTGTAATGAATACAATTATCTCGTATATAAGGAGAAAAGGATATAGGCAAATAGTAAAATGGGATCGAGTTGATGGAATTGATTACAATGTATCAGATGAAGTTGTAGATACATTAAATCAAAATGTGCAGGAAGAAAGTATTGATAATTATGATTTAGGTGATTATGACTTAGGTGATAATAATCAAGGCGGAAATCATTATAAAGCCCCAGATGAATTTTTTCCATATATGCTTAATATTATAAAAAATAGTTCTAATAAGACTGCTTTTGTATTAGATTACTCAGATTATATATTTGGGAATGCGAACTCTTTATCGGAGAAGGAACGAGACTACTTGGCAACACTAGGAAAGGTTCTTGAATCCGGTCAATCATATAATATGCTTGATAGTAACTTTGCTGATGTTTCAAATATTGTGGTTATTGTTGCTCATAATAATGCAATGATTCCGCCTGCATTTTATTTAAATAATCCTATGGTTAGCTCTGTAAATATACCATTACCTGGGCATAAGGAAAGAGAGCATTTTATTGATGTAAATAGAGCTTGTTTAAATATTACTCAAGATATTATATCGGATAAAACTGCTAAGGATGATCTTATAGATGCACTTGATGGGTTTTCGTTAAAAGAAATTGCTCAGCTGATGAAGTTATCACGTCAAATTTCAGAAAAAATGTCGTTTGAAAAACTTATTAACTTATATAAATATGGTGAGAAAGTCAGTCCTTGGGAGGAATTATCAAAAGATAAGATTGAGCGAATAGAGGTTGAATTAGGAAATAGAGTAAAAGGTCAGGATTTTGCTATTTCTAAAGTCAAGGATGTTATTATACGTGCATACACGGGGTTTTCGGGGTTACAACATTCTTCAAAGCAAAAAAAACCAAAAGGTACACTATTTTTTGTAGGCCCTACAGGGGTAGGAAAAACAGAACTTGCAAAATCTTTAGCGAGTTTTGTATTTGGTGATGAGAATGCATGCATACGATTTGATATGTCTGAATATAATCATGAACATAGTGATCAAAGGCTAGTTGGTGCACCTCCGGGATATGTGGGATACGAAGCTGGAGGTCAACTTACTAATGCTATAAAAGAAAAACCATTTTGTGTTCTTCTTTTTGATGAAATTGAAAAAGCACATGGAAGAATTCTAGATAAATTTCTTCAAATACTAGAAGATGGACGCCTTACTGATGGAAAAGGTGAAACAGTATATTTCTCCGAAACAATTATTATTTTCACATCTAATATTGGAGCTGCAGAAGTTAATTCTAATATGGGGAATAAGGAGGTGAAAACGCAATTTGTTGAGAAAGTTAAAAATCACTTTATTGAAGTCCTTGGTAGACCAGAATTATTAAATCGTATAGGAGATAATATTGTTGCTTTTAACTTTATTGATGATCCAGAAGTTTTTACTAAGATTGCAAAAATTAAGTTTAAGACGATAGAAGATTTTGTGAAAGAAAGATATGGTGCAACGATTATATTGAAAAATGAAGATGAAATTTTTAAGTCTATTGCATTGAAAGCTGGAAAGCAAAATGGTGGTAGAGGACTCTTAAATATTATGGAGACCGTTCTTATTGATCCATTATCTTTATTCATATTTGAACGTTCTGATATATTAAAAAATCGTGAAATTCTAATTGAGCCGTCCTATCCAGAAAACCCTGAATTATGTGAATTTGAGTGTAAATTAAAGTAGGTGTGTTAATGTCCTATTTAAACTTAGCATCTATAAGGCTTTGTACTGAGTCTGAAGGCCCTGGAAAAAGGTTTGCTTTATGGGTTCAGGGATGTGAGAAAAAATGCCTTGGATGCTGTAATCCAGGTATGCAAGAGTTCAAAAAAAATATTATTGTTGATACAAATGATTTAATTGACCTTATTCAACAGTCCATGTTTGAAAATGATATAGAGGGAGTATCTTTTATTGGTGGGGAACCCATACTTCAAGCTGAAGGATTAAGTGAAATTTCTATGTGGGCTAATTCTGTAGGCCTTACAGTACTAGTATTTACGGGATATAAATTAGAAGAATTAATAGATATGAATAATTCTAGTATAAATAAGTTGCTTAAATATACAGATTTACTTATAGATGGAATTTTTATACAAGAGAAATATGATACTGATCGAGACTGGATAGGGTCTAAGAATCAAAAAGTTCATTTCTTAAGTAGTGCTTATAAACCTGGAGTAGAATATAAAAATCAAGAACATAAGATGGAGCTTCTTATATCAGAAAGTGATATTCTAATTAATGGTTGGCCATATTAGTAAAGTGGAGGACTAATGCGAATATTACTATCAAAATACCTCGAGATTGATTGGGGCAATTTCAAAATGAATTACTTAAACCGTACAAGCGAAACTTTGATAATCTTGAAGAAATGATTATTCAGTTATATCAAAAAGGTAGTCTATACGTGAAATAGATTATATTATTGAAAACGTATAGTGGCTATTATTCGTCACAAACTATCTCCAATATTACTAAAGTCATTGTGGAAGAAGTGGATGCATTTCATAATCGGCTATTACCTTCACAATTTGCTGTAGTCTATCTAGATGCTAATTTCACCACTGTTAAACGTGGAACAGCATAAAAAGAGGCTCTTTATATTTTAATTGGAATTACACCATTAGTTGAGAAACATGTCATCGATTATGGTATATATCCTAGTGAAAGCACATTAGCCTACAAAGAACTATTAGATCATGCAAAACAAAGAGGTCTAGAGGATATTCTCTTTTTTGTTTGTGATGGATTTCGAGGATTACAATAAGCTTGTCAGGAAATATATCCAAAAGCACGTTTCCAAATTTGTTCGATACATATAACTCGTATAGTACGTATGTTAATTAGAAAACATGATATAGCTCCTGTATTGGCATAATTAAAGTTGGTTTATACTGCCAATACAAAACAAGTAGCTTAAGCAGCTTTGTATAACTTTTTAGAGACATGGTCGTCTAAGTATCCTAAGATTATGAATACATTATCTGATATTAGTGATTTATTCACTTTTTTAGAGTTTCCTGAATCCATTAGGCCCTCAATATATTCTAATAATCTGATTGAAGGTTGGAATAAACACTTAAAAAGATGAATAAGCCATAAAGAACAGTTTTCATCAATTGAATTATTAGATAATTTTGTATGTGCATTTGCAAGTGAGTAAAATGGTAAATTCTTTGGTAAAATGCATTGTGAATTTGGTGCAGCATTTAGTCAGTTACAAAATATGTTTAGTAATTGAGAATAAAAAGACGTTTACACAAAATTATTTTTACTACGAAAAATAATATCGATTGATAGATATAAAAACGAAAACTTAGTGTAATATATAATCTGAGTCAGAATATGTGATTATGGTGTAGTTGTTAGTATTATAAATATAAGTATACCTTAAGAACTTGACTTTTATTTTACGACTGTCGTGTGAAGATTGTTATGTTAGTTATAATTGAATATATTTTTGGTGAAAGCTTATAAATTGAATATTATTACTTGTACTGATTAAAGCTTATTTCTTAAAAATCAAATAATGGAGAATATATCATGTCAAAACGTTTTCAAGTAAAATTTAGAATTAAATCTGACCCTAAATCAACTTCTCGAAATGGGGTAAATACAACCATGGTTACTGCTTCTACTATGTGTGATGCACGTAATCAAGTAAAAGCACGTTATGCGAATAGTTTACATGGAATAGAAGTTATTTCTGTTGTTGAAAAATAAGAAGATATTATGCCAAAATTCTACCCAACAATAATAAATAGTTTCCATGGTAGTGAAGGAGAGAGTCTCGTATACGAGGCGCTCTCTAAATTAAATAACGAATATGTAATTTTTCACTCTTATAGATGGT
>ENA-OWLX01000428-OWLX01000428.1-metagenome-genome-assembly--contig:-NODE-428-length-15148-cov-21.118134_pt1 | contig 15148 bp, 10 predicted proteins | sample MGYA00245351_ERZ651106 | MGnify/ENA primary metagenome ERZ651106 (study PRJEB26857, sample SAMEA4031768) | metagenome | biome: human; feature: oral; material: saliva | place: Philippines | collected 2014... | reverse complement strand
TGTCAGAACCATTATTTTTACAATCAGTTATGCAAGAAAAAATCTGGGGTGGAACTAAGCTACGTGATGAGTTTGGCTACGACATCCCAAATGAAAAAATCGGAGAATACTGGGCCATCTCAGCTCACCCAAATGGTGTTTCTAAGGTAGCCAATGGTCGTTATGAAGGAACAGACTTAGCTACTTTGTATGCGGAGCACCGTGAATTGTTTGGCAATCGTCCAGAGCCCGTATTTCCACTATTGACCAAAATTCTTGATGCCAATGACTGGCTCAGTGTTCAAGTTCACCCAGATGATGCTTATGGACTAGAGCATGAAGGTGAACTCGGGAAAACCGAGTGCTGGTATGTGATTGCGGCAGATGAAGGTGCTGAGATCATCTATGGCCACAATGCTAAGTCAAAGGAAGAACTTCGCCAGCAAATTGAAGATAAAAACTGGGATGCCTTGTTAACAAAAGTACCCGTTAAGGCTGGGGATTTCTTCTATGTACCAAGTGGGACCATGCATGCGATCGGTGCAGGTATCTTGATTCTTGAAACGCAACAGTCTAGTAATACAACCTACCGTGTCTATGACTTTGACCGCAAGGATGACAATGGCAACTTGCGGGAGCTTCACCTTGAAAAATCCATCGATGTGTTAACTATTGGAGAGCCTGCCAATAGCCGACCTGTGACGATCAAAGCAGATGATCTGCGTTCAACTCTTCTTGTCTCTAATGATTTCTTTGCCGTTTACAAGTGGGAAATCACAGGGAAAGTGGACTTTGAAAAGACAGTTGACTATAGTTTATTCAGTGTTCTAGCTGGTCGAGGTCAGCTAACTGTAGACGGAAAAGAGTATCCTATTCAAAAAGGAAGCCATTTTATCTTACCAAGCGATGTTGACTCTTGGACTTTGGAAGGGCAAGATCTAGAATTGATCGTGAGCCACCCTTAAATTGGAACCTGACAAGTCTTTCTTGTTGGGTTTTGTTTTTGCATAAAAATTTTATGAAAATTTCACAATAATTCACGCTATAAGTTGACAGTCTTGAAAAAAAGGAGTAGAATAACCCCTGTTTTATGAAAAAGAGGCAGGGAATTCCCGGCCTCATGATCTTTTTCAAGGAGTTTTTTATGTTTTCAACATTAAAAAAATGGTTTATTGGTCGCCCGTTGAAATCTGGTGCGGAAGCTGAAGGGGGCTTGCTCGGGAAAATGCAGGCTTTGGCGATGCTCTCAAGTGACGCACTTTCCTCTATTGCTTACGGTCCTGAGCAGGTCGTCTTGGTCTTGATGACGGTATCGGCAGGAGCCATTTGGTGGTCTCTTCCGATTGGGGTTGTGGTGCTGATTCTTTTAGCCAGCTTGACCATTTCGTACCGTCAAGTCATTCATGCCTACCCTCAAGGGGGCGGGGCCTACATGGTTACTTCTGAGAACCTGTCTCCCAACGCGGGATTGATCGCTGGTGGCAGTCTGTTGGTCGACTACATGCTGACAGTAGCAGTATCTGTTTCTTCCGGTGCAGATGCCATCACATCAGCTATCCCCTCTCTTCATCCTTATAATCTTCACATTTCCATTTTGTTGGTCTTGATCTTGATGCTGATGAACCTGAGGGGATTGCGCGAATCGGCGACATCGTTGATGATTCCGGTCTACCTTTTCATTGTCAGTACCATTGCTTTAGTTGGGTATGGCTTTGTCCAAATTTTGACGGGTCAATTGCCTTACAACGCGACTGCTCATGTGGGGCAAACCATTTCAGGTGTTAGTGTCATCCTTTTGTTACGCGCCTTCACCAGTGGTTCTGCCTCTTTGACAGGGGTTGAAGCCATCTCCAATTCGGTTCCTTTCTTTAAAAAACCAAAAGCCAAGAATGCGGCGTCGACTTTGACCATCATGGCTTTGATTTTGGGAATCATGTTTGCAGGAATTACCTTCCTCAATTACTGGGTTGGTGTGGTTCCTGCTAAAAATGTGACGACTTTGGCTCAAATGGCCCAAGCCATTCTAGGCAACTCTCCAGTTGGACAAGCTTTCTTCTATGTCTTCCAATTGTCAACAGCCTTGATATTGGCGGTTGCGGCCAATACTGGTTTTTCTGCCTTTCCTATGTTGGCCTTCAATATGGCCAAGAATAAATACATGCCGCACATGTATATGGAAAAAGGGGATCGCCTAGGCTATTCCAATGGGATTTTGACCTTGGCGGTTGGGGCCATCGTCTTGCTCCTGATCTTTGATGGTCAAACAGAAAGTTTGATTCCCCTTTATACCATTGGGGTCTTCATTCCTTTTGCCCTTTCTCAAACAGGGATGGTCATTCACTGGAAACGCCAATATCAAAGAGGGTTTCTTAAGTACTCGATCGCTAATATCGTTGGTGCCATCATCTGTTACGGCATTGTCTTGATTCTCTTGCTCTTCCGTTTACGTGAAATCTGGCCCTTCTTCCCTATCATTGGGCTCTTGCTATGGATGTTCTTAAGAATTCGTAGCCACTATGATAAGGTTGCTGCTCAATTACGTTTAGGTATGAAGATCGAAAAGACAGACTATGCTGGAAATACCGTCATCGTTTTAGTTGGAAATGTTACCCAAGTAAGTGTTGGAGCGATGAGTTATGCCAGCAGTTTGGGGAATGACATCGTGGCCATGCACGTTTCTACAGAAGAAACCAAGGCCAAGGATATGGAAGTAGCTGAAGAATTCAAGCATTACTTCCCAGATATTCGTTTTGAAAATGTCATGACAAGCTATCGGGATATTATCCAACCAACCGTTGAATTTGTTGCAAAAGTAGCGGAAGAAGCAAAAGCAAAAGGTAATACCGTTACCGTTTTGGTTCCCCAATTCATTCCTAAGAAACACTGGCAAAATATTTTACACAACCAAATGAGTTTGAAATTGAAGTATGCTCTTCGTTGGCACGAAGAAGTAGTTGTCGCCAGCTATTCTTACCATTTGTCACAATGATCGAATGGTCTTTCAAAGATGTCTGCTCGAGCAGGCATCTTTTTGAACTTTTTCACTCGGGAAAAATTGCTTAGAAGTCTTGGAAGATGCAGTCTGAATCTTGAAAAAATGTTAAAAAAATGCTAGAATAAAAAGAACATTTTAGATTTTTGAAGTTTCAAAGTAAGGAAAAAAATGGCAAATTTATTAAAAACAATTATTGAAAATGATCGAGGCGAAATCAAGCGTCTTGAAAAAATGGCTGATAAGGTCTTTTCTTATGAAGACCAAATGGCAGCTTTGACGGATGACGAATTAAAAGCGAAAACAGTAGAGTTTAAGCAACGTTATCAAGACGGTGAGTCTTTGGATGATCTTTTGTACGAAGCCTTTGCGGTAGTCCGTGAAGGGGCAAAACGGGTACTTGGTTTGTTCCCATACAAGGTTCAGGTCATGGGGGGAATTGTTCTTCACCATGGTGACGTTCCAGAGATGCGTACAGGGGAAGGGAAGACGTTGACAGCAACCATGCCTGTATACTTGAATGCCTTGTCTGGTAAAGGGGTACACGTTGTTACCGTCAATGAATACCTGACAGAGCGGGATGCAACAGAGATGGGAGAACTTTACTCCTGGCTTGGCCTTTCAGTAGGGATCAACCTGGCAGCAAAATCTCCAGCTGAGAAAAAAGAAGCTTATCTCTGTGATATTACCTACTCGACTAACTCAGAGATCGGGTTTGACTATCTTCGTGATAACATGGTTGTTCGTGCTGAAAACATGGTTCAACGTCCATTGAACTATGCCTTGGTCGATGAGGTGGATTCGATCTTGATCGACGAAGCTCGTACACCGTTGATCGTTTCTGGTCAGGCGGCTTCTGATACAAGCCAACTTTATCACATGGCAGATGCTTATGTGAAGAGCTTGACAGAGGATGATTACATTATCGATGTGCCATCTAAAACCATTGGTTTGTCAGATTCAGGGATTGATAAGGCGGAAAGCTACTTTAATCTTGAAAACTTGTATGATATCGAAAACGTAGCCTTGACCCACTTTATTGACAATGCCCTTCGTGCCAACTACATCATGATCTTGGATATCGACTATGTGGTCAGTGAAGATCAAGAAATCTTGATTGTCGACCAATTTACGGGTCGTACCATGGAAGGACGTCGCTATTCTGATGGTCTCCACCAAGCGATCGAAGCTAAAGAAGGTGTACCAGTTCAAGAAGAAACCAAAACTTCTGCATCCATTACCTACCAAAACCTCTTCCGTATGTATAAGAAGTTGTCAGGGATGACAGGGACAGGGAAAACGGAAGAAGAAGAATTCCGTGAAATTTATAACATTCGCGTGATTCCTATTCCAACCAACCGTCCAATTGCCCGTATTGACCATCCAGACCTTCTCTACCCAAGCTTGAAATCAAAATTCAAGGCTGTTGTGGAAGATGTGAAGGCTCGTCATGAAAAGGGGCAACCAGTCCTTGTAGGTACTGTTGCCGTTGAAACCAGTGATTACCTTTCTCAATTGTTGGTTCAAGCAGGTGTTCCTCACGAAGTGTTGAATGCGAAAAACCACTACAAAGAAGCGCAAATCATCATGAATGCTGGCCAACGCGGTGCGGTTACCATCGCGACCAACATGGCCGGACGTGGTACCGATATCAAGCTCGGTGAAGGGGTTCGCGAACTCGGTGGACTTTGTGTGATCGGGACCGAACGTCATGAAAGCCGTCGGATCGACAACCAGCTTCGTGGACGTTCAGGACGTCAAGGGGATCCAGGAGAATCTCAATTCTACTTGTCTCTTGAAGATGAGTTGATGCGTCGTTTTGGTTCAGAACGGATCAAAGCAGTCCTCGACCGCTTCAAGTTGAGTGAAGAAGAATCGGTTATTCGTTCAAACATGTTTACCCGCCAAGTAGAGGGAGCACAAAAACGGGTTGAAGGAAATAACTACGATACTCGTAAACAAGTCCTTCAATACGATGACGTGATGCGGGAACAACGGGAAATCATCTATGCAGAACGCTATGATGTGATTACAGCTAACCGCGACTTAGCTCCTGAAATCATGGCTATGATTAAACGGACCATCAAACGGATTGTCGAAGGAGCTAGCCACTCAAGCAAGGAAGAACGCCTTGAAGCGATTCTGAACTTTGCCAAATACAATTTGGTTCCGGAAGATACGATTTCTGAAAGTGATATTGAAGGAAAATCAGACAAGGAAGTCATCGACTACTTGTATGGACGGGCAGAAGAAATCTATGCCAGTCAAGTAGCAAAATTGCGTGACGAAGAGTCTGTGCAAGAGTTCCAAAAAGTATTGATCCTTCGAGTGGTGGACAGCAAGTGGACAGACCATATCGATGCTTTGGATCAATTGCGAAATGCAGTTGGACTCCGTGGGTATGCGCAAAATAACCCAGTGGTCGAATACCAATCAGAAAGTTTCCGTATGTTTAATGATATGATTGGATCGATTGAATTTGATGTGACTCGTCTCATGATGAAAGCCCAAATTCACGAACAAGAACGTCCACGTACAGAACACAGCATTTCAACAACTGCTACTCGCAATATTGCAGCGCAACAACAAGATATTCCAGCAGAAATTGATTTGTCACAAGTGAAACGCAATGATTTGTGTCCTTGTGGTTCCGGTAAGAAGTTTAAAAACTGTCACGGGCGTAAATCTTAAGATTTCCTCTTCTAATAGAGGAAAGGAAGGGTCTAGAGACCAAAAGGAGGCCGTATGGTATTCGTTAGGAAAAGCAATAAGATTGATGAGCAAGAAATCACTTCGCTTTACCGTTTGGAAGGTTCAGCCTTGGAGCGTAAAGAATCACGTGACCGGGAGTTGGAAGCGATTATCAAAGGAGAAGACCAACGGATTCTTCTTGTGATTGGGCCTTGTTCTTCTGATAATGAAGAAGCAGTGATGGAGTATGCCCGTCGCTTGGCCGACTTGCAAGAGCAAGTGAAAGATCAGATTTTTATCGTTATGCGGGTCTATACGGCTAAGCCTCGGACTAATGGGGATGGATACAAAGGCTTGATGCACCAACCAGATACACAGGCCGCACCAAGCTTTGTCGATGGCTTAAAAGCTGTGCGCCATCTCCACTACCGTGTGATTACGGAGACTGGTTTAACGACTGCGGATGAATTGCTTTACCCAGCGAGTCTTCCTTACGTCGAAGATTTGATCTCCTACCACGCGATTGGAGCGCGCTCAGTCGAAGACCAAGAACACCGCTTTGTATCAAGTGGAATCTCTGCTCCGACAGGCATGAAGAATCCAACATCTGGAAATCTTTCTGTCATGTTTAATGCGATTTATGCGGCACAACATCCTCAAAATTTCTTGTTCAATGCCCAAGCGGTGGAAACATCAGGAAATCCGTTGGCCCATGCCATCCTTCGTGGAGGCTTGGATGCGACTGGTAAGAATATTCCAAATTACCATTATGAAGATTTGCTAGCTGCATCAAAACGCTATAGTGAGATGGGCTTGCAACATCCCTTTATCTTGGTGGATACTAACCATGACAATTCTGGCAAACAATTCGAAGAGCAAGTGCGGATCGTAAGAGAAACTATGATGAACCGTGCTTGGAACACGGATTTGGCAGCCTTCGTTCGTGGTTTCATGATTGAATCCTACTTAGAAGATGGCCGTCAAAATGAACCAGTAGTTTATGGTCAATCCATCACAGACCCATGCCTAGGTTGGGAAAAGACAGAGGCCTTGGTCAAAGAAATTGCAAGCATGAATAAGTAAAAGGCAGGGGCGGAAGGAGTGATTCTTTGGCCCCTTTACTTTTGTCAGTCAATGAATGCTGAAACGATAGATAAGGATGAAACAAGATGATCAAAGGACATGGCATCGATATCGAATCGATCGCTGCGATTGAAAAAGCCTATCAAAAGAATGCACGATTTGCAGAAAAAGTCTTAACCAAGTCTGAGCAAGAGCGTTTTGAAGCATTATCTGGAAAACGGAAAATGGAATACTTAACGGGCCGGTGGTCAGCCAAAGAAGCTTTTTCAAAGGCCCTGGGAACAGGAATTGGACCAGTTAGTTTTCAAGATTTAGAAATTTTAAATAATGCCCAGGGTGCTCCCTATTTTTCCAAGTCACCATTTTCTGGAAAGGTATGGGTTTCAATCAGTCACAAGGAAGACTTAGTGTCAACCAGTGTCATTTTGGAGGAAGTAGATGAAAGCAAGTAAACATAGACCAACTGTTGCAAGAGTAGACTTGGGTGCTATTGCCTTTAATGTTCGCCAAGTCAGTGATCATATTCCAAGCCAAACCTTAAAGTATGCAGTGGTGAAAGCCAATGCTTATGGTCATGGGGTGGCTGCAGTGACTAAGAAATTGGCAGCTCAAGTGGATGGTTTTTGTGTCTCCAATATGGATGAAGCGATAGAAATCCGCCAAGAAGGTTTGCAAGAGCCCATTTTGATTTTGGGAGTGGTGCCAAGTGAAACAGTCAATTTAGCCAAAGAGCATGACATCAGATTGACGGTGGCTAGTCTAGCTTGGTTGGAGCAATTGCTGAGAGAAGAACCTGATCTATCCGGATTAAAGGTTCATATCAAAGTGGATTCTGGGATGGGTCGTATTGGATTTCGTAAGATTGAGGATATTCAAGAGGCTGAACGCCTTCTTTTAGCAGCTGGAGCTGAAATCGAAGGGATCTTTACCCATTTTGCGACAGCAGATGAAGCAGATGACCGGAAATTTCAAGAGCAATACCGCTTTTTCAAAGAAGTATTAGCGACTTTTGAAACCCTTCCTCCGATTGTTCATGCTAGTAATTCTGCCACCTCTTTGTGGCATGTAGATACGATTTTCACAGCTGTACGTCTGGGAGAAGTCATGTATGGCTTGAATCCGAGTGGTTCTGTGCTAGCCTTGCCTTATGAAATCAAACCAGCCTTGACTCTGACGACGGAAATAGTCCATGTCAAACAGTTAGAGGCTGGTCAAGATGTTGGCTACGGGGCTACCTATACAACAGAAGAAACCCAATGGATTGGAACGCTTCCCATTGGTTATGCGGATGGTTGGATCAGAGAGATGCAAAATTTCCATGTCCTTGTTAATGGAGAGTTTTGCCCCATTGTTGGCCGGGTTTCGATGGACCAGGTGACAGTTTGCCTTCCTGAAGAAATGCCTTTGGGAACCAGAGTTACCCTGATTGGACGAGATGGTGAGAAGGAAATCACCGCGACAGAGATTGCGGACTACCGTGGTACGATTAATTACGAAGTGGTCTGTCTCTTGAGTGACCGGATCCCGCGTGAATATACAGGTGAAGAATAAGAAAAAGCAGGTGGGACTTTCCCGGTAGGGCCTGCTTTTTTATCAAAGAAAGGAGGAGCAATGAATTTACACCAACCCTTATCCGTACTGCCTGGTGTTGGCCCAAAATCAGCGGAAAAATTTAAAAAATTAGGGATTGAAACTCTAGAGGATTTGCTTTTGTACTTCCCATTTCGCTATGAAGACTTTAAAACGCGCAATGTCTTAGAGTTAGAAGATGGTGAAAAAGCTGTCATTTCTGGGCTTGTAGCAACTCCAGCCAATGTCCAATATTATGGCTACAAACGAAATCGCTTGCGCTTTTCGATCAAACAAGGGGACCAAGTGATCGCGGTCAATTTTTTCAATCAACCCTATTTGGCAGATAAAATCGAAGTCCAACAGACGGTAGCGATTTTTGGCAAATGGGATAAGGCCAAAGGTAGTTTGACGGGGATGAAACTTCTAGCCCAGGTGGAAGATGATTTACAGCCGGTTTATCGGGTGATGCAAGGAATCAGCCAAAATAGCCTGGTAAAGTTGATCAAAATAGCATTTGATCAGGGCTTGAATCAGCTGTTAGAAGAAAATTTACCCCAAGTCTTGCGGGATCGTTATCAACTCTTATCACGCTCCCAAGCTGTGCAAGCCATGCATTTTCCTAGAGACTTGGCAGAATACAAACAAGCCCTTCGACGGGTGAAGTTTGAAGAGCTCCTCTTTTTTCAGTTACAACTCCAAGTGCTAAAAGAAGAAAATCACGATGCTAGCCAAGGGATTTCCTTGGCCTGGGATCCAGAAAAAATGGCAGACCGAAAAAAACAGCTCCCTTTTGAGCTGACACAAGCCCAAGAAAAAAGCTTGAATGAAATCTTGACAGATATGGCTTCTCCTTACCATATGAACCGTTTGCTTCAAGGGGATGTAGGAAGTGGCAAGACGGTTGTAGCCGGTCTTGCCATGTATGCAGCGATTAGTGCTGGTAAGCAAGCAGCTTTGATGGTTCCGACAGAGATTCTAGCTGAGCAGCATAAAGAAAGTTTGGAAAATCTCTTCCCAGATCTACCGGTTGCTCTTCTAACAGGCGGATTAAAGGTGGCTGAGAAGCGAGAAGTCTTAGAAGAGATCGCCTCAGGACAAGCTCAACTAATTGTGGGGACGCATGCCTTGATCCAAGAGGGGGTTCACTACCAAGATCTTGGATTGGTCATTATTGATGAGCAGCACCGTTTTGGGGTTGCTCAGCGCCGCATCCTTCGAGAAAAAGGTCAAAACCCAGACGTCTTAATGATGACGGCCACCCCTATTCCTCGGACCTTGGCCATTACAGCTTTTGGAGATATGGATGTGTCCATCATTGATCAAATGCCAGCTGGACGCAAGGAAATTAAGACGCGTTGGGTCAAACATGAACAGTTAGAAGTGGTGCTCGACTGGTTGATAAAAGAGCTCGCAAAAGGTTCTCAAGCCTACTTTATCTCTCCCTTGATCGAGGAGTCAGAAGCGCTAGATTTGAAAAATGCCCTGGCGCTTCAAGAGGAATTAACTGCTTTCTTTGGACAGCGAGCACGCGTTTCTCTTCTTCACGGGAAGATGAAAAGTGAAGAAAAAGATACCATCATGCAGGCCTTTAAAGAGCATCAAATCGATGTTTTGGTATCCACGACCGTTATTGAAGTAGGAGTCAATGTGCCCAATGCAACCGTTATGGTCATTATGGATGCAGATCGTTTTGGCCTTAGCCAACTCCATCAGCTTCGAGGCCGGGTTGGTCGCGGAAATAAGCAATCCTATGCTATTCTAGTGGCCAATCCTAAAACAGATAGTGGCAAACAGCGCATGAAAATCATGACAGAGACGACAAATGGGTTTGTTCTTGCTGAAGAAGATTTGAAAATGCGTGGTTCAGGTGAAATCTTTGGTACCCGTCAATCGGGGATTCCAGAATTTCAAGTAGCTGATTTAGTGGAAGATTACCCAATTCTTGAAGAAGCAAGGAAAGTTGCTAGCCAGATTGTAACGACGCCAAATTGGCGAGAACACCCAGACTGGCATTTGCTCTCTCTTTATCTGGAGAAGCAAGAACATTTAGATTAGATTATAAAAAGTGAGTAGAACAGAAATCGGTCATTCGTTAGAATTCGATTTCGTTTTCCCACCTCCGCACAGTTGAGTAAGGCTGTAAAAGCTGATGAAATCAGCCTAGTAGAGCCCACTCAACCACTGCGTCTCGCTCGACAAACCAAAGACAAATGAGAGGCTAGGACTTTTGTCCCAGCCTCTTTTAAGATTACATTTAGCGGGCTTTGTATCTTGTTAATTGAACACGCCCTAAATGCTGTGTGAAAAAGATAAATTCTCTTGTGAGCTTCGCTCCCAGCGACAATTTCCTATTTTCACTTGGCATTTAGCGGGCTTTGTATCTTATACTACCCTTCGATATATTCTTTGAGTTCTTGTCCTTTTAATCCGGCATTGAGGGCGATGAGAAGCTTGATGCGAGCTTTGGGGGCATTTAATTCTTTGATGAAAAAGACACCTGCTTGATGGAGTTGGACGCCACCGCCTTCATATGCATACACGGGTTCTGCAATTCCGTTGAAGCAGCGGGATACTAAAGCAATTGGAAGTCCGGCATCTATGAATTCTTGGAGTTTTAGGGCAGTCTCTTTCGGGATGTTCCCCGCTCCAAATGCCTCAATAATGAGACCATCGACTTTTGAGAGATCTAGCAGGTCTAGCAGATCCGTTTTCATCCCAGCATAGGTAGTGATAATTGGAACGAAACCTTCAATTTTATTGAGATTGAAGCGTACTCGTGGCTCGGCTGTTTTAAAGAAAAGGATTTCCTTTTTCATGACCAAACCAAGTGGGCCATGAGTTGGTGTCTGGAAGGTGCTGACATTGGTGGTGTGGGTTTTGGTGACGTACTTGGCTGCATGAATTTCGTCGTTCATAACGACTAAGACACCCTTATCACGTGCTTTTGGATCAGCTGCGACTCGGAGAGCTGTTAAGAAATTATAGACACCGTCACTTCCAAGTTCGTTGGAACTTCGCATGGCTCCTGTAATCACTACGGAGATTTCTGGTAACTCCATGGTATCCAAAAAATAAGCTGTTTCTTCCAGCGTATCTGTCCCGTGTGTAATGACGATCCCGTCGAAGTGGCTGGCTGCCTCTTTGATTCTTTGATACAGAGCTAACATGTGACGCGGTGTCATTTGTGGACTTGGCAGATTGAAGATATCCTCTGAGGTGACTTCAATCCCTTCAATTGGAGAAGTAACTTGGTTCATGGGATTGACTTCATTGGTGATCACTGCTCCGGAGTCATCTGCTGCCATGGAAATGGTCCCTCCAGTATGTAGTGCTAAAATTTTCTTAAACATGTGAAGCTCCTTGGAATATGTGATATAATTTATTTTAACACAAAAAGAAAGAAACAGTAGACATGGAAATAAAAGCAGTCTTTTTTGATATCGATGGAACCTTGGTGAATGATAGTCGAGCAGTTCTCAAATCGACCGAAAAAGCTATCCAATCTTTAAAAGAGGAAGGAATTTATGTTGGTCTTGCAACGGGGCGAGGTCCAGCTTTTGTCAAACCTTTCATGGAGCGCTATGGCTTTGATTTTGCTGTGACCTATAATGGCCAGTATATAGTAACCAAGGACCGCGTATTATTTACCAGTCCAATCGACAAAAAAAGTTTGCACCAGTTGATTGACTATGCTCAGAAGCACCGTAAGGAAATTGCTCTAGGAACCAAAGATGGCGTATATGGTTCTCGTATTATGAGTTTTGGGATGAGTCCCATTTCGACTTGGTCCAGTCGTTTTGTCCCCCGTAAAATGGCCCGTACCGTCAGTCGAGGTTTTAATAAAGTGGTCAGTAAAGTGGTTCCACAAGATCAGAAAATTCTTTATGCACTAGCGCAGGAACCAATCTACCAGGTATTAATTTTATCAAGTCCAGAAGAGACTGCAAAAATTGAAAAAGAGTTTCCGGATCTGAAATTTACACGGTCCAGCCCCTTTGCAGCAGACGTCCTCAACCCAGGGATTTCGAAACTGGAAGGGATTCGTATTGTGGGTCAGGAATTTGGCTTTGACATTGATGAAGTCATGGCGTTTGGAGATTCGGATAATGACTTAGAGATGCTCTCAGGTGTAGGCTTGTCCATTGCGATGGGAAATGGGACGACGAGTGTCAAGGCGATTGCCAAGCATACAACCACCAGTAATAGTAAGGATGGTATCCAGAAAGCCCTGCAGCACTTTGGCATTCTCTCGGAGAAAGAGCTCTTTCTTTCCAAGGATGATCACTTCAATAAGGTCAAAACCTTCCATGGCGTAATGGATGGAAAAACCCAGGAACAACCGGTTGTCTGGGAGCCTCAAGATGCCCTCTATCGGACCACGTTTAAGCAAGAGGAATTGGTGGAATTTGTCCGAGCAGCTAGTTCAAGTGAGGAAGAATTCGATCGCTCGGTAGCAGCTCTTCACGAAGCCTTGGACAAGGCAGCAGAGAAGGTTCGAAGCAAACATCCGGCTGAGATCTCTCTGGTAGGCCAGGTCGATGCTTTAATTGATACGCTCTATCTGACTTATGGTAGCTTTGTTCTAATGGGGGTCGATCCGGAAGAGGTCTTTGAGATTGTTCACCGTGCCAATATGGGGAAGATTTTCCCGGATGGAAAGGCACACTTTGATCCAGTAACCCACAAAATTCTGAAGCCAGATGATTGGGAAGAAAAATACGCCCCAGAACCCGCTATCAAAAAAGAACTCGATCGCCAACTGAAAGCTTATGAAAAACACGCGAAACAAAAAGAAGCGAAAAAAGACAACTAAAAAAGTTTGGAACGGAAGTTCCAAACTTTTTCTTTCTTACATCGTTTTGTCCTTATCTCGAACCACTAGTAAGTCTACTTTAGCGTGGCGAAGGATGTATTCTGAGGAGGAACCGACCATGAGACGTTCAAAAGCATTGAGTCCGGTAGCCCCGACCATAATGAGGTCAACCCCTTCTTTGGTAGGGATGTCATTTGCCAAGAGAACTTTCGGATTCCCCATTTCTACAACAGTGGCAACATTTTGAACGCCGACTCTTTCAGCACGTTCCTTGTAGCCTTTGAGCAACTCATTGGCTTCTTCTTGCAATTCTTCATACACTTCAGCATCAAAAGTTGAGACGCTTTGCAGGGCACGGGTATCGATGACGTGAACAATGGTCAATTTAGAGCCATTACGAAGAGAGACATTGACCCCTTTTTCAAATGCCAATTCTGCTTCATGAGAGCCGTCGACAGCGACCATAATGTTTTCATATTTTTGAGACATAATCCTACCTCCTGATAGCTTGAAAACATGGATAGAATAGAAGGTGCTTCCATTCTCTATACACTTATATTTTATCTCTTTTAAGTTGGAATGTAAAGGTAAAGTTAAGCTTTTTCTATCTTATTTTTGCGGAAATTTTAAAGTCCTCGGTTTGTACTCTATTTGAACTAGTGGTATAATAGAGATAATTTCGTGAATCGAGGCAGAATATGAAGGAATATAATAAATCAAGTAAACTCGAACATGTCGCTTATGATATTCGTGGTCCAGTCTTGGAAGAAGCCATGCGCATGCGGGCAAATGGAGAAAAAATCCTCCGTTTGAACACAGGAAATCCTGCCGAATTTGGCTTTACAGCACCCGATGAAGTCATCCATGATTTGATCATGAATGCGCGTGATAGTGAAGGTTACTCGGATTCAAAAGGGATCTTTTCAGCTCGGAAGGCCATCATGCAGTACTGCCAGTTGAAGAAAATTCCAAATGTGGATATCAATGATATATATGTCGGCAATGGGGTGAGTGAGCTGATCGTTATGTCTATGCAAGGACTGCTTGACAATGGTGATGAGGTCTTGGTGCCCATGCCAGACTATCCTCTTTGGACAGCGGCAGTCAGTCTAGCTGGTGGAAATGCAGTCCATTACCTTTGTGACGAAGAGGCAAATTGGTATCCAGATATTGAGGATATCAAGTCGAAAATTACCTCAAATACCAAAGCCATCGTTGTGATCAATCCAAACAATCCAACTGGGGCCCTCTATCCAGATGAGATCCTGCTTGAGATTGTGGAGATCGCTCGTCAAAACAACTTGATCATCTTTGCGGATGAAATTTATGACCGCTTGGTCATGGATGGTGAAAAACACACAGCTATCGCAAGTCTAGCACCTGATCTCTTCTGTGTGAGTATGAATGGTTTGTCAAAATCTCACCGGATTGCAGGTTTCCGTGTTGGTTGGATGGTTCTGTCCGGACCCAAGCGCCATGTGAAAGGCTATATTGAAGGCTTGAATATGTTGTCCAATATGCGTCTTTGTTCAAATGTTTTGGCTCAACAAGTGGTTCAAACTTCTCTTGGAGGTTACCAATCTGTAGATGAACTTTTGCTTCCAGGTGGACGAATCTACGAGCAACGCAACTTTATTTACAAAGCTATCAATGAAATTCCAGGTCTCTCAGCAGTCAAACCAAAAGCTGGTCTTTATATCTTTCCTAAGATCGATCGGGAAATGTACCGTATCGATGATGACGAGCAATTTGTTTTAGATTTCTTGAAACAAGAAAAGATTCTCTTGGTTCATGGACGTGGATTTAACTGGAAGGACCCAGATCACTTCCGGATTGTTTACCTACCACGTGTAGATGAATTGGCTCAAATTCAAGAAAAAATGACTCGCTTCTTGAAACAATACAAACGCTAATCAAAATAAAGGAGGCTGGGACAAAAGTCCTAGCCTCTCAATTGTCTTTTGATTGTCGAGCAAGACGCAGTGGTTGAGTGGGCTCTACTACGCTGATTTCATCAG
>ENA-OWLX01000421-OWLX01000421.1-metagenome-genome-assembly--contig:-NODE-421-length-15238-cov-13.135283_pt1 | contig 15238 bp, 12 predicted proteins | sample MGYA00245351_ERZ651106 | MGnify/ENA primary metagenome ERZ651106 (study PRJEB26857, sample SAMEA4031768) | metagenome | biome: human; feature: oral; material: saliva | place: Philippines | collected 2014... | reverse complement strand
CTCTAATATATAATAGAAATGACGCCATGTATAAACTCCTTTTGAAGGTGTTTTTGAAGCCCAAAACATTGCTTGCGACTTGTCAGTGATATTGGTTTATTCAATCAATATTATAGAATACTTGATTTATAATTTTAGATTAACGCTTCTCCGTCATTGCAATCTGCTGTAATGCAGCGTCGACAATTTGTTCGAAAATTTCGGATTAAAATGTATGTACTTTTCGGATTTATAAAGTGAATGACGTATCTATGCACTATCAGCAGTCTGAATCTGAAGTTGTAATCGACTTCAGTTACGATGTTGTTTACTTTTTGACGCAGATATGATATAATCTTACTATCATCAAAATAAAAAGACTGGCCTAGTCTTAGACCAATCTCTCATGATATATAAAACTGATTTATGATAGAATTATATCATTTCATGGAGAGATTGTAAATAGCTAGATCTATATTTCGATGAATTAAGAATGAAAGCGAAGTACTAAGATATGACGAATATCTCAGATCAAAATCGTTTAGCTGTCGACAGGATCTTACATTCTGTACTAGACGAAAATAAAGGAGTGCTAATGAAAACTGCAAATTCAAATACCTCGATCAAGTACGGAATCGAGAAATACTCAGTCTTATTGACTATGATAGATTTCAATAAGATCGATCGAATGATGAGATTCATGACGAATCTGGATTATAAAAATTTCTATCTGAAGTCTGTTGAGTATCGAAGACTCCTAGATACTAGCAACGTTGATGTAGCTTGGGAAGAAATCAACAAACTTGCAAGATCTCAAGTCTTCGCCGACGATGAGTCTTTGATGAATGATACAACGATCGAGCTAGGTCGATGTTCAAATGTAACATCTAGAACCTCAGTATTAGAAGCTCTATTGTCTTCGCAATTTGATGGTCGTGTTAGATTTGATAGCAGACTATCTATGATGCTTGTTAAAGTAGACGATTCTACTATCACGACAATTGACAACTATGACGAATCATCTTTTGTTAAATTTCTTTCATCAGTTATTCCGTCGATTGTTTCAGAAGAAATGTATAAAGTCGTCAAACGGCTCGAAGATTCTCAGAGCTCATCAAATGAATCGAATGTTATAATTCAGTTCAATGATTGCTATATTGAAAACGGTCAGGTCTTTCCCGGAATCTTTGGTCGTCGTGAATTACCGAGATTCTTCATTAATCGGAATGTCTATGAAGCTGTTAAAACTGGAAAGACATCAGTTCATTCTGAAGCAGTAGATCAGCTACTTCTTCATCTATGCAATTTCGATGAAAGAGTAAGAGATCGTGTAGTAGCTGTAATGAGTACAGTATTCCTAAATTCGAAACGTTTGAAGACTCGATTCAACGTTTCACCTAGGATCTACGGTAAAGATGGTGCAAACGGCAAGACAACGTTTCTATCGTTACTAGAGAACGCATTTGGTTCTAGAAATGTAAAAGTCGTGTCTATCTCAGATCTCGATAATGAACGTACAGTCTATACTGCAGCAAATGCTCTAATCGCGATCGACTCAGACTCTACTGGTAAAACGATCTCTGACGATGCAGCTGCAAACTTTAAGTCATTAACTTCTGGAGAAGTAATGAAGATTCGCGGACTCTTTAAGAACGAAGAACAAGTTCAGACTAGCTGCATGATGATGGCTTTGTCAAATGTGTTGCCTGCATCTTCAGATAAGTCTTCAGCTTATCTTCGTCGTCTTGAGATTTCACGATGTGACTATCAGCTGACTAATGACGAATCGCAGCTCGGTCCTAACTCTAAATGTACTCAGATCGAACTAACTGATGAGTTCTTCGATGAAATCTATTCTGATGAAGCTGCTCAATATCTAGTTGAACTGTTGCTATTGACATCTAGAAAACTGCTCGAAGAAGGATTCTTGCCTCCTAAGCCGAAATCAATGAATGATATTATTGAAAAATTTGCAGAAGAAAATGACTCTGCTGCAGCATTCGTTCTAGACGTGGGATTAGAAAAGATCGTCGGTTATTCCGTTTCGCACGTTAAAGAACTTTATCGCACTTGGTGTGAAGAGAATGACATGACTGAGTTAAAACGTAAGTTTAATGAGACGTTAGAAGATCGCTATAGTCTTCAGCGTAAGCTGGTCTCGATTTTGAAAGAAGTCAGAGAAGACGATGAAGTTTATATGCAGGCTCTTCATGGTGCTAAGATTCAGATTAGATCTTGGCAATTCGCTGATCGCAAGCGTCATAAAGACTTTATGAATAATCTTAAGAAAAAGGAATCTTCATCCGACGATCAATCTGAAGAAACAGAAGTTGAATAAACAATCAAAGACATTCGATCGAATGTCTTTTAATTTCGAAAATCTTATGTACATTCGATCAGTAGTTTGATATAATCATTCTATCAATCATTCTGAATGGAGATAAACGATGAAACTATTATCTAAGCTATTTTCTATCATATTCGTCAGTATGATCTGCATCGTCGGATTTCGATCGATCGTTCAAGCAGATCAAATTCCTGACACTGCACCGACTTATTACGTCTATGACCCTGAACACTATCTAGATCACAACGTAATCGAGAAAGTCAAAGAACTCAACGCTAAATATAAAGATTCTAAACTCAAACCGCAAATAGCGATCGCGATCGTCGATCATCTAGACTCAGACATCGAATCAACTGCTAAGGACGTAGCTTCTAAATGGAAGATCGGTTTTAATGACACGAATGCTGGAATGTTAGTTCTGATAGATATCAAAAACCGTAAGATTCGTACTGAACTTTCTAATACACTTCAGTCAAAGATGTCTTCTTACGATACAGATTCTCTAAATGACTCGATCAAATCAGACTTCAGAGCTGGAAATTATTCTGCTGGAATGATGAATTATCTGAATGCGCTAGATTCAAAACTATCTGAATTTATCTTCGACTCTAAACCTAGATCTGACAAGTCGTCTTCAAAAACTGAATGGGCAAAATTCGAGTTTATAATGACGGAAGTTAAAAGTTTTGCTATCTTGATCTTCGGCAGTTTAGCAGTCGTTCTATTGCCGGTCTTCGTGTTCAAGTTGATTCGAAAGCTTCTTATTAGAAACGTCAGTCTGTCACCTTATCTTTCTACTGGACTCAGAACATTTCCGCAAGACAGATCTGAAGATCGAGATCCTAAAGATGTTGCAGCTGATAATTTCAAAGAGATTGTAGATTCTTCACGTCGAGCACCTAAGTATATCTCTGACGGTCAACGTGGTCGTTATCGAGACAGCGACGATTTTGCACGTAATATGCTGTTAGCTTCAACTCTAGTTTCTAGTTCATCTCACGACAAAGATGAAAATACTTCTCATGGAGGATGCTATACACCATCTTCTCATAGCAGTCAGATCTATTCGAATCCAACTCATCATACTCCTGATACTAGTTCATGGTCTGGAGGCGGTTTTGACGGCGGCGGTTCAACTGGATCTTGGTAGAAAGATTGTAACTAATCAAAGAAAGACTATCAACACGTAGATAGTCTTTTATTACGCTCTAAGATCATCGTTTTTCTGAGACAAATCGGTTACAAGGTTACAACTCGATCTATTCAATATACTTTCTTTCGCATGTGTGATATAATTATCTTATCTTGAAAAATACGTGCGAAAGGAATCTATATTGAACAAGAAATTATTAACAGCGTCTCTTGTATGCGTATTTAGCTTGTCATCAATCGGTGCAGCTAGTACGATCGTTCATGCAGATTCGTCTAATCAGAAATTAAAAGTTGCAAAATCAATTAAATCTTACTATCGAGCAAATCGCATTCTAGGTTTTGCTAAAGCTAAATCTGAGAAAACTGAGACAACTTTATCTTCTACGACTGCAAGTTCGACTAAGTCTAGCTCCGAACAAGTTAAAGCTTCTTCAGAAACTAAGCAAGCTTCTACTCAGCTTACTAAACAGACTCAAGCTTCAGCAGCTCCAGCTCAAACTACTCAACCTTCAGCAGCTCCGGCTCCAGCTCAACCGCAGCCTCAGTCACAACCGGAACCATTGAAATCTGCGATTGTGTATCAGGGCAAAGTAATGAGATACGGACCGAACTTTGGTCCTTTAGAAACGACTAACGGTGCAGCGTATCAAGCTCAATCTTACATCGACGCATCACCTTGGACTAACATCGCTCTTGGTTGGAATGATCTAAACTTCAACGACGGAGTTGGTACGTACATGGCTGGCCACAATCACGGAGTCTTTACACCTTTAACAACTCTGGACTACGGTGGCACTGTAGATGTCTACGATCGTGACGGCAATAAGAAGACATACGTCGTAAAAGAACGCACTCATCTATGGAATGCGACTGGCGGTCCGACTACAACTACCGACGAAGTCGATAATATGCTCGAAAAGATGAAGTCGACAGAATCATTGGTTCTGCAGTACTGCTTAGAAAACGATATGCAGTTATATTATTTAGTTCCGATAGAATAAGAAAAGATCTTTTAAAGATCTTTTTATTTTTTCCTTTACAATCTTCTCTAGATGTGATATAATAATCAGGTAACATTAATTTGAACGGAGACTTTGCTAATGAAGCATAACGTGAATAAACTTTCGTTAAAACTGGATCGAGAGAAAGTCGTCTCGTTAGATCTATTTCTACTATTAAATGATCGAGTGCATCTGAAGCACGATCGAATGCTGTATCTAAATGAAACGGGCTCAATCGACATCGTAAGTCAGGATCAAAACTTCATCAAACGCATTTTCGTAGACACACTGACATTTGACAAAGATCTAAATCTGATCGTAAATGATGAAAAGGTTGCAACTTTCGATGAACTGATCGATCGTAAAATTCTAGATCTGACAGATCTACATCTAAAGCTAACAATCAAGATCAAAGATTCTGAAGGTCACGAATGGACTGATGAGATCGGCTTTGCATCAAGCGTCGAAAATGCATTCTATTTGTTAGATGACTCTGATCTTCCGATTATGACGAATGAGACGATCGACGAAATCATTTTAGAATCTAAGACGACTGAGGACGTGATGAATTGGTTGAAAGAAATGTCTGATCTCAATGAGATGTTTCGTGTAGACTTAGCGGGAGATGAATCTGATGCTTAGACTATATTTATTACTTTTCAGACCAACAGAATTAAAAGTTCCAAAGATCGCAATGATCTTCGAATATTGCACATTGCTGATCGTATCTTATCTCTTTATTCTAGAGTCAATCAACTTTTTCGAAAACTGGAAGACGATCAACGCAATCTCGATTATTTCGATGATTGGTCTGTTACTCTCAGTATTTCTGATGATCTCAGAACTTTTAATGGTGAATCTTAATCTTCGTAGATACATTTTATCTGAATCTGATTGTGTCGGAGTTGAACGTAAGAAATCTCAAGATCGTGTCACCTTGTACGATAGATCTAATCGAGACGATACTATGCTGGATCTAGTAGATCTAGAATTTGGTCAGTCAGATCAAGATCTTAATTTGGCGTCATCAATTCGATATCTGTCTACTAGAGATTCATATAAACTGGATCATCTCTTATCGATCTTAGATCTCGGTGAACGATTCATTCGATGCAGAATTAAATCTTCATATCTGGAACAAGATCAAGCGACAGTTGTCGTCGACAAATATTCGATGAAGACGTCGATCGACAAAACTTCAGATCAATATCATCTAGATCTACTGAAGTTCAAAATCAGCAAAATCGAATTTGTTCCGTGTAAGACCAGATTCTCATGGTTCGGAGTTGAATACGATCGTGACGATTACGTCTTATCGATTCTGTTTGAGCACGTGATTCCAGAAAATTACGCTCGAGTATCTGCACTACGAAAGCTGGATCGATCAATCAAATCTGTCCAATCTTCGTAACCGATAAACTTTTTCCTTTACATTTACAAACTATTATGTTATAATAATCTTGTTAAAATTATCACACAACATTCTACACATAGAGGTATATGATGAAACTTAATGAAGTAAGCAGTGAATATCGTTACATCGCAAAAGAGCTCTCAAAAGTTATTGATCTTGATCAATGCGAGCTTAGAGAAAAATATGATCGATTCTGGGTCAAGATGTTTTATCCAAACTTTGAATTCGAGATTCGATTCAGTGTTAAGAACATGAATCTAGATTTCAGACTCTATTTCAACAATGATCCGTATCTAAGCTTTAATAAAGTTTGGAAAGTCTGGAGTTTAGAGCAGATGGTTGAGTTAGCTGAGTATTATTACTTTAGATCTCAAGGGTATGTCTGGATGCATCAGCTGATCGATGATCTTCTTGTCGATGTTAGAAAAGAATTTGTCGACGAATATTATTCTGCAAAATACGCTAAGCAAGAGAAGAAAACATCTAATGCTTGATCTTCTTACAATGTGAACTAACGAAGATAAGTCTATCTGACTTATCTTTTATTCTGACGATGAATCGATCAATCTGTTTACATTCATCGTCAGAATGATATAATAATCTTATCTAATAGATCATTGGACTGTTAGATATGTAACGAATTGCGCGGCCATACATTTTCTGGTAAAGTGTTTCTTGTTTACATCGGCAGCAAGGTTGTCAGCCGTCTCCGAAATGATTACCTGCAGAACGCATCATCTGTCGAGCTATGTCGAAAATAGATGCACCTTTTATGTGTATAAGATGTTCATAGAGAAAGAGAGGTATCGTTAGAATGTCTCTCTTTCTCTGTATATAAAGACTAAAGGAATTATTTATGACTACTAAATCAGAGCTTCAACTTTTGATAGATGAGATCAGTCAGATCGTGTATTTAGATTTTCTAGAAAACGAGAATGTCCTCATCGACAAGTCTGACGAAATTCGGACTTTATCGAAATCTGCGTACAAAAGATTAATGTCGATTGATCGAGCAAGAGTCATTTTTCTTCAATTTAGGTCAGTCTATCCAGATAAGAGCAATCTCAACGTAATGATTGAGATTCTACCAAAACTGATAGAAATGGAGAATTGTCATGGATAAGATCATAGAGATAGCTAGATTTATGAATGATCTAGATCGCAAGACAAAGACAAACTTGATTTGTTTGATTTTGATCTCAGTGACATTGAGCTTAGCTGCTATTTCGATCTTGACACCGGAAATGATCGAATTCACGAAGCCGGTGTTTGTCGCTATCTGGTCCGTGATGACTATGATGAACGTCGTGATCTATTGGGTAGTTGTTACAATTACTGATTATTGGAATGAAAAGGAAATGATAGATGAAGAATGATAAAGCTAGACTTCTTTTGAGCGATTATGCTTCTAAAAAGTCACAGCTAGATAAAGCTGAAAAGGATCTGCAATTTGAGATACTGAATCTTCTAAACGATGAAATCGGTCTGAAAGATCCATTGATCTTAGATTATATTCGTCAGATAACTGAAGGTGACGCTGATTTGTTTGATATTGCTCGATTCTTCGTCTCAGACTTGCACTTGATCAAGACGAACAGACGAATTGAATCGGTCGTTACGAAAGGACTGATTTCTGAAGATCAGATTATCTTCAGATCGATCTCTAAAGATCAAGATAAGATCTTTAAACTAACAATCAGATTGAAAGATAACATTGTGAAATCGATCAAATCGTCTGTAGTCAATTGCTAAAAAAAAAGTGATCTTTTTCCTTTACAAAGATCAAGATTAGTGATATAATAAATCTATCAAATCGAGAAAAGGAAATTCTATCATGACAATCAAAATCAACTATCATTACCATTTTATTGATCTGGATCTTCAAGTGAAACCAGAGAAAGTCGAAACTATCAAGAAACTAAACAGTCTAGAAAACGCTGTTGAAGTCGTTGAACTCTTTTGAAAAGTTTGATTCTAAAGAAAGAATCTGTTTACATGCTCAGATCTAAATGATATAATTAAATCATAATTAAGCTACTAGCTTAATTCATTGCTGAGATTACGATATTTCTCGTAGTCATCTTGAATGAAAGGAGATCTGACAAATGTCAAAAGAGCATATTAATCAACATGCTATCATCAGTAAGATCGCTAAAGAGCGCGACGATTTGACTCGTCGTCAAGTAGCTGAAATCTATGAAGCTTTTATTGATGAAGTAGAACGTAATCTTGCATCTGGCGTTGAAGTTGAATTCACTCGCTTTGCAAAATTTGAACTTGTTGATCGCGGACCTAAAGAATCTCGCAACCCTCAAACTGGTGAAAAGATTCAAGTTCCAGCGAAGACAGTTGTACGTGTACGTAACCGTAAACGTCTTCATGAATTGACTAAAGTTCACGGATAATTTTAGATTGCAGCTAATTGTTTAGTTTTCAAACCAAATCTAGAATGTAACCGATCAGAAATTTCTGATCGGTTTCTAATTTTCTGCTTAAAACTAGTTTCAAATTTGCTGAAGTATGATATAATAGATTTGTACCGACATTGGTAACAATACAATTTACGGAGGAACTTTAATGTTTCGAGATAATAAACGAGAAATCTTCGGATTTCGAAAATATAAAGCCTACGGTTTAGCGAGTGCTGTGATCGCGGCTTTCTTTTTAATGGGTGGCGTTGCGAGTGCCGATGAGGTGACAGCTTCGGATGTGTCTAATACGTCTGCGCTTACGACAACGTCCCCGACATCATCGCCTGAAGCGTCGGCTGATAGTGCTACAGTGGCTTCGAGCGAAGAAGCGTCTGTGAATAGCTCTACAGTAGCATCAAGTGAAGCTGTTTCTGCGAATAATGCTGTAGCTGAAAACACGGTCGCGAATAATGCGACTGAGACTCCTGCTGTAGCGTCAGAGAATACGACTTCGGCTACGGATGCGTCTACGACGAGTCCTTATGTGTCAGATACAGCGAAACAATCGGTGGCAGATAATTTAATGCCTTTGGTTAATGCTGAAGGTTCAGCTCCAACGGCGGCGCAAGTTTATAAAGAAGCGCCTGACGCTGTTTCTAAATTAACATCTGATGATCGAGTTGTTATAGAAGAAAATAAAAAGGCGTTTGATAAGTTGCCAGACGTTGTTCGTCGTCGTGTGAAAACTGTTACTATTGACAAACAAGAAAATGGTAATCTTGGACATACTGCTTCAATTTCAGGTAATGTGACAATGAATGCTCAGTATTTCCATAATGATGGAAAAGATGGTGAAACAGAAGTGTTGTATCACGAAATTGGGCATGCTGTTGATGGTGCGACTTATAAACGCAATCAAGATGGTTCTGAATATTCATTGTCACGCGACACAGCGGTACAGCCATTGATTCAAAAGGCATATCCGGGTCAAGCCAACTACGAAGGCTGGGCTTCTATGTTTGGAACCTATATGCTTCAAACAACGGGTCAACGTGAAATTAAAACGGAATTAGATCGTGAAATTAATACTTATTTTAATTCATTACTTGGTAGTTGGCTTACACGTGGATCGCATGAGTTTGTTAATACAAATACAGGCGGTTTGAATGTCACTGTATCAACAAAATCGACTGATCGTACAGTTACTTCGACCAACGCTAATGACGGAGCTAAACGATTGAACGAATTGGCACCGCATGTTCTAGATGTTACAGTTTCAGGTACAGGTGCATTGACCGATAACAGTTATATTGATGTGACAGTTGAAACAAATCTGCCTGTTAATGATATCAATAATGACGAGATCTTGACGGATACGTTTAAAGGTACATCGTATGTTCCAACGGCTGGTGATTATAAAAAATCAACACAAACAGCTCGGATTTCGTTAGCCGGTTTGACGGACGGAACGCAAAAAGGTTATGTGATTCAAGCGAACGAGTTTCATGAAGATGCGCCCGTGATGTCACATCTTAAGCGTATTGTGACTTACAAAGTGTATATCGACGGCGCTCTTCAAGCAACAAAAGTTTTAACAGATACTTTAATTCCCGCGGAGCCTGTGCTAGATGGTAAAACTAGTGAAACGCAGTATGTTCGTACTCGTGGCGAAAGCGTTGAAGACCGATATCTTTTAACGAGTGACGATAGTAAGATTCATGTAAATTCAAAACGGCCATACGGTGTCTATGAAGTTACTGTTCCAGACGATGTCAAAATGACTTTAGGTCAAGATGAATCATTGGAATCTTATCGTTCAGGCAATAAATACGTGTTACCGCAAGATGTGATTAATGATAAAAAGATTCGATTTAATACCTCTGTTGCTGCTAAGAAAGCATTGGACGCAAACCCTGATCAAAAACGGTTAGATCAAGAGGTCAATGTTTCGTATTATCATAGCGATGAGAAATTTGAAGATGTTTCGACTGCGAAAAAGATTGAAATGTCTCGACCACTTGTAACGCTTTTGAGCGATGTTATTCCGGGTGAAGGTCAGATTGAGTTAGGACTTTCTATTGAAAAACCACGAGTCTTTGTTCTTTCGACGACAAACGAAAATACAGTGACAGGTACACTTAAAAACGGTACGACTTCTTCTCCGAAAAAAGCTGTTTCTGTAAATGATACAATTCTCTCATTGAACGTGGATGATAAACCGTTAAACGAAGACGTGAAGTTTGTTCTACAACCGATGCGCACTAATCAAGGTTCAACTGTTTCTAGTGAGTTTCGTGATTCAACGATGAAGGTTTCTGTATTAGACGCTGATACAGGTGCTAAAATTGGAGTTGCTGAAGCATATAAGGCGTTAGATATTCCAAAGACTACGAAACGTTTGAAATTGCACGTTGAGACAAATGAAACATTAGGTTATTTGTCAGATGCGTCTATTTCTGAATTGAATTATAGCGTTACGTTTAAGTCTAACATGAAAGATGCTATGTCATGGAAAAAAGATATGGATAGTCAGAATGTTGATTTGACGGAAACTCGATTTAAATTTGATTTGTTGGATGATCAAGGTAGCACGATCGTAAATATGGAAACAAAATTGTCGATCTTTAACGATAGAGCTGTCGTGAATATCGGTGACAGCACGTATGTTGTGTTTACTCCGACGACTGTTCAAAAAGATTTATTCTTACCAATTTTGACATCTAAATCATTGCGTGATGATGTGTTCCCATTAGCCGCTCTTGAATATGTGAAGGTGAATGATTCTAATAATATTCTGAAAAGTCGTGTATTTTATAATGGTCCGATTGAAGATGAGTCTCGTCGTCCAGCTGTAGGTTCGTACGTTGATACCGTTTATGACGGATCGCCAGGTGTATATAACGGCATTTGGTTTAAATCAGAATTACCAGCAGGGACAAACGTGTATGAGATTTCGGTCGATTTGAAAATGAAAGATCCGATTCGCGCGTTGAATGATAAAGGCGATCTTGTCAATGATGTTAGTCATGGATATTTACGCGTTCTAACTTATGACGCAAAATCTCGATTAACGCTTTCGACAATTTCTTATAAGTCACAACACGGTAAGAATGCTGTGATTGATGATCAGACTAAAGAAATTACTTTGTCCAGCTACGTATACAATATGACTGATAATAGTGTCGATGATTTATCAGCAATGGCGTATATTCCGAGATCGGGTATTGAAGGCTCAACAGTAGATGCTAAATTAACTAGAAAGATTGATGCTCCGTCTGGATGGAAGGTGTTGTATACAACAAATGATATCAGCGGTGATTATTCTAAAGACAGAAATCTAGCATTCTCCGAATCTGTTGATGATTATACGAAGGTTACAGCTCTCAAGTTTGTTGCTGAACAGCCGGTCGCTGCACAATCGGGTAAACGATTCGATGTACCCGTTTTGACAAAAATGACTCAAAAGACAGATGTTATGAATTATCGAACCGTGTTGTTGACGGGTGATAAAGAAGTATTATCTGCTCCAGTCGTAGCAACTCCTGAACCTAAGTCTGTTGAGCCGAAACCAGAACCTAAGCCGACTCCAAAACCAGATCCTAAACCGATTGTTACAAAACTGACGATCAAACACGTTTTAGATCCAAACGATGAGATGACCAATAAGTTTAGAAATATGCAATTGACTATTGGTGATCTTCAGAATTACGATCTGCAACGAACAGGTGAGTTAAAACGGCCGGTCGTGAAAACCATCAATGCTGGATCAAGTGCATCGATCTCGAAATTGGCGTCTAAGTCTATCTATGAACCTTATGATATCAGTACATTCGGAGGTGGTTTGAAGTTTGATTATACTCGTGTTACAGCGGAAATGACTGATGACTTGAAAGATCAACTTAATTCTGGAAACATTAACGTTGACACTGATACGTCGATTCAAGGAACGGGTGTAAGTGGTTCTGAAGCAACTATCACTTACTACTATAAGGTTCGAACTGGTAAATTGGTCGAAAAATTCGTAGATAAAAATGGTGTCGAAATTGCGCCGGCTAAAGAATCAGCTGAAGCTATTGCTTATGGCGAATTCGTACCAACTGGGCGTCCAGATTCGATTCAATCTGGTAACTCAACGTATAACTATGATTCGACTGACGCTCCTTCAGTTTATCGATCTAGATTAGATGGTCCGCAATCTAATCAACGATTTGCTGTAGTCGAGGGTGCAACTACTGTAACGTACGTGTATGATAAAGTAGTTACTTATGGCTCTGTTATCGCAACGTACAAAGACACTGACGGTAACGAACTTGCACCTCAAGAAAACGTGAAAACGGACGCACTTGATGGTGAAGCTTATACGACTACTGCTAAGGTGATTCCATCAAATGAAGTTGTTGAGAAAACACCGGAAGGTCTCACTAAACGTACAACTACGAGTTATGAATTAATTGAAACGCCTGCGAATGCAGAAGGTAATGTTGTTGGTAATCAAACAATTACAGTTCCTTACGTATATCGTAAGAATGTAGATGTTCAAATTTATGGTTCGGTTATTGCAACCTACAAAGACGAAGAAGGTACTGAACTCGCAAGCACTGAGAAAGTAATCACCAATCAACCGGGCGGAACTTACTACGCCGCTGCTGCTAAGGATATTCAAGGTTCAGCTCAATCCAAAGTGACACCTGATGGTAAGATTGTTACAATTACGACTTACGAATTGATCAAGACGCCTGATAACGAAACAGGTGACGTTGTCGGTGGTGAAATCATCGAAGTTCCTTACGTGTATCGTAAAAAAGTTGAAGAACGCTTAGTTCCGCGTGATACGCCTTCTGTAGAGATTCCTGAGTTGAAAGTAACTCGTTATCAAACTGAAGACGGAACTGACATTCAGGATTTGTCTGAAGGCTTCGTAGAGGCACCGAATACAATTGACAAGTATCAATTTACAGGTACTACGAATATGAACGAAGGGAACGACGTTCAAACTCACATCTATAAAGTGGTTGAACATGAAGTTCCAGGCGATGCTCCAAAACGTGAGCCAGAAGAAATTCAAATCACTCGTCACGTAGACGAAGAAACTGGTAAAGAACTTGTCGATTATACTCCTGGACTTGCAAGCCATCGCGATGATATCGAACACTACACTTACACCGGTAAGACTACTCAAGAAGAAGGTATCAGAACTCACTTCTATAAAAAAGTGATTACTGAAGTGCCAGGCGATTCTCCGATCGTAGAAATTCCAGAAGCTCATCTGACTCGCTATCACGATGAAGATGGAAACGATGTAGCTCCTGAAGAAGATGGTACTCACGATAAGAAAGATATCGACGGCTACCAATTCAAATCTACAGAATCTACTGACTCAGTAACGACACACATCTACTCTAAGATTGTCACTGAAGTACCGGGTGACGCTCCGCAGCTAGATAAAGATCAACTTCCGATTACTCGTCACATCGACGAAGACACTAAAAAGGAACTTCTACCAACTGAAGAAGGATCTAATGGACCACGCGAGAAGATCTACGAGTATAAATATACTGGTCGCACAGACGTCGAAGATGGTATCACAACTCACTACTATAAGAAAGTTGAAGTTGTTTCTGAGAAGCCGGGCGATGCTCCAGTTCATGAAAAACCTGCAAAAGAGTTGACAATCTATGTCGATGAAAAAGGCAAAGAACTGATTCCTGAAGAAGACGGCAAGAAACCTAAAAAGGACATTCCAGACTACGAATTCAAGATCACTGAAGAGCATGAAGGAGTTACAGTACATGTCTATACTAAGGTAATCTCTGAAAAACCAGGCGATGCACCTAAGTTAGACAAAGACGAATTGCCGGTGACTCGACACGTCGATGAAGATGACAATAATCTTGCTCCAGAAGAAAAAGGTCGTCATCCATACAAATCTTCTATCAAAGACTATCAGTATTCCGGTAAGACCACTGAAAAAGATGGTATTATCACTCACGTCTATACTAAGATCGTGAATGAGAAACCTGGAGATGCGCCGGTTCACGAAAAACCAAGATATGATCTTACTAGATATATCGATGAAGACGGAAACGAAGTTTCTAAGGAAGATAAAGGTCGTAAGCCTAAAAAAGATATTCCAGGATACGAGTTTAAGATTACTGAAGAAAATGATGGAATCACAACTCACATCTATAAGAAAGTAAAAGAAACTCCGACTCCAACTCCGACTCCAACTCCGACTCCGACCCCGACGCCAGAACCAACTCCGACTCCAGAACCAAAACCTGTTCCAGAAACAGTCGTTCCTAAGACTGAAGATTCTGAAACTCCGAAATCAGATGATAATCAGAAATTTGTAACAGACAAACTTCCTGATACTGGTACAGCAGAAAGTTCTCTTGCAGCAATCGGATTGCTCGGATTCTTAGCTGGTCTCGTATCGATGAAACGTCGTAAAGAAGATCAATAAAACTGATTGAAGATAGCTAGATTAATTTCTAGCTATCTTTTTATATGTAACTTATATTTCTCAGTTTTAGATGATCTACGAAAAGATGTAATCTTCTAAAAGATCATCATTTTCTGAGACAAAGTAGTTACAATGTTACAGATCTCAATGATCTGTTTAATTTTTTTTAAAAAAAAGTTAACTTTTTCCTTTACAAACACTCTGTCGTATGATATAATAGATCTTGTAAATTACAAAATCTTCTATAATAGAAAGGAAAATTCATGGTTCTATCACATATCTTCGTGACATTAATGTCGAGCATGATGATGCAGAGATCACCTGATACGATCTTTGTACCAAGATTTCTTCAAGATCTCGTCGTTTCGACAGTAGTCAGATCTAATGAAATTCATCGTCTCGACACAAAATAAAAAAATTTTTAAAAAAAAGTTGAATTTTTCCTTTACATACTTCACAGAGTATGTTATA
>ENA-OWLX01000419-OWLX01000419.1-metagenome-genome-assembly--contig:-NODE-419-length-15270-cov-6.210910_pt1 | contig 15270 bp, 14 predicted proteins | sample MGYA00245351_ERZ651106 | MGnify/ENA primary metagenome ERZ651106 (study PRJEB26857, sample SAMEA4031768) | metagenome | biome: human; feature: oral; material: saliva | place: Philippines | collected 2014... | reverse complement strand
AAGTATTTACTGAAATGAAAATATAAAAGAAAAACTATAACATATTTTTATAGTTTAAATCATTGCTATAAGCTAATATAAACTGCTTATGCTGCTCAGCTCTAGGATCATTTCTAAATTTATAAAATTCATATAAATAAAAATGATCAATAACTTTACCATAATTATTCAGTCTGTTTCTCAGTACCCCATAAAGATAGAATTCAATATAGCGATCATCGCCTTCTTTAAAGGCAATAATATGATTTAAATATTCAATATTCTGAGAATAAAATTTCTGCTGTGATTTTGTAAGTGAAGAAACATAAGATTTCGTATATTCCAAATATTCCTTACTCTTACTCAATTGATTAACTAACAGATAATACAAAGCTAAATTATAAAAGTAATTTACAAGAATCCTTTGATCATTCTTTTTTCTGCCATATTCAAATACCTGATTCATAAGTATTAAAAACTCATTATAGTTTCCTAAATCCAAATAAGCGATTGCTCTGTCAACTGTGTGAGCAATTCTTTGTTTAACTGTAGTTCCTCCCATATCAAAAGATTCGATTTCTTTTAAATATTCTCTCATACAACAGTTTTCTTTTAATTTTCTTATCTTCTTTATTCTAGTGAATTCAATTATAGTAAGAAGAAGATATACGCTTGAAATAAGCATACTATAAAAAACTAGAATATAAACGAATTCCAATTGGAATAAAAGTACTATACACCAAGCAATAAATCCACCAAAACCTAAAGTATAATAAAATATGTTTTTTAAATCTTTAAAATAACTCATATATCCCATCCCTTTCACAAAGTATTTTATTAGTAATAATGCTCACAAATAGTAATCATATCATCAATATAACAGCGAGAAAGCTGTTTGATATCATCCGGAAGTTTTTTAGAAAAAAGCGGCAGTTTACAGCAGCATTGTTCTCTCATTAATGGAAGATCTTTCTTAATAGCATATGAAATAATATCCTGTATTCTTCGATCATTCATATGATAAGTAGAGAATAAAGCAAAATTAGAAACATGATCTCTGGATAGCTTAGAAATGAATGATTTAATTATCTTCTTTTCTTGAGGTAATGATGAAAAGCCTAAAATAAGTAAATCAGTTTTCTGATTAAAATCATATTCATTTATCTCTATGACATGCGTTTTCCCATATCTTGCTAATTCATCAGCAAGCTGTAAAGTTAATTTGTTCTTACTGCTACATACAACTGCTATATTCAAAGAAATCACCACCTATTACAGTTTAATAAAATAGTATGAACTTACTATAAATTATTTGTCTTAATAAGCAAATAACTGCTAAAAAAACCACCTATAAAACCACAAATATGTCCTGAAAGAGAAATATTCGGTACAATTATAGAAATCAAAATCATTGCAATCAGATTAGGTAAAAGACTTTTAAAAATATCTGAAAAAATATTCTTTTTAAGTAACGCAAGAGCAGCTAATGCTCCAATTAATCCAAAGATAAGTCCGCTAATACCTCCGCTTACAGTTAATTTTCCAAAACCATTATAAAGATAAAGAAGATATGGAAGAAAATTTGTTGAAAGAAGTGACACAAAAGCAACAATAATCATTTTCTTCTGAAAAATCCGTTCTACAAATATGCCAAGATTATATATGGCAGACATATTAACAGCTAAATGAAGAATTCCAAAATGAATAAAGTTTGCTGTAATCAAACGATAATATTGATGATAATCATGGACATATATAGGATTATATCCTCCTAGTTCAAGACCTTGATAAGCATTCATTTCTAGTCCATAAAGCAGAAAAGAAATAATATAAACAAAAATACATATGCCCATGAGTGTATAGATAACTGGAGATTTCTTATATTCATATTTAATCATCAAGAAATTCATAAATTGACATCTGATCAATCAATGTGATTGATTCTACTTTCTTTTCTTCATTATTCATAACTATTTCATCAATACTTAAATCACTTAATAAATCTGCACGGGATACTGGGATAGCACCCATTTCAATAAGTCTTAAATTTCCATTGTAGTCAGTATCCGTTGTTAAAACTAAAGGCTTTGTCCATTGATAATGGAGATTCTGAACAGAAGTAAACCAGACTGGACCGCTATTAATATGAGCAGCTATTACAAACTGAGTATTAGATAGACCACATACATAAATATTACGATCTAATGAATTAGTCAGGTTAAAATAAGCATATGGATCTACAGCAGAAATAAGAAGCATCTGCGCATTTCTAATTTGCTTTTTATATTCAATCATTTTATCAAGCATATGATCTGCTGTCATCATCACTAATTTACCATTATTTTTTAACACAATCTGTGTAACATACTCATCAGTACCCTTAATTCCCTGTACCAATATAGGAATCTTTTCCTGAAGTATCTTATCAACAACTTTACGAATGGGCTTAGATAGAGTCTTATCTTTAGTCTGCGGTCCTACTATAGAAACAACATTATGCTGAAGTAAGTTAAGATCCCCGCAATAATATAGAATAAGTGGCATTCTTCCTTTTAACTTAAGAAGTGACTGTGGATAATCATTTTCATATTTTGTTGTTATAGAAATATGCTCTGAATCCAAGTTATGTAAAGAATGAATAAGATCAGGCAGAAGACCCGTACGGGCAATAAGCTTTTTAGCAATATCTAAATCTATACCTAAAATCTGATGAAGCGTATCAATGTTCATTCCAATCAATCTGCTAGGATCGTGATTTTCTCCTCCTCTTAAATGTTTCTCAACATGAAACCACTCTTCATTAGTAAGAGGTTCAATATTTGTAGGTATAATATCACTTGTATATAATATCACAGCCAAGCTGTCCAAATTAAGTTTCATTTTCATTTTCATCACCATTTCTTATATTATATCATATAAAATAATGATAAAATAGTTCTCAATGAAAAAAAGACCCCTAAGGGTCTTAAATTATTTACCTAATTTTTCTTTAACAGCAGCCTGAGCAGCAGCTAAACGAGCTAAAGGTACTCTAAATGGAGAACATGATACATAAGTTAATCCTACATTATGACAGAACTCAACTGTCTTAGGATCTCCACCATGTTCACCACAGATACCAAGTTTGATATCTGGACGAGTAGATTTACCCTTTTCAACTGACATCTTAACTAACTGACCAACACCATCAACATCAATAGTTGCGAATGGATCATGTTCATAGATATTATTTGCATAGTAATCACCTAAGAATTTACCTGCATCATCTCTAGAGAATCCAAATGTCATCTGAGTTAAGTCATTTGTACCAAATGAGAAGAATTCAGCTTCTTGAGCAATCTTATCAGCAGTTAAGGCAGCTCTTGGAATCTCAATCATAGTACCTACATGATACTTCATATCTAATCCGCTTTCAGCAATAATAGCATCAGCAGTAGCAACAACTGTCTTCTTAACAAAGCTTAATTCTTTTACTTCACCAACTAAAGGAATCATAATTTCAGGTTCAATTAATCTACCGGTTTCTTTAGAAACATTAATAGCAGCTTCAATTACAGCTCTTGTCTGCATAGCAGCAATTTCCGGATATGTAACAGCTAATCGGCAGCCACGATGACCCATCATTGGATTGAATTCCTGTAGTGATTCAACACGTTCTTTTAATGCTTCAAAAGTCATTCCTAAACTTTCAGCTAATGGAGCAATTTCTTCATCAGTATGAGGTAAGAATTCATGTAAAGGAGGATCTAAGAAACGAATATTAACTCCGTATTTACCCATTGTTCTATATAAATTCTCAAAGTCTTCTCTCTGATATGGAAGAATCTTAGATAATGCCTCTTCCCTAGCTTCAAGTGTTTCAGCAGTAATCATACGGCGGAAGTTAAAGATTCTTTCTTCGTCAAAGAACATATGTTCAGTACGGCAAAGACCAATACCTTCAGCGCCAAATTCTTTAGCCTGTTTTGCATCTCTTGGATTATCAGCATTCGTTCTAACCTTTAATTTTCTTGCTTCATCAGCCCATTCCATAAATTTAGCAAAATTACCGCCAATTTCAGGAGCAACAGTCTTAATCTGTTCAGCAAAAACTTCACCAGTAGAACCATTTAATGATAACCAGTCACCTTCATGTAATACTCTGCCATCTGGTAATACAACAGTCTTATCAGCTTCAGAAACTTTTAAAGAACCGCATCCAGATACACAACAAGTACCCATACCACGAGCAACAACAGCAGCATGTGAAGTCATACCGCCACGTACAGTTAAGATACCATGAGCTAAGTTCATACCTTCAATATCTTCCGGAGAAGTTTCATTACGTACTAAGATCATATCCTGTACGCCATTTTCTTTAGCTGCCATAACATCTTCAGCAGTAAAATATAAATGACCTGTAGCAGCACCCGGAGAAGCAGCTAATCCGGTAGCAACAGCTTTTGCCACTTTATATGAATCATTGTCAAAGTTTGGATGTAATAACTGATCTAAAGCCTTTGGATCAACCATTAATAAAGCCTGATCTTTAGAGATCATACCTTCATCAACCATCTCAACAGCAATTCTTAATGCAGCTTGAGCAGTTCTCTTACCATTACGAGTCTGTAGCATATATAATTTACCATCTTCAATAGTAAATTCCATATCCTGCATATCTTTATAATGAGATTCTAATGTCTCACAGATCTTAACAAACTGATTATAACAATCAGGCATCTGCTCATGTAAGGCAGCAATTGGACTAGGTGTTCTTACACCGGATACAACATCTTCACCCTGAGCATTCATTAAATATTCACCATATAATACATTTTCACCAGTAGCCGGGTTTCTAGTAAAGGCAACACCAGTACCGGAAATTTCTGAACGGTTACCGTAAACCATCTGCTGTACATTAACAGCTGTACCCCAAGAACCTGGAATATCATTTAAACGACGATAAGTGATGGCACGATCATTGTTCCAAGAACCAAATACTGCACCAATAGCAGCCATCAGCTGTTCTTCAGGTTTCTGAGGGAAACCGGCTGGATCAAGTTCAGCAAATTCTTTCTTATAAACTTCAACAACTTCTTTTAAATCTTCAGCAGTTAAGTCTAAATCGTTCTCTAAGCCTTTCTGTTCTTTAATAGCATCAAATTGATGTTCAAATTTCTCTCTTGGGAAGTTTCTTACAACATCAGCAAACATCTGAATAAAACGACGATATGAATCATATACAAAACGTTCATTTCCAGTATCTTTTGCGAACTGAGCAGCAACCTCATCATTAAGACCTAAGTTTAATACAGTATCCATCATACCCGGCATAGATTCTCTTGCACCGGAACGTACAGAAACCAATAATGGATTCTCAGGATTGCCAAATTCTCTTCCTGTAATTTTTTCAAGTTCTCTAAGATTAGCTAAAACTTCTGTTTTCATTTCATCAGTCATTTGAGCTCCATCTTCATAATACTTAGTACAAGCTTCAGTAGAAACAGTGAAACCTTGTGGAACAGGTAATCCAATACCAGTCATTTCTGCTAAGTTTGCACCTTTACCACCAAGAAGTTCTTTTTTCTTGTTAAGTGGCATATCTAAAGCAGCCCCTTCTTTGAAAAGGTAAACATACTTTTTCATATTCAATCCTCCTTATTAATAACTGAAGATAGTATACACCATCATGTATCTTTCAAGCAAGCAATTTCACCTAATTTCAGTTGATAAACTTAAAAATGTTATACAAATCAAAAGAAGTAAGATTATCTTACTTCTTTTGCAAACTCTAATTTTATTCTTGTTCCTTTTATTTTTTTATTAAAACAGTTCTTAACAGTTTTCTTTGAAACCTTACTATTAATATCTACAAAAGTAAATTTTCTCTTAATAACAATTTCTCCGATATCATCTTTTCTAACCTTACCAAATTCAATAAGAAAATCCTTAACTTTTGTTTTATTGAGTTTTTCATTGCTTCCAGCATTTAAGAAAATACGATCATATTTTTTTGAAGACTCTTTAAAATTATCATCTTTATACTCAAATGCAAGTCTTGAAGAATAATTCATTTTAAGTAAAGCGGCTAAAACATCGTCCTTTAAACGGTTAGGAACGTCTTTGACAACATCCATGAACTCCTGATATTTTCCAGCATCTAAAATATGTTGTACATCCTCTAATAATTCTTTGATTTTTTGATTAAAAATATCATCAACAGATGGAATCTTAAGCTCTTCAAAATGTGATTTTGTTTTACGCTCAATTGATCTTAAATAATTAATTTCTCTTGGTGATACAAAGCTATAAGCAATACCGGTTTGCCCTGCTCTTCCGGTACGTCCAATACGATGAATATAAAGTTCATCTTCCTGTGGAAGTTCATAATTAATAACATGGGAGACATGATCAACATCAATTCCTCTAGCAGCCACATCAGTAGCAATCAGTATCGGAATCTGTTTTTCCTTAAAACGTCTTAATGTACGCATTCTTGCATCCTGATCAATATCTCCATGAATACTGGCTACATGAAATTTATGAGTAGCCAGCTGATTAGTCAACTCATCAACACTTCTCTTCGTACGACAGAAAATAATAATAGACTCTTTTTCAATAGAATCCAATACTCGGCATACTGCTTCAAACTTAACATTGTTTTTAACAACATAGAAATACTGTTTAACAGTTGTTGCAGTTTTCTGAACAGATTTGATCTGAATATGTTCATAATCTTCTTTCATATATGAAGAGGCAATCTTTTTTATACCCTCCGGCATAGTGGCTGAAAACAAAATAGTTTGACGTTCTAACGGTACTGAAGATAAAATTGTTTCAATATCTTCAATAAATCCCATATTAAGCATTTCATCAGCTTCATCTAACACAAAGTAATGAATACCATCAAGTTTCAAAACCTTTCTTCTCATCAGATCCATAACTCTTCCCGGTGTTCCAATCACAATATCAATACCGCTTTTGATTGTACGAATCTGTTTTTCAATATTACTTCCTCCATAAACACAGGTATATCTTAATCCTGTGAAATGACCAATCCTTGTCAGTTCCTCATATATCTGCAAAGCTAACTCTCTGGTGGGTGAAAGGATAATTGCCTGAGCTCTTTCTCCGGGTTGAATCTTAGAGAGAAGTACACTGCCAAAAGCCAATGTTTTTCCGGTTCCAGTCTGTGCCTGACCAATTACATCCTTCCCGGTTAATAAAACCGGAATAGATTTCTCCTGAATAGGTGATGGGGAAACAAACCCCATTTTTTCTATTCCTTTTTGAATATCATCTGATAAGTTTAATTCTTTAAAATTCATTTCTTTCCTCGTTTCTTTTAGTCAAATGAGTTTATCATGTTTTCTAGCTATCCACAAGTAAAATTTAATAATTATGTAATATATACGCTCTAACTAGCGAAATAAAATATAATGAGCCGGTAATAAACATATTCTTTTTATATTTTATGGCGTTATCAACAGCAGTTTTCCAGTCTTCTTTTTTAACAGGAAAATCCTCAGCCAGCTGATCATAAGAAGCAGCTCGGGGATGATCAAAAGTACAGACTGTAACATCATCAGTTAATTTTAATAATGTCTTTATCATTTCATGTGTATCCTTATCTTTTAATGCCGAATAAATAATTCCAAATCCAACATAATTTTTTGCAGTTTCATAAAAAGCATTCATTCCTTCTTTATTATGTGCTCCATCAATTATAATCACAGGATTATTATAAATGCATTCAAAACGTCCTGCCCATTCAGCTTGTTTAAATCCTCTCTCTAAATCATCATTATCAAAAGGAAATCTATCTCTGATATATTCTAAGACGTTAATAGCTAAAAGACTGTTATTAATCTGATAGAAAGCATTTGTATTTAATTCAATATGATAATGATGATAGTCATAAACAATAGGAGTATATCCTTTTATATTGTATGCTTTATCAATACATATCAAGTGAGAATGATATTTTTGGCAGGTATCTCTAAAAACTTCTAAACAGTCTTCTCGAATTTCTCCGGTCATATAATCAATTCCCTCTTTAACAATACCGGCTTTATTGAACGCTATCTCTTTATATGATGAGCCAAGATAATCGGTATGATCTAATCCTATATTTGTATTAACAGCCAAAATAGGCATAATAATATTGGTAGCATCCAACAGTCCGCCTAATCCTACTTCATATAAAACAATATCAGTTTCCTTATAAAGAAAATAAACAACAGATACAAATACTTCTATTTCAAACATAGAAAGATGGTAATATAAAAATACATTCATATACCTATTCATGATTTTGATAAATATTTTTTCATCAATAGAATGATCATCACTTTTTATAATTTCCAGACGATTAATAAGAGCCGGTGAAGTAAACATACCTACTGTATATCCTGATGTCTTCAATACTTCCTTAATATAATTAATTGTTGATCCTTTTCCATTAGTCCCGCCAACATGAATGCATGTTAATGCTTTTTGAAAGTCAAAAAAGGAAATCATACATTCTTTAAAATGATCTAACGAGTAAACACGATAGGGCTGCTTTTCAATAAATTCTCTTGCTTCTTCATAATTCTTAAAAGAGGCCGATAAAGGAAGGATTTTTACCATAGTATTTTCTGAAGATACAAGATAACCCAGTTTTTTAAAAAATGGAATAGAAGAAAAAGAAACATGAAGAACTATCCTAGAAAACCCTATTGTTTCAGCAGCTGTTAACAGTTCTCTAAATATTTCTTCTTGAATAGCCCCCGGAGCAGCATAAAGATATGTTACTTTTTCCATTTTATAAAGCTGAATAAAACCTACCAGATTGTTATTTTCAACGGCACATAAAGTTACAGTTCCCGGCTGATGTAATCTTATTGTTATATGAAGCATATCACCTAAATGAAGAACTTTAGGCTCAGTACTATTATTAAGTAATTCTATATGCATATAAATCTCCTAAAAAAAGGATGGTTCCCCATCCTTTAGATTTTTTCAAATCTATCAATATCCAATACAAAAATTGTAGCTCCGCCTACTAAAATATCAACCATGATAGGAGTAAAAAATTCACCCATTTCAGTAGGTGGTACAGTAGGTTCTTTTTCTACCCTCTTTTTTGCATGATTCTTTATTATTTCAATAGCAGCATCCACTCTGTCATCATTAGTTCCAATAAAAAAAGTTGTATTTCCTTTTTTTAGAAAACCGCCACTTGTTGCTAATTTAGTAACAAAGAAACCGCCTTCTGTTAAAGAAGTCTGAACGAGAGAACTATCATCATTATTTACAATAGCCATAATCAATTTCATATTCGTCTACCTCCTAGAAAAACATTCTAGCATACAAGCATAAAAAAAGCTAGGAAGTCTTAACCGTGATATTTCTTTTTAAATATAGTATAATGTGAGATCAAGGAGAACTCTATGCAATCAGAATTAATACGTTGGTATATACACAATAAAAGAAAGCTGCCTTTTAGAGATATTAGAGATCCCTATAAAATATGGATTTCAGAAATTATGCTTCAACAGACAACTGTTCAGGCAGTTATTCCTTATTATCTTCATTTTATTGAAGTCTTTCCGGATATTAAAACACTGGCAAAAGCTTCATTAGATGATGTCTATAAGTGTTGGGAAGGTCTGGGATACTATCGCCGAGCTAAACATATCTATGAAACAGCACAGATTATTCATATAAAGTATCATGATACCTTTCCTGATGATTATAATACTATTTTATCATTAAAGGGAATTGGACCTTATACTGCCGGTGCTATCTGCAGTTTTGCTTTTAATCAAAGCTATGGAGCTATTGACGGCAATGCTTTAAGAGTACTATCAAGAGTCTATAGAATATCTGATAACATTGCTTTAAATAAGACCGTTAATACAATCAGAAATTTGGCTAATCAATTAATTGTTGGCTATGATTCCAGTTCCTTTAACCAGGGTCTCATGGATTTAGCAAATGCAATATGTAAACCTTTAAATCCTTTATGTAAAGAGTGTCCCTTAAATAAGGTTTGTAAAGCTTATCATTATCATGAAGAAAAAGTTCTTCCTATTAATATCAAGAAAATCAAAAAGACAGAAACAAGTTATATTACTGGATATATTACTTATCAAAATAAGATTATGCTGATTAAAAATAAATCAGGATTATTAGAAAATATGTACGGTCTCCTTCAATATGAAGCAGAAAGTCCTTATACATTTATAGAATATTTTTACAATGAATACCATGCTGATTTAACTGTTAATGCATTTATCAAAGATTTTAAACATATCTTTACTCATCGTACATGGTATATGCATGTTTATCATTTTACCCTAAACAAAGATATTCCTGCACTTTTTTCTTCATATGATACTCTCACTATCCCTACTGCTCATAAAAAAATATTAGATTATATAAATAAAACATAAAACAGGATTACAATCAATCCTGTTTTTCATTATTGTATTTTTCAATAATTCTTGCTACTACCGGATGTCTAATAACATCTGCTGCATTTAAATAGACAAACTGTATACCTTTTACATCAGTCAATAAACAAGAAGCTTTCTTTAATCCCGATTCAGACTGATGAGGTAAATCTATCTGTGTGATATCACCAGTAATAATCATTTTTGAATTAAAGCCGAGTCTTGTTAAAAACATCTTCATCTGATTATTTGTTGTATTCTGCGCTTCATCTAAAATAATATAAGCATCTTCTAATGTGCGTCCTCTCATATAAGCTAGTGGAGCAATTTCAATAATCTCTTTTTCGATCATTCTTTCTGTTTTCTCAGCTCCCAGCATATCATACAAAGCATCATATAAAGGTCTTAGATACGGATCAGCTTTCTCTTTTAAATCCCCCGGAAGAAATCCTAAAGACTCTCCTGCTTCAACAGCAGGTCTAGTAAGAATTATCTTTTTGACCTCATTATTTTTTAAAGCCTGGACCGCAAATATTACTGCAAGATATGTCTTTCCTGTCCCGGCAGGTCCAATCGCAAAAACAATATCATTCTTTTTTAACGACTGATAATAGACTTTCTGTCCAATAGTCTTGGGAGTAATCAGCTTTCCTGAATAAGTACGAGCAATATGTATATTATAAAGCTGATCCATAGCAGCCAGAGATCCGGATCTACCCAAAGAAATAGCATATAAGATTTCTTTATCCGTAATTAAAATATGTTTTTTTGATAGATTCAATAAATGCTCAATAACTTGTTCAAGTTCTTTATTACCCTGTTTCAGAATAATCTGATCTCCTCGAACATTAATATCTGTCTGGAATTCATCACCAAGTAAGGTAATATTCTCTTCATTGACACCACAAAAAAGCTGTATTTCTTCCATTGTGTAATTATCTAGTTTTATAACTTTCTCCAATTATCTCACCTCTTTACGAAAAAAAGAGTCCATAGACTCCTTTCTTTATTTTCTTCTTTTACGCTGATTTTTTCTTGCAGCTTCAGATTTCATTTTTCTCTTTAAGCCAGGTTTTACATAAAACTCTCTCTTACGAGCTTCAGCAAGGGTTCCTGTTCTAGAAACTTGTCTTTTAAAACGACGTAAAGCATCATCTAAAGATTCATTTTCTCTCACTACAGTCTTAGCCATCGGACATTCCCCCCTTTGCTTTTAATTTTCTACCTGATTATATATTATTTGTTCAGTAAATGCAACCATGTTTTTAAAATTAGAAATCTTAGTCTAATAAAGCAACACCGGCACTGGCTCCAATTCTTGAAGCCCCTGCTTCAATCATTGCTATCATTTCTTCATGAGTATGAATACCGCCACTTGCTTTTACTAAAGCCTTATTAGCTACTGTATCTTTCATAAGCTTCACATCAGCAATTGTTGCTCCGCCATTAGAAAAGCCGGTAGATGTTTTAACAAAATCCGCTCCTGCCTCAACAGAAAGCTGACAGGCTCTGATTTTTTCTTCATCAGTTAAAAGACATGCTTCTATAATAACCTTTGTTAGAGCACCTTTAGCAGCTTCAACAACTGCTTTAATATCCTCAAGAACAAGCTGATTATTGCCATCTTTTAAAGCACCCACATTAATAACCATATCTACCTCAACTGCTCCATTATCGACAGCATTTTTAGCTTCATATGCCTTTGAAGCAGAAGTTGTAGCACCTAACGGAAATCCGATAACAGTACAAACATTAACATTACTGTTCTGAAGCTCTTTTGCACAAAATTTTACCCACGCAGGATTTACACAGACAGAAGCAAAATCATATTCTTTTGCTTCATCACAAAGCTTTTTAATATCTTTTTCTGTAGCATCCTGTTTTAAGTTTGTATGATCGATATATTTATTATATTTCATATACATTACCTCCTTTAAATACATCTTTGATCGCTTGTTTAACAACAAATTTATCACCTGGATAAGGGATATTTCCCATTGATGATATCATAAACTGTTCATGACCTTTACCCAACACTAGTATTATATCATTTTTACAAGCCAATTCAACTGCCTGTCTAATCGCAATGCGACGATTAGTAAGAATAACAGAAACAGGTCTTGTAATATATTGCTGAAGCTGTATACAGTTCTCTTCAATATCATCTTCATCAGCATCCTGCTGAGTCAAAATTACCTGATCACAGTACTTATCAGCTAATAATCCCAGCTTTCTAATTTTTTCCTGATCATCTCTACTACCGGGACCAAAAACCGCAATAATACGTCCATTACCTTTCACTTCTCTAGCAAACAAAAAAGCGTCTTCATAATTATGTAAATAACTGCAATAATCTACAATTACATGAAAATCATCAATGTCTTCTATAAGTTCCATTCTGCCGTCAATAGGAATGATATAACCAATAGATTCAATAATCTGTTCTGTTGTCATTTCCAATGCAATTAAAGAACTGATTACAGCCAATACATGAGGAACGTTAAATCTTCCTAAAATTGGCACAGAAACATGAAAAAAGCCGCCAGGCAGATATAAATCAAATTCTGTATGATCAAAAAATACACTAATATTTCTAGCCATAACATCTGCATGATGTTCAATGCCATAAGTGATTTTTTGAGCATTTATTTTACCATTCTGTTCGATAAAATGCATAAATCTTACCTGATCAGCATTTAATACAGCATATCCCTTATCACTTACAAGTTCTAAAAGCTTTAGTTTTGCTTTCATTAAATTTTCCATAGTTCCATGAAAATCTAAATGCTCCTCATAGATATTTGTCATAACTGCAATATCAAAATCTACACTATCTACACGTTTTAAAACCAGTCCATAAGATGACACCTCAAGTGAAACACCTTTAACTCCCTCCTCAACCATTCTGGCAAATGTTTTATGTAGAAAAATTGTTTCCGGTGTTGTAAAAGCAGTATGAATAGATGATGAGCCAAACTGAGAATCATTTGTACCAATATATCCCATTTTAATATAATGATTCAAAACATCTTTAACCATTAATGAAACAAGGGTCTTACCGCTTGTCCCTGTCACCCCAATGATAGTCATCTTATAAGATGGATAATCATAAAAGATATTTGCAACTCTATTGAGCTCATCCAACACATTATTAACCTTAATATAAAGAACACCCGGATATTCTTTTTTAAAAGGCTTTGAATGGACTATGCATTTTGCTCCCTGAAAAACAGCATCATCTGCATACTTATGACCATCCGTACTTAATCCTTCAATACAGAAAAAGACAGAATCTTTTCCGACATATCTAGAATCACTATGTAAGGATACAATTTTAAAATCCTCTTTAACATCAAAAAGCTCATTGATTTTTTTCATTTCTTTCTCCTATTAAATCAACACCGTTCTGTTCTTTAATATGAATAGAATAAATCTGATTAAGAATAATATCTTGATCTCTGACTTTAACCTTTAAATAGTTAGAAGCATGACCTATTTTATAACCATCCTTCTCTTCTTCAAATAAGACATCCAAATATTTTCCTATCTGCCATGAAGCAAATTCAGCTTTCAGGCTATCAGAAAGCTGAAGCAGTCTTTTTACTCTCTTCTTCTTAATATCACCAGGTATCTGATAAGGCATACGAGCAGCAGGTGTTCCGGTTCTGGCGGAATAAGGAAAGACATGTAATTGATTAAAGTGATTCTTCTTAATCCATTGATAAGTACTTTCAAAATCTTCTTCCGTTTCCCCGGGAAATCCTACAATAACATCTGTAGTAACACTCAAATTAGGGAGTGCTTCTTTAAGTTTATTAAGTTTTTCTTCAAATTCAGATGTTGTATAATGTCTTGCCATTTTCTTTAATATTTTATCATTGCCCGACTGAATAGGGATATGAAGATGATCTACAATAATAGAACTATGAGCCATTAAATTAATAATATCCGGAGTAACTTGACTCATCTCAATAGAAGATATCCTCAGTCTTTTTAATCCCTTCACTTTATTAGTCAGATCTTTCAATAAATCATAAAAACTATAATCTTCTAAATCTATACCATATCCCGCAGTATGAATACCTGTCAAAACAATCTCTACAAAGCCTTTATCAACAAGCTCCTGTGCCTGTCTAATAACATCCTCTTTGTCTCTTGAACGGATAGCTCCTCTGGCATAAGGAATAATACAGAAAGTACAAAAATTATTACAGCCATCCTGTATTTTCATAAATGCTCTTGTACGATTCTCAAATGAAGCAATATTTAAATCTTCAAATGACTTTAATTTCATAACATCATGAACATCAATAATCTGTTGCTTATTTTTTAAATAATCCTCTACATACTCTACTATCTTATTTTTATTCTGTGTTCCTATAACAATATCAACACCATCAATATCAGCAACCGCAGCACTTGCAATCTGGGCATAGCACCCTACTACCGCAATAATACTATTAGGATTCCTCTTCCTTGCTCGTCTGATCATCTGCCGACTCTTAGCATCACCGGTATTAGTCACTGTACATGTATTTATAACATAGATATCTGATTTTTCTTTAAAATCTACGCTTTCATATCCTTTTTTTTTAAATAATTCTAGCATTCCTTCAGATTCATAACTGTTAACCTTACAGCCTAGTGTTTGAAAAGCTACCTTTGACATGTATTCATCCTTTCTTTAATAATTTCTTATATATTTTTTCATCAATGCATCCCTTATTCTTTAAACAAGAAATAAAAGCTATATCATCTTCACTCAATAAATATTCTATGAGTTCTTTAGCATCTTCTTTTTTTAATACAGCATCGGATTTTAATGTTTTTAAATAATATGTTTCTAAAATTTTATGTTCCTTAATCAAATAAA
>ENA-OWLX01000418-OWLX01000418.1-metagenome-genome-assembly--contig:-NODE-418-length-15277-cov-12.843516_pt1 | contig 15277 bp, 30 predicted proteins | sample MGYA00245351_ERZ651106 | MGnify/ENA primary metagenome ERZ651106 (study PRJEB26857, sample SAMEA4031768) | metagenome | biome: human; feature: oral; material: saliva | place: Philippines | collected 2014... | reverse complement strand
TCCGATCTATAATAGACTTATAAAATAAATAATAGAATACAGGAGTCAATATCGTGTCAAACTTTCTACTTAACCAAATTCTTTACTTTATCGTCGGTCTCTTTCCTAAAGGTTCACGTCGCGGAATCTGGAATGGAATTCGTATCGGGAAACTATTAAAACGAGGTTTCTTCTAATGCTGATCAAATTAAAAGATGACGAGATTCTTGGTTTCACACCGACAATCGAGATTCCTAGCTACCAAGAACCAGATTCATTCTTGGGAGACGATTTCGAAGGCTATTGGACTGAAGGAAAAGTCGAAATCGAGATCTCCTTCGGTGTTCATGAATACTATGTTTATTATAAAGGGAATCTAGAAAATCTATCTTCTGGCAATAATGGAGTGTCTGAACTGATCGACTTTCTATTAGAAGATAATGATCGATTCGAGACTCTTACAGCTTCGCAGTTCATCGAAGAATTTGAGTCTCACATGGATCATGTTTATGATCGCTTGTAAGCTGAGAAAGGAGCAATCTAATGATCAAAATTCGTAGAAAAGATTTAAACCGAAGTAATCTAGATGATCTTCTATCGATCAAGATCGATAAAATAGTCAGCGAATATATCTCTAGCGTAGTAAAACACGGAATCGGAACATCTCAAGAATCAGTCAATGATCTTAAGAACTTCTTAGCTAGATCTGAATTTCTAAGTTTCTTAGACGACGGTCGTCTAGACTACTACGGTGCGAAGTTGTCATCTTTAACGATCAATGATCTGATTGACAATCGAGTCCTCGATGAAGAGTTCGGAGTTTATCATGTGAGCTACGACGCTCATCAAGATTTCTATGGAGTCGAATGTCGACTATTAGGCATTTATTCATCTTTATCAGCAGTTCAATCGCAGATCGACAGACTGAAGAATGGTGAAGATCAGAGCAAAGTCGTCGATGTCAATGAGCTTGACATTAAATTCGTATCACTAGACAATATAGTCGATGTCTACTTAGACGGTTACATCGAATAACTAAGTAAGCTGAGAAATCAGATTATTTTTTTACGTACTTCTGCCTTTACATTCGCAGATAAATATGATGTAATAGACTCATAAATCAAATAAATGATATAGGAGAATCTCATGATATACTCAAGATTTTTAGTACTTACGATGAGAGTTGTTACACTCTGCTCATTACTAATTATGCTTTTCAAGATCAAATCAGTCTACGATGCAACAGGTGTTGCACCAGTCGAAATGTCATTGGCTGCAGTTTTTCTTTTGATCTTAGCAATTTCGATCGACGAATATGGCTATAACTGCTCTAGAAAGGATCGAATCAAATGATTTCATTCACTAAGAAGACGCTAGACATGAACAAGCTTCAAATGCTATTGCTAGAACGACGTGCTCTGATCGTTGAAGATTTTCAAAAGTTTAACAACTCGATTCAAAACTTTCAAGACTTCAAGCTGACTTACGACGGTGATTCGATCTCGTTTACGTGCGCATCTTCTGCAAATTTGTCAAATCTTTATCGAATCTTAGAAGTTTCTGACTACTCGCAGCTGCAATTCGATTTGTCAGGCTCGTTACTCATGAGTTGGAACAGAATCTCGTCGTATCTCACAATCGACGATCTGTTGAAGTTCGGAGTGCTCGACGAATCTAAAGTTGTCTACGTTGCGACTTATGAAGCTTCTACTGAACCATACAGTACGGAGTGCAATCTTCTCGGAGTCTACAGCTCATTCGCAGAACTACAACTTCAGTTTTCTAAGCTTTGCGATCTTGACGACATCGAAGTCAATGTCGTGAAGCTGAACGCTCTAGAAGATCTATTTCTCAATGGCTATCAGGAGTAACGTCATGATTCAATCAAAACTAAAGAACTATCTCGAGAGACTGAAAGTCGCAAATCATTTGAAAGACGTAACTCTTCGAGAACTTGCACCATTACTAGGTATGCTAGCAGTCTGCACGACGATCGCAGTTTTCTGGAATGTTGATGACTCTCTATTTCTAAAAATGGTTGGTTACATGACATTCTTATCTCTTTTCTGGTTTCAGTTGTATGAGAAAATCAAAGATGTCATTATAGAAATTTATCTTACAAAGAAACGATCTAGATATGGCTATCTTCGATCGATCGTGAAGAATATTGCTTATTCTATCTTGATCTCAGCGATCATCTTGACCGCATCACTTATCTTCGACAAGCTTGAAATCGGTTTGATTGTCATTGCTATAACAATCTTAGTTTCGATCGTAAGCTCGATCTTATTCTTGAAAGATAAGAAACCGACCGATAAGACTTCGATCGATATTGCTAAGAGACGTCGTGAGATCATTGATCTCTTCAGATCCAGATACGGATTTGAGATCAAACTCATTAGAGATCTAGCTGTGATCGAGAGCTCAGTCACTACGATCATTAGACTTGGCTATCTAGACTATTACCTGAACGTGATGAAAGATTACGGTGCTTGGATGGAATTTGACCTTGAAGAAGCTGATCGGCACAAAAATTGGTTTTTCGAAAATCTAGATCGTCAGATCTTCAATTACGCTGCAGATCGTGGTCAAGTCGATCTTCTGAACAAATATGTCTCTAAAGCAATCAAAGCTGTCGTGTATCAAAGAATTGACATCGCACATTATCTTGACTAAAGAAAGGAAACTATGAACTTGAAAAATAAGTTTAGACTAACTGCTAACAGATCCGCAGCATTATCAATATCTCTAATCGTGAGTGCAGTAGCTTTACTGCTGGCAATCAGATTCGACTTCGGCACATCGCTGATGTTCTTGATCTCTGTCGTAGAGGTTGGATTGATCAGTGTTCTGTGCACTGACGCTGTAAAAGATCTGCTTGTCTCAAAATACTTTATCTCTAAAGGTCAGACTCGTCATTATTCTATCGTAAACCGAGACTCGAAAGGAATCTTGCTATTAGCAGCAATCGGATGCGCTGCGGCAATGACAATCGATGTCATCATTTTCGGCATCGCAGCTGCTCTTATCGTGATCTTTTCAGTCTTAATAGGTCGATCTTTAGCAAAAGACGAGATCGCTAAAAGAACGTTACTATCTGCAATGACTGAAGATCAGAAAAGACTCAGATATCGACTTATCTACGAATCTTCTAAGATCATGAGTGACAACTCATTCGAAAGAAGATTAGATCTAGTTCATTCGAAGCGTGTCGGATCTGTTGACTATTGTGTCAACTATCTACCGATCGACATTTTGACGAAAGATCTAGAATCTTATGAAAATCGTGAAGATCTGACGATCGTCGATAAACTAACGATGATTGCAAACGGTCGATCTACTGAAAGACGTGAAAATGCAGTTTTGTCTAATGCGATTCATTCTGCACAAGGTAAGAAACTTGAATCTGTCGATGACTATCGCATGTATTTGAGCTGAGAAAGGAGACTATGCGATGGATCAAGAATTTTTCGACTTTATCGATCATCTAGGCTCTTTAGGATATGAAGCTGACAACGAAGATCTGATGATGTTAGACGCTTACGCAGGCAATGGATATGTCTGGTTTTATGCAGGTAAGACAAGGTTCTCTCTATTATTCTCAGACTATCGACTTGATCTTAATGGTCAAGGAAATGTAGTCAAATTCGTTCGTGAGTTCAGACTAAAGACTGAGATACGTAGTGCGATGCTAGAACTTCGTGGAATCGAGAACGAGTCGACGGTCGAACTAACTGCAATCGTTCTACCGAATCGTCTAGAAAGCACGCTGAAAGAAGGCGTAGAACTGATGAATGCTACTGAAATCGTATAATAAGAAAGGAACTAATACTTATGGAAGGTATCGCAATCATTTTAATCTTAGCTTTGCTAATGCTTGTCATTTCTAACAGTGCTAGCAATACTGACAACAATCAAGAGATCATTCGTGCAAAGATGAAACGATCTATTCTCGAAATTGAGAAAATTCTAAATCTCAGCGACACTCATATCGATCTCGAACTTGATCGAATGTCAGACGAAGAATTATCTAAACTTTATTCTGAATTAGGTGAAAAATTCGATACATATATTCGTGAACGAAACGCTGCTCAAAATAAGAAAGCTTTGGAGGACTTCTAATGCCAATCAATTATCATTTCGGTGCATCTTCAGACACTGAAGAAGTCAAATTCGTCGAGAAAGTTAAAGCTTTCTTTGGAAAAGACGGTGAAGTTACAAGTGTCGATGTAGTCGGAGCGGTTGTAACTGTTCAAGTTACATTGAAGAACAGTTGGTCTAGACGCTTCGATGTATCAGATCTAAACAAAGTCTTTGATCGATCTAGAACTATCTTCAAAGTTGAAGGAAATAAGGTCTACTGTCGATACACTCTGTCTAAACGGCGTGCTGTTAAAGTAGCTAATCAAGATTACGAAGATGTTGATCTTTCTAAGAATCTGGTTCTAGGTTCTAACACTTCGGGAGAACTCGTCTTTCTACCAATCAATCATCACAAATTGATGCTCGTATCTGGCGGATGTGGTTCTGGCAAAACTTACTTTATTCAGAACGCTATCAAAAAGTTGATCTATGCTAATTCTTCAGAAGATCTGCAGATCTTAGTGTTCAGTCCTCATGGCGACAGTTTCAGCTTTTTAAATGGAAGTCGATTCTTGTATCAGTCTAAGATTTTCAAAGATCCGAAAGAATTTGTCGAAGCTGTGAAGAATCTAGATAACGAGAAAGTCTTAATCGTAGCTGAGGATCTCGAGTATTTTAATCATTATCACGAGAACGAAACTCGTGATTTGATGAAAGAGCTGAAAGAAGCGTTCGATCAGATCGAGAATAGAATGATTCTTGTCTCTCAAGCAGGTCGATCAGATTCTGACGACTTCAGAGACTTAGTCAATTCTTCTTCGTTCAGACTGATCTTCAACTCTAGTGAGATCGTCAGCATGATGCTCGGAGATTGTTTGGTCAAAGCTGAGAGACTTCATCGAACTGGCGACGCTTTCGCAGTAGACTTGCTTCGTAAGACTGCTACTAGAATTGAAATGATTACAGAAAGTTGAAGGTAACATCATGAGCATAGATTATTCAAACGTGACTGAAGTCGAGTCTAGATTGAAAGAACTGAGATTGAAGAGATCTAAGATCGACGAAGAATCTAGACTTTTAGAGACTGTTAAACGAGATTTGATAAATCGTAAAGAATATCAAAACTTTACAGAGATCATAGACTCTGCTAATTCGAGAATTCGAAGCACTTTAGAATCTGCGGGTTTCAATGGTCTAGTCACGCCAAAGATTGAGTTTGTCGAGATCGTGTCTGATCGAAATCTGGAAGATCCAGAAATCTCTGTAAATCTGAAGACTTTTGACAATAAGGTTCTAACTAAATTTACCGCAAGAGCTTCGCTGCTAGAAGATTGGCTAGAATTCATCATCAAGAAGATCGTAACTCTTCAGAACTTGATGATCGCTTATAGCGAAGACTTGATTGATCTAGCGCATAGCTATAGCTACGCAATGCAATTCAAAGTCGAAGATGTCGAGATCACAGTCGAACTCGACAGAGAGCTCGACGGTAGAATGTCCGATAGCTTCAAGATTTCTGTAAATAAACTAATGTTCAGAGACTATGAAAATACAGATCAATCGTTGATTTCAATCAGTGATCAAGCTTCAGTCACAGCTTCTTACGACTATCTCGATCTAAAATTCGAGTATTTCGTTAGACCTACAAGTCTAGATTCAATCGAGCAATGGATCGAGCGAATCTTGGATGATTACGACACAGCTAAAGAGACATTGATTGTCTAAATCTAAAAGGAGAACTAATATGACGATTGAAGAACTTTACGAATACGCGAAGTCTCGAGAACTAGAGCATAAACAAATCTTGATTGCAGATATGGACTGTCTGTACACTCCGTTCTTTACAGTTGAAGAACATCGTACTGACAAAGACATCGTGATTCTTGAAACAGATTAGAAAAGACACAGTATTAACGCTGTGTCTTTTATTTGTGAAGAATTAGTTGTAACTGATCTTGAGCAAATTAGTATTGCACAGACATATCTCTGTGATCTAGAAAGATAATTGAAATCGTTGAAAACTGAGTTACAGAGTTACATATCTGCAAAATTTTGAAAAAAATTGTACTTTTTCCTTTACACTCGATCAAGAGTATGATATAATAGATCTATCAAATAAATAGAAATGAGAATCACTATGAACGAACCAATTATCTATAAAGTCGATGAAGACACTTACAATTCCGGTCGATCGACTGACTCGCTACGATTCTATAAGTCCAGACTACAAGGTATGCGATTTTTTTCGATGCTCGATACAATTGGACGGCTAATAAATTCTACGAAAAATACTATCATATCATGGCTGAAGATGAGTATCAAGCTGAAGAACTCGCTAGACAAACTTATGCAGAAGAATTTCACATCGGCAAAGATTTCGTTAGCGTGAATGTTTCGTATCTATAAACGTCTATAAACGTCTATAAACTTCTATAAACGAAAGGAATCTAATCTTATGACAAACTCAAACACATGGACTACACCGCAACGAATGGTTGACTGGTTCAACCAACTCGACGATCCAGACGCATTCTTCAAAGAAAATGGCTATCGTCGATTTCCGTTCATTCAAGATTCGATCTCATTGAAGAGTGAATCTGTTCAAATCACGCTTTCGACAGTTCCAGTCTTAGAGCTTCAGCAAAACTATATTGATCTTGGTCGACAACGAGATCTCATTCTTGGCTACGCTTCAGTTAGCGTTGAATTGTATATTGAAGATCGAGATGTCGAAGCAGCAGAAATGACATTCGCTCTTAAACTTCCGATGTCTTTAGAACCAAAAGAATTCTTCAACTACATTGATTCTAAGATCGTTTCAGTACAAGATGCTCGAAAAGAAATTACTCGTGCTTTCAAATTAGAAATGGAGAAAGACTAATGACTACTATCTTTACTAAGGGTGATGTGAAACGAAAGTTTTTGACAATCGAGACTGAAGACTGGTCAGATATCGCTGATCTTCAGAAAGAAATTGATCGACTTGAATCGAATGACTGCTTGATAGTCGATATCAAAACTTTGAAAAGTCACGAGATCAATGACAATCTATATCTTACTCAGTACACGATCGAATACTTAAGTCCGCTTTACGAAGTTATCGCGACGTGTCGAAAAGTCTATGACAATTTATACGACGAATCAATCGGAATATATACGACTCTCGAAGAAGCTGAGAAAGCCGAGAGACAATCTCGAGCTAAGACTCGAATCGTTACACACTCGCCTAGAGTGCTTGAATTTCATTAAGAAAGGAACTAAATCTTATGATCGATATCTCAAATTTATCTACCAAAGAATTGCTAGAACTAAAACGGCAAGTAAAAGAACGCTTGAATTCATTTTCAGGTACAAAAGTTGATTCTCATCAAAACGATTGAGTCATTGATCGAACTCTTTAATCAAAAGTGTCGTGACGAAAATCTTGATGTGTTCATGAAAGTCAATGAAACGAGTGATGGTCTCGTTTTACAGATCGAAGATGTTTTAGACGTCTTTTATCTGAGCGAACCTGAGAATGAAGAAACGATCAAGTCTTTGATCAAAGAACATATCTCGTATATCCGAATCTACAAACAGTTCGAATCGCTTGGAATCGACGAATACAAGTTTGTTCAGTTCGACGATCGATACGTCATCATTGATTTCGAGTATCAGAATGTCAATTTCAGACTTCGTGAAAATCTGTTCTTAGAAGAGTTGACTTTGTCAGCATCGATCACGATCTCTGATCGAGACGTTCAAAAGAATCTTCCATTAGACGGTCTGACATTGAGAGTTTCTTCAGAAGATCAATCATCTAGCGTAAAAGTAGAATTGTACGACTGCCAAGAAATCATAGCTGATGAATTGCAAGATGCGATTGAGTCAATGGCAGACAAGATCTTAGACAAATCTATTAGTTTTTCAACTTTCTAATAAAGGAACTGTGCGATGCAAGATACACAGATTACTAAAGAATCTCAAGTTTTAGACTATCTGAACTCTGATAAAGTTCAAACTCATCTAGAACGTGAATCGTACTTTGGCGGAGAGCATGGTCTTCGAATCGAAAGAAACAGACGATCCAGACTCTATCTATACAGAGATAGCTTAGAACTTTATGAATATCGTGTTACTGAAATCGTCGAACCTCTAGTAAACTTACCGATTCTTAGATCGCTTTTCCAGCAAGTTTATACTATAGAAGATCTGTCGCACGATCCAGTCTTCAATGTTAGTCTAAACTCTGACGGATCGATGAAGATTGATCAATTCGCGTCTTATCTGAGATCAGAAGACGTGATCGAAGCTCTAGATGAGCTGCTATTCACTAAATAGTCGAAAGGAATGCAGCTCGAAAGGCTGCATTTTTCAATTTTTTTCAATCTTTCATAACTTTTTCCTTTACATTGGAAAGCGATTATGTTATAATAAAATTTGGATATCATAGACTAAGGAGAAGTGTGATGAACTTTGCTTCAGCGCAAATGTATATTTTAGCTGCGTTATCTGACGAAATATCAGACTTAACTCATGACGGATTTTCGATGCTTAAGACTATCGAACTAAAAGATTCGTCGATCTACAGATTCGTAAAAGAAGATTCTGCTCTTTTGATCTTGGAGAAAGACGAAATGACTGAAGAAGGTCGAACTCTGACGTTAGAAAGATCTGAACCTCTAGAAGTCGAGTTCGTCGAAGATCTAGATCGATTCACTGATCTTTCTGAGGTCAGATTCAAGCAATTCGACTGCGCACGTGTTGATCCAGAATGTTTACAACACACTCGTGAAGTGATATAATTAAATAAAAGAAGACTCTCTCATTATAGAAAGGAAATAAATGCTATATGACCCTCTCAAACTTAATCACTGAATTGAAGTATGACAATACTGAAACAACTGCAGAAAACTTGATGCTGCTTATGAATCGACTCCGATTCGGTAAGACTCTTGAATTACGTTTTCTAGAAGATAAGTCATATCGTCAGATCGCTGCAGATCTAGAAATTTCTCATACTGCAGCTAAAGATCAAGTAACTCTCATGCTAGAACTTTTGAAACTAGAAAGTATCAAAGACTTCGTAGAAGGTAAGTCTAAATCTACGTTAGATACATTACTCACATATCAAGTTCCAATTCGAATCGCGACTAAATTGGAAGAACTCGGTATGACAGACGTCGAAGATGTCAAATTGAATTTGAAGAATCATAAGAAAGATTTGACACGCTATCAGATTTCTCTGTTGAAAGAACTTTGCGGAATGTAGAATGACGAAGCTGCTTTTAGATCAATCGATCTTTACTAGACCGGCATTCTATCTAGTCACAGTATTATCGATTTGTCTAGTCTTGTACGCACTATATGTCATTCTATATTTTATCATTAAGACAGACATTCTATTCTACAAGTTCATGTTAGCATCTGTAGCATTCATGATTGTCTTCGCTTCATTTATAGTCTTTAACGCTGTAAAATCAAAACGAGATTCAATCAATGCTGAGAACAGAGCTATCTATCAAATCAAACGATTTGACAAATCTTTAGTACTTCGATCGTTCGTCGACGAGTTCGACGGCGAAAAAGTAGTAAGTCTTAAGATTGTTTCAGAGACTGACAGTTTAATCGAAGCAACTCTTGAAGACAAATCTTACATAATAGAAAAATCTTATATCAGTCAATGAAGTTTCATTGTTTTTTTTGCAGAAATGATACTTTTGCCTTTACACTTGCTCTGCAATATGATATAATAGATCTATCAAATAAAGATAATGGAGAACAAACCAATGCAAAAATTTCAATTGATCGACGAACATTTAGTAGAAAAGATCTACAATCATCTTAAGACTTTTGACAGATTTGATAAACTGACCGTCAGCGTTGAAGAAGTTGACGTAGCCAAAATCGAGATTGCTGCAGAGATTGGAGACTATTTCAGATATGTCGAAGCTCTTCCTCATCGTGACGGAGTCATCGGAATTCCAGAATCAATCGAAGAGACAGTCGAGTCACTTTCTAAACAAGTCAAATTCTTTGAAGATGTCGAAGATCTTTTAGCGTCTGAACTCTTTAGAAAGACATATCGACGTAACAAAGATCGATGGGCTCTCGGTGAAACAGTTATTGACGGAGTCAAATACGAATTCGCATTCGCTCCTAACTCTTTACAAAAGTGTCAGATCGCGATCGAGATCAATCAAGTGATCGACGGTCTCAAGCACGAATCTAGAATTAGCACTGACGACTGGTTCGACTGTGACGAACTAGAACAGACTTGGTCTAAATTCGAGAAAATTTTAAATCAAACTAAGAAGAACTAATGATGATCGAATGGCTTATTTCAGACTATCACTACATTCCAGCGTCGATAGTATCGTCGTTTGCATTTATGACTATCTTGATAGCTGTGCTCTTAGCATCCAGAACTTCCAAAGAAGAGACTGAAGACTTTACACTGTCAGAATGGCTCATCGTCGCTCTGACAAACTTCATGATCGCATGCATTTTAGCGTTCTTCTCGAGTGCATTCTTTATGACAACGATCTCTTCAAAGCCTGTCGGTTCTTCAGAATGGAAGACGATCTATGATTCTACTGGATCTTCTGCTAAAGCTGAGATTGCTAAATCTTTGTCAGAAGATCAAAATATCTCTGAGACTGCGGCAGCTGCGATCGCTTCGAATACTAGTGACCCTGAATCTAAGAATGTTAAAATCAAACTCACTTATCGAATGACATCGATCGAAGCCGGCGATGAGATCGGTAAAAGATTTGCAGAGATTTTCTCCGATCTCAGTGACTCTGAGTCAAAGACACTTCGTGTCACAGCTTCTAAGTCAGATTATGAGAAATCTGAAGACTTCATACTGACTAAAGAGAATCTTATCTCTAAAGGAGACGTCATCAACTCTTCTAAGATCGTTAAGATCGAGATCAGAACTGCTGACTACGTAGAAACAAACTTCTTCGGATTCAAAGGTCGTAACGATCAGTATAAACCTAAAGAAGTTCGTATCACGTTAGAGAGCGATTCGAACGTGCAGCAAGAAGTCGATAAGATTTTTGAATAAAATTGATACTTTTACCTTTACACTGCTCCGAGAGTATGATATAATAGATCTATCGAATAAAGATAATGGAGAATCAACATGAACACATTCGAAATGAAAGTTTACATTCTGAGACGAGTTAAAGAACTCGTCGATCTGAACATTGAACTCTATGCAGACGGTTCGTTCTTTCTGTCAGCAAGATCTGAGTCTTCTCAATGCGGTGCATTATTCTTAGAAAACGGTCGCATGCACGCGATGGCTCGAGTTTCTTTCAGCTACGAAGAAGGTGAACTAATGGATGCTATAGAAGATGCAGCTAAAGAATTTATCAGTAGAAAGACGGCATAAACATGCAACTAAAAGAAATCTTATCACAATTAGAAACGACACCTACTCTTTTCAGTCTCGCCGTGGCTGCAGTCTTCATTATAGCAATCGTTTCTTTCTTAGTAATGCTAAGCGCTGCTAATGACTCTGACGACAACAAATTCATGCTATCGACGATCTCATTAGCTGTCTTCGCTCTGACAGGTATCGGAATCCAAGTCTATACTGAATCTGCTAAAGACTCTGCTGCTGAAGAAGTCAAGATCATGCGAGTAAATGACAAGATTCACATCGAGTCTAATAGTGAATTTATGAAATCTGCAGACTTAGACGTCGTAGCTGAAAAGGATGGTTACATCTACGTCGAATTCGAGAATAAAACATATCGAATTGAAGACTTATCTAAGAAAGGAAACTAATCATGACCGAAGCATTTCACGAATCATTTACAGCTATCTTGAGAGCTCAAGACGTCTTAAAATCTGAATTGTCAGAAGATCGGTTCGAATTCCGATGCTCTGACATGTCGCCGCATATTTCAGTCGTCGATCTAAATTGCGAAGAAGAGCATGAAGAACTTGACAAGCTCTACGGTATCTTTTACTCTACAGAAGCTCAGTCATACGTGCTACACTTCGAATCTTCATTGTCTTACAAATCGACATTCAGAAAAGAACATGCTGCTAAGCTGATCGAAGCTGACATTGACTTCAAAATCTATAAGCATCGTCTTCATCTCGAGAAAACAGATGTAGATCTAGAAGATCTAGCTGAGAATGTCAAGTTTATGGCTGAGATTCTCTTCAACTTTTAAAAGAAAGGAGACTAAGAATGACTACATCAATCCGTGAAGTCTTCGAATCATTAAAAGCGTCACTGTCACTTCGATTCAAAATCGAACTTCTTCCATACACCGACTCTATCAGCATCATCGATGAAAAATGTCGTTCACAGTTCGATCGACATCTTAAAGACTACTATATCTCTGAGATCGACGGTCGATATCTTCTCATCTTCAGATCTCGATTCGACTACTTGAAAGGTCTTAGCGATAAGCAAGTCGATCTTCTGAAGTCGAACGATGTAACGATCGATTACTTTAAAGATCAGATTTATCTCAAGATGTTTGAAGTCGAAGCTGAGAAGCTAGCTGAAAAGATCGTGTTCTTGGCAGATTTTCTGAATGAAGTCTATCGTTAGAAAGGTATCTGCTGAATGGAACTAAGACTATATCATCAACCAGACGAACATACTCGCGTATCTCTAGCTCTTCATTTCGAAGAAGAACGTGTCTCTTACTTCGACCATGACGGAAGTCTAATCTTCAAAGCAGATTATTCTTCGATTAACTGTATTCGTCTGGAAAGACACGATTTTAATCTGAATGTCGACATTTACGCGTTCGAAGCTAACATCGAACTAATCGATCTTGAATTTCTAGACGATATGTTCGATCGAATAGCTGCGTTCTTAGAGTCACATACTTCAGACAAATGTCGATTCGACGATTGCTACTAATTGACGTCTGAGTCGAATTCGTATGTAGACAATAATCGTTGCAAAAACTTTCGACTCTGTCGCACATTTTCGAAAGTGTTAAATTAGACAAGCGAATAGCAGAGCAGACGCAGATCACTAAAACAAACAACATTGTTTGACCTAGATCTGCTGAACTCTGCATTCAGTTTGTCAAGCGAACAGTTTTCGAGACTCAAAAAGTTTCGAAATTAGAAAGGAAATTTCATGCATTTATATCTAAAATATGCTAAAACAGTAATCGAGATCTTGTTTCCAACGTCTGGAACTCTGAAACTAGTATCTGAACAAATCTTCGATCTAGAACAAAAGCTTCAGCGTAGTCTAGATGTCACAGTTGCTTACACTGAACTCGAAGCAAATGATGCTAAATATCGTTACAAATCTGTTGAAGACGCGATTGCTCATCTTGAGAAACTTGTAGCTCAGTACGATGATGTTAAGAGATCTGAGATTGATAAACTATCGATAGCGTTAGATCAGCTTAATATCAAATATCGTCGAACAGATGATTTACTCGAGTTTTTCGATCAGTTTGCTAATCTAGACTACTTCTTTTCTATCAGAATTATGCAAAACGGTGAATCTGCTTACGTCTATTACGACTGCGAAAGTCTTGGCGATCTCGGATCTATCACGTATGTGTCGATCGACAGTGTGATAGAGGATATCGTGAAATTGAAAGAACTCGATGCTAAATTCAAGTCTTTAGTAGCAGATGCACCATTTAACTTAGATCGTTCGAAGGAGGAAGAATGATGAAAGAATTGTTATACTCTCGCTCGATCGTAGCAAATCCAGCGTCTTGGATTCTGCTAGCAATCGCAGTCATAGCTTTGATCGAACAGCATATTGTAGTCTTTAAATCACTAGAATTCGACGATCTTCGTGCAAAAGCAAAGTACGTATTGAAAGAACTAGCGATTCTAGACGTCATCGTTGCAGCAATTGTCACAATAGCGATCTTCATGCACTATCAGCTAATGACAGTCGACAGATCAATGTTTAGAATCGAACGAGATCTAACGACTGTAACTCTAGAGTCTAAGACTCCGATCCTAATCGGCGGTCAATTCGACATCGTGAAAGATGACGGAAATGTAATTGTCATCAAATCACATCGTCATAAGAAAGAGTATCGAATCGAGAAGTATTATCTTCGAGAGAAAGGAACGAATAACTGATACGATTAGATCTAAACTATATACTTTTAGACAGACTTATGATAAAATAAATACTGTAAGGAAGTCGAAGAGTATTCTTCCTTATTCGCGAAAAATAATAACTTAAACAAAATCTTTTTTATTCCTTTAGAGCACGACAAAAGCCCTGCCGTGCTTTTCCTATGTCTCGAGAATGAAGTCTTTACACTTGTTAGTTTTGCTGAAATAGTTTAGAAACAAAAGTTTTCGATTCGATCTTGAAATCTTGAAATAACGATCGAAGACCGGAATGAGATGCTGTCTAAGACAATTTCCAGATCCGATTATTTTAGAAATGCAAACTGGAAAATTTTGGAAGATTCTTCTGCAGCGAATAGATCGATTTGATATTTCAATTTTCCAGATTTGAAATTCTAAGATCTTATGAGATCTACAATTTTCAATGCGTATTTCTAAATAATGATTCTCTTTAATGAATACACTATCATTGAAGCTTCGCAGCGTATCAAAGTCGAAGATCATTAAAATCGAGAATAGTACGCTGCGAAGTTTTATTCATCACAGATTTATTACGCGGCTCGATCAATAGGTCAGTTAGGTTTTAGTTTTTTTCAAAAGTACGTAAAACTTCCGCTGTGACACAAGTGAATCACATGCGCTCGAAAGTTTTAAGTTTTAGAAATTTTGCATAAAACTTCATGTCCAGATTTTCATTAGTCTGATCGCTCTGTTCAAGAAAGGATTTTCGCAGTATTTACTTTTATCGAAGAATGTGTTATAATTATTTTATCGGATTTGATCCGATTTCGTTGAGCTAGACTAGAAGATTCAATCTTCTAGTCTTTTAATTTGCAGTGTTCTCAGATTCAGTCCGTCGGATCTAAATCATCGGTAACGTGAGACTCTGCAACGAATGACTGTATTATCAGCAATCGTCATTTCGAAAAAGTTTCCAGATTTTTGAATCTGGAAACAGAGACTTCTGAAAGACTACTATTCGCTGCAGAAGATTTTTTCCAGTTTTTTCCAGATCGGTTTCTCGATTTTTACGAATTTGGAAATAGGCAACGCGGTCGACGCTGATAATACTGTCTTTATTTCGTTTGTTCTTATTTTATTTATTTTTCCATATTTCCGTATTTCATAAAAAAATAAA
>ENA-OWLX01000414-OWLX01000414.1-metagenome-genome-assembly--contig:-NODE-414-length-15326-cov-16.573964_pt1 | contig 15326 bp, 11 predicted proteins | sample MGYA00245351_ERZ651106 | MGnify/ENA primary metagenome ERZ651106 (study PRJEB26857, sample SAMEA4031768) | metagenome | biome: human; feature: oral; material: saliva | place: Philippines | collected 2014... | reverse complement strand
TCGCTGGTTGAATTTCGTATTTTGTAACAGCTGGTCCAAGCATCGGATTTGGCATGACTTTAGCATCCACACCGAAACTTGCAAAAGTACGCTCTAAAATACGCATATTCCGTTCCACAATCGTACGTTCATTTGATTGATCTGATTGTTGTACGGGATTTAATAAGGTCACTGGTGGTAATTGATAATCTTCATCATTTTGTTCACCACTCATTGAAAGTTCCCCGATATCTTCCCCATCATCTTCAAACTCAGGCTCTTCTGGTTTTTGAACGGCTACAGGAGCTACTGGTTGTACAGGCATCACTGGTGCGACTGGTTTCATTGGAGGAATCGGTTCAATCGGTTCGACCATTGGAGACGTCGCATACTCTTCCTGCGTTAATGTTTCATCTTCATATTCATCAAAGAACACATCTTTCATTCGGTCTAATAATGAATGATGTTTTCTTGGTTCTTTTGATTTTTCAGCGGTTTCCGTTTGCACAGGTGTTGGCTCTGGAGCTACAGGGGTTGCAACAACCTGCTCTTCTCCTTCTTGTTCTTCTTCCATACGGCGGGCTTCACGTTCTGCTTTACGCTCGGCTAATTTTTCAGATGCATTAGCTGTTTGCGTACGTACAAAATCCATCACATCACTTAAATGGACGTTAAAAATTAATAATGCACTACATACTAATAATAAGAATACGAGTAAATATGTTCCCCACTGCGAAACAAGGAAATACGTACAAGAATAAAGGAGCGTTCCTAATACCCCACCACCGAGACGTTGAGAAACGGTATTTGAAGTAAAGTCCACCATAAAGCGACTCATCATCTCTTGGAATACTGGCGAACCTGAACTAGTGAAACTACTATAAGTCATCACAGACACAAATAGAAGTAGCGCCACGCTTGAAGAGATTGCAGCTGCAGTCCATCTCCACATGATTTTAGGCATTCTTCCACGGAATAACATTCCAAATCCAGCTAGAACGCCGCACACTCCACCGAAAACAAATAAATCTCCGATAAAGAAACGAATCAGATTCGCAAAGAATTTTCCAAGAAAGCCTAATTGAAAAATGGCTAATAAACTATAGACAATAATAAATACTGCAACAGCTTCAATGGATAAAAACGGATTTGTATTCTTTGTATTTCTTCGTTGTGTTTTTTTCTTCGTTTGTTTAGCCACGTTCTTCTCCTTTCAACTCTACTAATTGATTCTTCTCATCGACTAAAATGAGCCCGTGGAATATTTGAACATCACATTCACACGACACACAATAATCTTGTTCTTCTTTTGTCCAAAAGGCAATCGCACTCTCTCCTTTTGCACGCTTTTCTGGAAAGTTTGATTCAAGTCTTGCTTCATGCTTCTTAAAGCTTTCCAGCGCTTCTTCTAATGTACTAAAAACTTCAGTCGAAACAATCATTTTCTCCCAGTCGTCAAAAAACCACCATGGTTCATCCTGACCTACTGTTTCAATTACTTTAAACATGTTTTCACCTCGTCTATTAGTATACCAAATTTTGCGAAATCATGGTAATCTTGTTTCATAGAGATGACAAATAATTTATGATTTAGGAGGTCTTTCCATGATTACAAGACAAATTCGCGTCTGGGGACGTGTTCAAGGTGTTGGTTTTCGTTTTTTCACACAACAATTAGCAATCCAACTCGACCTGTGCGGAACCGTTCAAAATAAAATGGATGGCTCTGTATTTGCGGTAGCACAAGGTGAGGAGAAAGCTGTCGCTCGTTTTATAGAAAGAGTGAAAGCCTCTACTTCCCCTTACGGACGTGTGGATCGCTATGAAGAAAGCGAGGTCTGTGACGCCCCGCTATACACAAAGTTTCAAATTATATAAAGAACGTTGCACTTTCAACGAAACACGTGTACAATAAATCATGTTATTAAATGAAAAGGAAAGTGATTATGAAACTAACTAAAAAAGCTCAACTGCTATTCGTTGCAACAGTTCTTCCCCTACTACTTGCGGGATGTACCGTTCAATTTAATGAAAATAAGGAACCAGTTGGTTGGCTCTATAATTATTTAGTAGTCCCAACACAATGGTTATTAAACCAAATTGCTTCCGTATTTAACGGAAACTACGCGATTGCAATTGTCATCGTATCAGTGCTCGTTCGTGTCCTACTGATGCCAACACAATTCCATCAAATGAAATCAATGCTTGTCCAACAAGAGAAAATGGCAGTATTAAAACCTTATGTTGCTGAGATTACTGCTCGTGCAGAACAAGCGTCAACTCCTGAAGAGAAACTTGCGATCCAACAAGAACAAATGGAGTTATACAAATTAAACAATGTCTCATTAATGGGTGGTCTCGGCTCAGGATGTTTACCAATCTTGATCACACTCCCAATCTGGAGCGGATTGTATAACGCGATTTTATTATCAAACGAAATTTCAAGTAGTGATTTCTTGGGAATCAACCTTGGATCACAATACTTACCAATTGCCCTTGCGACAATGGTAGTTTACTATGTTCAATCAGTCGTCAGCCAAATGGGAATGGACGAAGAAACGAAAAAACAAAGTCGTTCAATGAACTACATTCTTCCAGTAATGATGTTCATGATGACTTTCCAAGCACCAGCTGGGGTTGGTATTTACTTCTTCATCTCTGCCCTTATCCAAATTTTACAATCATGGATTCAAAATACTTATATTCGTCCAAAAATTAAAGCTCAAATCGACGAAGAGTTAAACCATGATAATATTGTATTACCACAACGTACAACACCACGTAAAACCGCTCAAAAAGCGACTCAACAAGAAACGTTCGCACAACGTCAAAACAAAACTGGTGGCCGTAACGCTGGTAAACAAAACCGTAGATAATAACGCTAAATACCTTTGAGAAATTTTCTCAAAGGTATTTTTTATGCAAGTTGTATCATGCATGAACCGTATCACAGATGATACACTTTTTATTTTTTTCTTTTGTATCAAAAATGATACGTATCAATTTTGATACAACTGACTTTCTTCAACTTAGGATGTAACAATTATGAACCGTAACAAAAATGTGACACTCGAAAATTAAAAAAACACGATAATTTCTTTAAAAAATACCTATTTCTCTACTTTTGCTCGTCTATCTATTTTTCTATAATCCTCTTTCTATTTCATATGATAAGGTCTAAAAAAGACAACCCTTCTCTTGTTGGAAAAGGATTGCCTTTTACTTTAATTTTTCTTTTGTGTTTGCGGATAAATCCATAAGAAGACAACAAGTGCGATGACCGCTAGTGTCGTTACAAAGATAATACTTGTTTGTCCTGCTGTGACTAAATTCGAATCAAACGAGCTGAAAATACGAGCGATAATCGTTGTAGAAATCGCACCAGTGAACTGTTGTAAGGTATTCACGATACTATTTCCATCGGCTTGAATATCAGAATTTAGTTGTGCTAATGAATAGGTCACATTGCTTCCCATTACAAAGCCAATCCCTGTCATAAAGATGACATTGAGGCCTAATAAAGGATAAATCGTCAATGTTGGGAAGAAGAAGCTGATGGCCACTCCCCCAACAACTGCAAAGATTAACCCTGTTAAAATTGGTTTTAGCGGACCTGCTTTATCATACCAGCGACCAGATAAGGCTGAAAGAACGGCTACCATCGCAGCCCCTGGGAACATAAAGAGCCCTGCCACTGTAGCTGTTTCGCCCCACGCTAATTGAATGTAGTTTGGATAAATAAAGGATAATCCTAGTACAATTCCTTGAAACGCCAAGACGATATAAAGTGTTGCGTTGAACGTCGCAAATTGGAACGGTTTGAACGACAAGAGTGGATTTTGTCGGTTAAAGTAGAAGAACGCTGCAAAAGCCACAACCACTACTCCAAGGTAGATGACTGATAAATGTTCAATCGCCATCAGTAGGCTTGCAAGTCCAATCCCTAATGTCACAAACGCCATAAAGTTGAATGGTTGTTTCTTCGGAGATTCTTCTGCTGGAATCGCCCAAAGTCCCATCACTAACGAGAATACTAAGAATGGAATCAATGCGTAGAAAATCGCACGCCATCCGAACGCGCTTGAGACAACTCCGCCAAATGTTGGACCAATCGGTGGAGCGAGTGCTGTTGTCATCGCTCCAATCCCAATGACGGTTCCGTGTTGATGAAGTGGAACTTCGGATAATACGATATGGAACATTAGTGGAAGTGCAATCCCTGTTCCAATCCCTTGCATAAAGCGTCCGAGTAATAAAATTGCTAAGTTTGGTGAAATACAGTCAATTAAGACCCCACCAATAAATAAAAGGTTTGCTGCCAAGAAGAGTTGGCGAATCGTGTAGTTTCGTGTTAAATAAGCTGTAATTGGCACGACAATCGCAATGGCTAGTAAGTATCCTGTTGTGACCCATTGAATCCCTGAAGAATCTGTATTGAATTCTGTCATGAGGGTCGGGAAGGTAACATTCATTGCGGTTTCAATCAACACGCCACAAAAGCTCATAATCGCCGTTGCGACTACTGCTGGAATAACATGCCATTTTTTAGTTTGGTTTCCCATTGAGTTCTCCTTTCTTTGCGTTATCCTTGCTATAAAAAAACCGCAACCTTACTGGATAGTAAGATGTTGCGGTTTAAATTATTTTATAACGCTGTTTCCTAACGTTTTTTCTTTAATTTTTTCAATTTATTTTGTTTTTGACGGCGTGCGTATTGTTGCATACCGATTTGAGCGAGCTTGTTTCCACGTCCGCCCATGCCCATTTGGTTCATCATGCCTTCTAGACCTTTCATATTACCTTTGGACATTTGGTTCATCATCTTCTTAGATTCATTGAACTGTTTAATTAAACGGTTTACTTCAGCAAGAGGACGAGCCGAACCTGCCGCAATCCGTTTACGACGAGCTTGTGATAAGATATCTGGATTTTCACGTTCTTGTGGAGTCATTGATAAGACAATAGCTTTCATACGTGCTGTATCTTTTGGATCCACTTTTAAGTCGCTTAGACCAGCCATTTTATTCAACCCTGGAATCATCTTCAAGATATCCTCAAGTGGTCCCATCTTATTCACTTGGTCTAATTGGTCGATAAAGTCATTAAAGTCAAACGTGTTTGCTTTAATCTTATCTGCCATCTCTTGCGCTTTTGCTTCATCGAAGTCTTGTTGCGCCTTCTCGATAAGGGTCATCATATCCCCCATACCAAGAATACGAGAAGCCATACGTTCTGGGTAGAAGATTTCGAAGTCTTCTAATTTTTCCCCACGACCTGTAAACTTAATTGGCTTTCCTGTAACAGAACGAATCGATAGAGCCGCACCACCACGAGTGTCCCCATCAAGTTTTGTAAGGATAACCCCTGTAATGTCCAGACGTTCATTAAATGTTTGAGCCACGTTTACGGCATCTTGCCCTGTCATTGAGTCGACAACGAGTAAGATTTCGCTAGGATTTGCGACTGCCTTGATGTTTTGTAATTCTTCCATCAAGTTTTCGTCAATATGCAAACGACCGGCCGTATCGATAATCACTAAGTCACGACCATCGATTTTCGCTTTTTCAATTGCTTGTTTTGCGATTTCCACTGGGCTTACTTGATTTCCAAGTGAGAACACTGGGAAGTTTAATTGTTTCCCTAATGTTTGTAATTGGTCAATCGCGGCTGGACGGTACACGTCGGCAGCAACTAGTAATGGGCGTTTCTTTTCATGTTTTGCCATGAAGGAAGCCAATTTACCAGCAGTCGTAGTTTTACCGGCCCCTTGAAGACCGACCATCATCACTACCGTTGGCGGTTTCGCTTCGAAACGGAACGGCGCTTGTTCGCCACCCATTAATTCTGTTAATTCTTCGTTAACGATTTTAACGACTTGTTGCGCTGGTGATAATGCTTCAAGCACATTAGCCCCTAATGCACGTTCGTTAACTTTACGCACGAAGTCTTTTACAACTTTGAAGTTAACGTCGGCTTCTAAAAGCGCAAGACGCACTTCACGCATCATTTGTTTTAAGTCAGCTTCCGTAATTTTTCCTTTTCGAGAAACGGAAGTCATCGCATTTTGCAGGCGATCTGATAATCCTTCGAATGCCATAATTTCACTCCTTGAGTTTATTTATTCATCTCTTGTAATTTTGAAACGATTGAAGCAAGCTGTGTTGCCTCAGGATAGTTTTGTTGAATCTCTTTTTCTAATTCATCATAGTGCTCTTGGCGTTTATAGAAATCAGCGACCAGATGTAATTTCTCTTCGTAGTTTTCTAATAGTTTTGCCGAGCGGCGGATATTATCATATACTGCTTGACGGCTTACGTCAAATTCTTCGGCGATTTCACCAAGCGAATAATCATCCCCGTAATAGAGCTCCATATATTCGAGTTGTTTATCGGTTAAAAGGCTGCCATAGAACTCTACAAGCAAGTTCATTTGCGTTGTTTTCTCTAATTCCATTCATTGCCCTCCCTTAAACTCATATCCTTTATTATAGCAAAGTTCTACCCTTTTCGCTATTAAAAAAAAGCGCTAGAATCCATTCTAACGCTTTTTATAAGCTTCAATCAGCACTTCAATTTCAGCTATAGTTTTCGCAAAATGAATTTGACTTCTGTCTTCTTCACTTAGTAAGTTTGTCTCTACCATTTTGTCAAAGAAGGATTCTAAATGATCGTAATAGCCTGCCATATTCCGCATTATTTTCCGTGTTGTCTTACGCATTATCTCCCTTGATTTTACCGTCTGAAATACAAAATCGCAATGAAATATCTCTTATTCTTTTTCATTTTTCTAAGAGCGAATACATTAAGCTGATAGAATCTTTAATAGTATTCATACACAATCTCTTTTAGGTTCAAAAAATTACAGCCAGACTCCAAAAAGTCTGGCTGTTGGCGTAAAATATAAGTATACAACTCTCTTCATTATTTAGCAGATACTTCTATTTCATCTTTTATTTCTGTCCTCGTCTTTCAGCAAGTATTTTATTTTGTTCTTCTAATTTTTCTGTTGTAATCGGATATCCTTTTGCAAATATAATAATACCGATTATATAAATCACTATCGGAAGGATAATCTGACATGCAATGATTATTGTATTCACGCTTTCCGTCTGTACTGCTACCTGCTCATTAAATCCTACAAATCCAAGAAGATATCCCGGAATTGCACCGCCGATTCCAGCTGCAAATTTGGATGAAAAACTAGATAATGCAGAAATACCGGCTTCTGCACGTTTTCCCATTTTCAATTCAACGTAATCGGTATTATCCGCCTGAATACTATAATTTAATGTTGCTACAAATCCACCTCCTGCACCGGTTAAAAAGCTGGAAACTAAAAGGATCAAGACATTTTTCGGATCAATCATTCGAATCAGCATTGATACCACTGAAATTGCAAGTCCAAGCAAAAATACCGCTTTTTTTCCTTTCATCTGAACCGCTTTCCCTGAGAATATCGTTGTCAGAAGCAGTCCGAAAAACATAATCAGACTTGCAAGTGAAGACAGTTTCAAATCTCCGAGAATATAAGTATAGAAGTATGGACCAATCGTATTCGAGATATTACTACCAACCGTAAATATCAATACTGCAAGAAAGGTAATCAATACCGGTTTCTGTGTCAAAATACTGACCAGTTCTTTTAACGTATACGATGCCTCTTCTCCTGTCTTTTCTACACGTTCCCTTACCCCCAATGTTCCGAGGATTGAAAATACAAAAATAACAATCGTAGCACCAACGATCAATGTAATATATCCACTTTTATTTGATGTGTTTCCCAAAATCAGCGGTGCAGAAATTCCAAGAATCACACCTCCCGCCGCATACACGAATCCTTTAATAGCACTTAAGGTCTGCCGTTCTTTCATATCTGTTGTCATAACCGGTAGAAGACTATTCAAAGAAATATCCATAACCGGAAATAATACCCCGATCAAAATATAAGAAACGTACGCAATCAGCAGTTTTCCACTCGGCGCCATCATTGGTCCAAACCACAGTAAAAGAAAATTCAAACTACATAAAATAGTACCGACAATCAACGGCATTCGAAAGCGTCCTAATCGTGTTTTTGGAAGCCGGTCAATAAAAAATCCAACAAGCGGATCATTCAGACCATCCAATATCCTCGCTATCAAAAACAAGGTTGCAACCGCTGCGGGATCCATCCCAACTATATTGGTATAGAAAATTAAAAGGTAACCATTAATCAATGTCATGATTGGAATATTTCCAAGGTTAATACATCCATAAGAGAACTTTTCCCAAAATCCAATTTTATTGGTCTTCTCATTCGATTTCATTTTATACTTCTCCTCTCTGCTCACTTCCCATAGCCTGGTTTAACATGGCGATTACCTGTTCCTGCTCTTCTCCTGTCATCGCTCCAAGACTTACAAGTGATTTCAACGGTACTCCTTCCAGAATTGCTTTCAGCATCTCCGCATCTGCCTCTCCTTCTGAATTTTCCGCTGTTTCTTCATTTTGTGCCATCATATTACCAAACAACTGGTACGCTGCCTCTGCGGTTCTCGGATCTTTCAGTAAATCTCCAACTGTTGTTGTCCCGTCTACTCGCATCGGAAGCATCCGTTTTCCGACAAACTCAAACTCTTCTTCCAGTAAAATTTCATCACTTGCATGACCGACTCTAATTTGATAAATCCCTGACGGAGCATACCAATCATGGATCATTTCTTCATAATAAGAAAGATCTTTCTCAACAATTTCAAATGAAACTGTCTTTGTCTCTCCCGCCTTCAACTGAATTTTCTGAAATCCTTTCAGTTCTTTCTCTGGTCGAAGCGGAGTTTTATTTTTATCACTGATATAAAGCTGTACAACCTCTTTGCCATCCCGTTCTCCAATATTGGTAATGTCTGCCGTGACAATCATTCGTTCCCCAGACTGCATCTTCTTGCGATCCAATTTTAAATTAGAATATTCAAAAGTAGTATATGATTTTCCATGTCCAAACGCCCATCGTACAGGGATCTTTTTTGTATCATAATAACGATAGCCAACAAAAATTCCTTCTCCATACACTGCTTTTTTTCCATCTCCCGGATAGTACAAGTAGCAAGGAGTATCTTCCAGTCGAAGTGGAAATGTCTCTGCAAGTCTTCCACTCGGATTTACCTCTCCATACAAAATCCGATCGCAAGCTTCTCCTACCCCTTGTCCTCCAAGATACATTTCCAGAATAGCGGCTGTTTTTTCCGCCCACGGTGTTTCCACAGGACTTCCATTGTGAAGAACAACCACCGTATTCGGCTGAACTTTTAAAATTTCTTCAATCAGTTCGTTTTGACATTCCGGCATTGACATTGTCGTCCGATCGTATCCCTCTGATTCCATTATATCCGGGAGGCCAGCGAAAACCACAACTACATCCGCCAGCTTTGCAGCTTCTATTGTTTTTTTCATTTCAGACAAGTCTTTTTCATCTCTATCCGCAGAAAATCCTTTCACATAGGAAACTTTTCTATGCTTTTTCTTTGCAGTCTCTAATGCTGAAGTAACACACGAACTGTTAATGTGACTGGAACCTCCCCCTTGATATCTTGGTTTTTCTGCAAATTCTCCAACATATAAAATCTTTTTATCTACACAAAGTGGCAAGATTCCATTATTCTCTAACAGCACTGCACACTCGGATTCAATATCCACCGCTTTTTTGTGATCTATATTCCGGTCAAATACTTCGTCTGGATTCCTGTGATCAATGTAATCAAAAACGACTTTTAGATTTCTCTCTACCGCCTGATCTACAAGCTTTTCATCTAAAATCCCCTCTTTTACTGCTCGAACTATCTTTCGATCATGGTAGCCGTTCGACCCTGGCATTTCAAGGTCTAACCCAGCCTCGATACCTTTTACTCGATCATTGACAGCTCCCCAGTCTGTTACCACCGCCCCTTCGAATCCCCATTCTTCTCGAAGGATTTCTGTCAGAAGTTTTTTATTTTCTGCCGCAAATACACCGTTAATCTTGTTATAACTGCACATTACCGTTTTAGGCTGCGCTTCTTTTACAGCTTCCTCAAATGCCGGAAGATAAATTTCCCTCAATGTTCTTTCAGAAAGTTCGGAGGAACTGCTCATTCTTCGGTATTCTTGACTATTTACCGCAAAATGTTTAATACTCGTACCCACTCCGCATTTCTGAACTCCTCGAATATAAGCCGCCGCCATTTTTCCTGTCAAATAAGGATCTTCTGACAGATATTCAAAATTTCTTCCACAAAGTGGACTTCTCTTAATATTAACGGCAGGTCCAAGCAAAATTCCTATATTTTCTGCCTGACATTCTTTGCCAAGCGTCTTTCCCATTTTTTCCATCAATTCTACATCAAAACTGGACGCTGTCGCACATCCTGCCGGAAAACATACCGCTTCCACACTCTCGTTTAATCCCAGATGATCCGCTTCACTCTCTTGTTTCCGCAGACCATGCGGACCATCAGACATCATCAAGGACGGAACTCCTAACCGCTCGATTTCTTTCGTGTTCCAAAAATCCTTGCCCGAACAAAGTCCCGCTTTTTCCTCCAATGTCATTTCAGAAATTATTTTTTTCAAATCTCTCTTCATAGCATTCATCCCCTCTCTTCTTCAGAATTTCTTTAACACTGTATTGATTTGTTCCAACTGTTCCTCTTGAGCTCCTCCTCCGAATTGTACTACTAATTTTCTAAGAGACATCGGCATAAATTCTCTCGGCAATGTTTCAAGTGGTATCATCGAACCAATAAATTTCTTGATTTCCTCATGCTCCAACAATTTTCTCATGGACGAATCAACACTGTAAGATGCCTGTTTCTTTTCGATGGTATATTCCACCGTATAATCGCCTGCTGTCAAATAACAAATCCCGTCTCTCACATCTGCAAACATTGGATTTTCTTTATCGTCGAATATAGATTTTTCTGCCTCCGGTATAATCAGCTGTGCCTTTCCTCCGAATGGAACTTGAACAGAAACTTTTACATGCGTTTCATCTTCAAACTCCCACGCACAAGCGTACAATCCCATTGCAGACTCATAAGATGCTTTTACATATCCTAATGTCCGGTTTAATCTCGGTGTAAACTTCACCTCTTTAAATCCAGCCTTGGAAATATCCGTTTCATCCATATTGATTCCTGCAACATATCGAAAAATCCATTCTGCTACTGCACCCGCTGCATAATGATTCAAACTATTCATCTGCGTTCCCGAAATACAGCCGTTTTCATCCAAGCTATTCCAACGTTCCCATATTGTCGTTGCCCCTAATTTTACTTGATAGAGCCATCCCGGAAATTCTTCATTCAAAAGCAGTTCATATGCTAGCTCATCCATTCCATTTTCTGAAAGTACTTTACAAAGAAGCGGTGTTCCCACAAATCCGGTTCGTAGTTTTCCATCACTTTCATCCAATAAGATTCGAAGCATTTTTCTTGCCTCTTCTTCATTTTCACTCAAATGATATTTTAAAGTAAGAAGCTGTGCGGTCTGTGTCCGTATACAACATTTTCCTGTCGCTGTGTAATACTCCTGTTGAATCCATTCATACTGTGCTTTCTCAACAGCTCCATATTCCGCTTCCTCTTTTTCCAAGCCTAAAATATGCGCTGCCTTTTTCACAATCCCGGCACTGACTGCATAAGATACGTCTGCGATAAACCGTTCGTCCGTACCTCCTAGGAAACCGTTTTCGCCACCGATCGGATGATCAAGCGCAAGCCAATCCCCGTAATGAAATTCCTGTCTCCAACAATGATTTTTTTGATCTGTTCGCCGAATGTAATCCACCCAAGAGCGCATGCTCTCAAATTGTTCTTCCAGAATGGTCTTATCTCCGTAGAATAAATACAAATTCCACGGAATAATACATGCTGCGTCTCCCCATACGCTAGAAGTTCCTTCCTTTCCGAAATTCGGAACAACCTGTGGTACCTTACCTCCCCGCGTTTTCTGTTCACATGCCATATCATAAAGATATTTTTTATAAAATGAATAGGTATCTGCCAGATAAGTGGCTGCTGCCGAAAAAATCTGTGCATCGCCTGTCCATCCCATTCTTTCATCTCGCTGCGGACAGTCGGTCGGAACATCCAAAAAATTACTCTTCATTCCCCAGCGGATATTCGAAATCAACTGATTCACAAGCGGGTTCCCGGTCTCAACATTCCCGGTTTCCGGAATCTCACTATATAATGCTAAACCGGTAAAATCATCTTTTTCCAGATGTTCTATACCTTCAATCTTTACATAACGATATCCGTAAAATGTAAAATGAGGACGTATATTTTTTTCTCTTCCGTCTGAAATATAGATATACTCTGACTTTGCGCTTCTAAGATTATCCCTATAAAAATTGCCGTTCTGAAGAACCTCTCCAGTCTGTATATGAATTTTTGTTCCTTTCTCTTCTTTTACCTGCAAGCTAAAAATCCCCGTAAAATTCTGTCCGAGATCTAATACAGTTTCTCCATTAGGTGTAAGAATCAGTTCTTTTGGTTTGATTTGCTCACGCACGGTTACCGGTGTGCTAAGTCTGGCAGTCAATTTTCCTCTTTCCGCCTCACACACGATTGCGGCTTCCTCTGGAAGTTTTGGCAGTGTGTCATCTCTATGTTCTCCGTCATAAATCTCCGAAAATATCAAGTTACTTCTTTCCACACGCCAGCTTTCATCTGTTCCAACTATGTCTTTGCTTCCATCTTCATATTCAATAGATAATTCAGCTCTCAACTTCCACTTATCACCGTAAAATCCAGATTCCGATGGATTGTCAAAACCAAACCTACCTTTATACCATCCATTTCCAAGAAGTACCGAAAGCATTCCTTCTTTTTGAAGCATTTCTGTGACATCATATGTCTGGTACTGAACCCATTCACTATAATCATTGCAATATGGCGTCAGATATTCTTCGCCGATTCGTTCATTCTCATAAAAAGCTTCATATAAACCAAGACCACAAATATATAATCTCGCTCTTATTACTTTCCCTCTTAAAGAAATCTTTTTCTTAAAAATCGGATGCCTTTTTTGCTGATTATCACAAGTTATCCATTCGGCGTACCACGGTTCATCCATCTTTCCGGTTTCAAACCACGAAACACTGCTGACCGTTTCTTCGCCTTTATCAGTCCGCACGCTAACATCCCAAAAATATCGTTTACACGGCATAAGCGGTACATCCACTTGAGTTGCAATAGATGAAAGATTTTCTGAAAATCCGGTATCCATGATCAAAGTTTCAAAATTTTCCGATTCTCCGATACGTATTCTTGCAGCTTCCTGTTTTTTCCCGACTGCCTTTTTAACTTTCCATGAAAACACGGTCTTGTTCATTTCGTATCCCAAGGGATTACATAAATGGTTCACTCGAAGGTCATATAATTCCATATCGCATTCTCCTTCTTTTATTATTAATCCAAAAATCCTGAGTGTGGTGTTACACCAAAAGCCTGTGCCAATTCTTTTAATTGCTGGTCTGTAATGTCTTGCTTAATCTGACCACCTTGAGCGCCTACTTGTGAGTAAATCATAGCTGCCTTTTCAATCACTTCAACCAGACCATAGGTTTCATCAAGGGAAACACCTGAGGCAAAGAGTCCATGATGGGTCCAAATAACTGCCTGAAACTCACTCATCTTCTTAGCCGTTGCTTGCCCAATTTCACTTGTACCAGGTGTCATATAAGGAATGACTCCGATGCCTTCTGGGAAGACAACTAGGGATTCTGCCTGCATCTTCCAAAGAAGTCGGGACAAATGCCGTTCATCTAGTTCCTGCGAAAAGGTAAGAGCGATGAGATTAGTTGGATGACAATGGAAGACTACGCGTTGGTCTGGATTGACTTTCAAGCGCTCCATGTGGCTCATCAAGTGGCTTGGGAATTCGGAAGTCGGCTTACCACCGTCTGCAAATCCCCAAAGCAAGTCAGCCTGTTTTCCGTCTTCTGAGATTTGGACTAAGCCCAAGTCTAGTTCAGGCTGATTGATGATATTTCTGAAATAGCGTCCTGTCCCTGTCACAAGATAGTAAAAGCCAGCTAGGCTTGAGGCATCAAATCCCAAATCAAAGCTACAGATAACTTCCTGATTATCTTCATAACCTGTTACTTCTTCAGGAAGGATACGGACAGAGACATTACCGCCATTACGTTCATCCCAGTAGCGTTCATAGGATTCACGAGTCACTTCAGACATTTTTTTGACAATGGGTGCATCTACAAATTTCATTTTCTTCCTCTTTTCTAACGTTTACTCAAAACAGCTTCTTCGTATTCTTTGACTTCTTTGAGCCAGTCAAGACCGACTGGGACACCGTTTTTCTCGCAGAAATAATTCCAGACATCACCATAAGGGAAATCTTTTAATTCCTCAGTGTAGGCCAAACGAGACGTAAAATCAAAGTCATTTTCCATATCTTTCAAGGTTTGGGTTGGCTCAAGCATAGCTTTCAATAGTGCCTTTTGGGTATTGCGAGTTCCTACGACCCAAGCTGCAATACGATTAATTGTCGCATCAAAGAAATCAAGCCCAATCACTGCCTTATCAAGCAGATTATTGCGGACCAATTCTTTTGCAATATCCTGCAATTCATCATCCATAATCACCACGTGGTCTGAATCCCAGCGGACTGGACGAGAAACATGAAGCATGATACCCTTACTAAATAAGGCTAGGGACGATAATTTATTGGAAATCACTTCGGTCGGGTGGAAATGCCCCGCGTCCAGAAGAATCATTTTACCCCGAGTCAAGCCGTAGCCCATGTAAAACTCATGAGAACCAACGGTATAGGCTTCTGCTCCAAGACCAAATAATTTACTTTCCACAGCATCCTGCGTATAGCGTTCGTCCAACTCTTCGCTAAAAATCTCATCGAGAGATTCCATAAGGCGTTTTCGAGGAGCAAGGCGATCCACTGGATTGTCCTTAAAGCCGTCTGGTACCCAGAAGTTGTTGTAGCAGGTTTGACCCAATTCCTGTCCCATATATGCTGCAATTTTACGACTTCGTTTACCATGTTCAATCCAGAACTCACGAACTGCCGCATCAGGGTGTGATAAGGTAAAGCCGTCTTTCATCATAGGATGTGAGAAGAAGGTCGGATTAAAATCAAGACCGAGACCTTGTTCTTTGGCCCAGTTAACCCATTTTTCAAAATGGCGGGGTTCTAATTCGTTTAAGTCAACGGTCTCATCTGTATCTAAGTAAATGGCATGCAAGTTCAGCTTGTGCTTACCTGGAATGAGCGAGTAGGCTTTTTCTAAATCTTGACGAAGTTGCTCTGGTGTATGGGCTGCTCCAGGATAATTTCCTGTTGACATAATCCCCCCTGTTA